>ERZ842401.3737-NODE-3737-length-18547-cov-4.432133_pt1 | contig 18547 bp, 10 predicted proteins | sample MGYA00521270_ERZ842401 | MGnify/ENA primary metagenome ERZ842401 (study PRJEB31892, sample SAMEA3878208) | bioreactor metagenome | biome: Moose rumen | place: Sweden | collected 2011-10 | study: EMG produced TPA metagenomics assembly of the PRJEB12797 data set... | reverse complement strand
GTAGGCCGTGATTTCAGCCCCTGTGCGTGCCAGCTCGGTGTTGAACGAAGCAGCCAGGTTGATGGGCTGGGGGAACAGGGTGCCGGCCTGTGTGTAGGTGACGCCGTGGTTATGGTCGAGGCCGTAGATGTCGGGAATGCCCAGATACTTCATCGACTTCTCTTGGATGAGGCGGATCCACTGCTGCCACTGCTCCACGGTGGCGGCGCGCGTGCCGGGGGCATTCAGGATGCTGCCCACCTTCCACTTCGAGATGAGCGTGTCGAGCACCGTTTCGTTCAGGGTCCAGGCTCCGCTGCTGTTGTAAGCCCCCATGATGTCGAAGTTCAGCTCCAGCATCTGGCCGATTTTCTCGTCGAGGGTCATCTTGGCCAGTGTCTTTTCAATTTTCTTCTCAATAGCAGCATCGCGGGGGATGACTGGTTTCATGGCCGACTGTGCCAAAACAAGCGTGGCGCATCCCATGAATACGGAAAGCAAGGTTTTTCTCATAATTATCGGTTGTTTGGTAATCTGTTAATTTTCGGTTGTTCGGTAAACTGTCTGCAAAGGTACGAAAGAGTCGGGAGTTTGGAGTGATGAGTTGGGAGGTATTTCTTGCCGATTAACTTCTTTTAAGCTTTTGAGAAAAAAAAATCCTCACTCCTCACTCATAACTCCTAACTTTTCACTACCTTTGCGCACGAAAGAACGGAACCCGTGAAAAGAGTGAAACATTTGCATGTCATCGTAGCAGCACTCCTAGGCATAGGAGTGTTTCTTTTCTGGTGGCTATGGCATCCTGAGGCGCTTAGCTTTCAGGAGCAGAACCAGTTGTTTCTTTGGACGGGCGACTATTTGTGGCAGCGCCTTGGCGTGGCTGGCGGGCTGGCCGACTGGCTGGGTGAATTTGTGGTGCAGTTCTTCTATGTGGAGTGGCTGGGCGCACTGGTCATGGCAGTGCTGTTTGTGCTGATGATGCAGATGGGGCGAATGATATTCGCCCGTACCGGGCAGGGGAAAGAGCCTTCCTTCCTCCGCTCGCTCCTTTCTCTTCTTTTTTCCTTCGCCCCCCCCCTTTTCTTCCTTTGGCTGATGGGCGATGAGAATGTGCTGGTGGCACTGCCTGTAGCCTTCACGCTGCTGCTGGCGGCGGTGGCGTTGTTGCGGCGGGTGCGCTTCTGGTGGTGGCTGCCCATAGTGGCGGCGCTCTATTGGAGTGTGGGCACCCAGTGGACCACCTACTATCGCATTCCGCAGCATGGCCCTGTGCTGGAGGGTTGGAATGCGGAGAAGTGGGAGCTGCTGAAGCAGGACTATCTCATTCGTCACGAACGCTGGGACGAGCTGCTGCAGCGGGCTGCCAAGCGCGAGGTGCAGACTCCTTTCTGGTCGAACAGCGTCAACCTGGCGCTGGCCATGAAGGGCCAGCTGGCCGACCGGCAGTTCGACTTCTGGCAAAGCGGCGAGGATGCCCTGCTGATGCCCATGGTGCGCGACAACATCAGCAACCTGCCCACCATGGAGGCTTTCTGGCACCTGGGCATGGTGAACTCGGCCCTGCGCTATGCCAGCGACCTGCAAGAATCAATATTGAACGCGCGCAAAAGCGGACGGCTGGAGCAGCGCATTGTGGAATGCCTGCTGGTGAACGGCAATGACACCATTGCCCACAAGCACCTGCAGCTACTGAAGAAAAGCCTGTTCTATCGCTCGTGGGCCAAGAATTTGGAGTTGGCTATCGCATTGGATTCTGGCGCGGTAGCAAACGCTACACTCCACACTCTACCCTCTACACTAAAAGAGAAGCGCCAGCTGCGCTACAAGGAGAACTTTCTCTACAGCTATCTTGAGATCGACAAGATGCTGGGCCTGCTCTTCCAGAACAACACGCAGAACAAGATGGCATTAGAGTACTTCTTGGGGCAGCTGCTGCTGAAGGGCGATGCGCAGACCTTTATGCAGGCCTTGCCATGGGCACAGCAGTATGGCGGCTATAGCGTCATGCCGATGACCTATCAGGATGCCGTGAGCTGCATGCGGAGCCGGCAGGTGCCCGACACGCCCTACGGAAGATATATCAAACGAAAGATGGGAGGACAACAGCGATGAGCCACGGTTTTACACGGTTTTTTTGTTTGAGCCACGGACTTACACGGTTTTCATGTATGGTGGCTGTGCTGATGTTCTTAGCATGCGGCAACCGACCGGAAAACGCCAAGATGGCCGAGGTGCTGCCTGCCATCTGGCCCGACTATGTTGATGTGACCATTCCCGCCGGCATTGCCCCGCTGTGCTTCAACTTCCAGGACAAGGACATCGACCGGCTTTACGTCAGCATACGCGGCGAGAAGGGCGGCGAGCTGGAGGCCAGTGGCGACTGGGCCGACTTGGACGAGGACGACTGGCGCAACCTGACGCAGCAGAACATAGGTGCCGACCTCATCGTCAGCGTCTCGACGAAGAAAGGCGGGCAGTGGACGCAATGGCGCGACTTCGCCATTCATGTCAGCCCTTATCCCCTCGACGACTATGGCCTGACCTATCGTCGCATTCCGCCGGGCTATGAGGTGGGTGGCAACATCGGCATCTACGAGCGCGACCTGCACAGCTTCAGCGAGCGGCCATTGCTGACGGAGAGCGACCTGCCTGGCCGCTGCTTCAACTGCCATACGCCCAACCGCACCAACCCCAAGGAGCTGACGTTGCAGATTCGCGGCGAGGGTGGGGGAACGCTGGTGCAGAAGAACTCCCAGCAACGCTGGCTGAACACGAAGACCGATTCTACAAGGGCCGCTGGCTCGTATGCCTACTGGCATCCCTCTGGCCGCTATTGTGCCTACGCCGTCAATGCCGTGCACCAGAGCTTCTTCACGGGGGCCGAAGGACGCATTGAGGCCTGGCACTCGTTCAGCGATGTCGTGGTGCTTGATACCGAGACCGACGAGCTGCTGCTGTCGCCCCTGCTGCTGACCGACGACCTGGAAATCTTCCCGGCATTCTCGCCCGACGGGCAGTGGCTCTACTACAGCACGTCCAGGCCCTGTCATGTACCTGCGGAATATGAGAAGGTGAAATGCTCCATCTGCCGCATTGGCTTTGACGCGCAGGCTGGCCGTTTCGGCGAACAGGCCGACACGCTGGTTTTTGCCGATTCCATCGGGCGCAGTGCCACGCAGGTGAGGCCCAGCTACGACGGGCGCTGGCTGATGTACACCGTGAGCGACCGCAGCAACTTCCCCGTCTTCCAGACCGATGCCGACCTGTGGCTGATGGACTTACAGACGATGGAGGCCCGCCCGCTGGACGAGGTGAACAGCGACAATACCGACAGCTATCATAACTGGAGCCAGAACTCGCGCTGGTTTGTCTTCACCTCGAAACGCGGCGACGGCATGTATGCGCAGCTCTTTCTTAGCAGCATCAACGACGAGGGCCGCTGCACCAAGCCCTTCCTGCTGCCGCAGCGCAATCCCAGGAAATACTATGCTGAGCTGTTCGACAGCTACAACGTGCCCGACTTCACCAGTCAGCCCGTCACCTTCGACGTTGACGAGGCCCGGCGGCAGGTGGAGGACAACCAGCGTGTACAAGTAAAAGTGAGAACGGAAAAATGAAAGATATGAGAAAGATTCTTCTTGGCATGGCCGTGGCCCTGACGGTCATCATGATGACAGGCTGCGGCAAAAGCCAGTCTGCGGTTGAGGGTGGACAGTGCCGCATTCACGGCACCATCTCCCAGCAGTACAACGACAAGCGCATCTTCCTGGTGCCCCTCACCGGGCCACAGACGGCGGAATATGTCGATAGCATAGAGGTGAAAGATGGAAAGTTTGAGTTCACCACCGACACGCTGATGATGGCGAAGATTCTCGTGGACTATCACTACCGCATGGGTGTGCAGCCCTTGCTGGTGGTGACCGAGCCTGGCGACGTGCAGGTGACCATCGGCGAGATAAGCAGCGCCACAGGCACTCCGCAGAACGACTCGTTGCAGCAGTGGAAGATGGCCACCGAGACCCACAACAGCCAGCTGATGCAGCTGCGCCAGCAAAGCAAGGACGAACAGGCCGACAGCGTTCATCAGGTCTATAAACGCTATACCCGCCAGCTGGCCAAGAACCTGGAGGGCACCCTGCTGGGCGACTTTCTGGGCAGCCTCTATCCGCTGACCTATAAGCGCCAGAATGCCGACGGGCGCATCGTAACCATCAATGCCGATACGAATGAAGAAATTGCTGAATAAGTACTGGCCGTGGCTGCTGACGCTCGGGCTGGGCGTGGCCGTGTGGCTGTTCTGGGGTGTGGGCTATCCTCATGCCCTGGCCTATCACGAGCAGTTCCAGCTGTTCCTTTTCGACGGTGACTATTTTGCCGGGCGCATGGCGGTGCCGGGAGGGCTGGCCTGCTGGGTGGCCGAGCTGCTGACGCAGTTCTATAACAATGCCTTCTTGGGTGCCACGGTGCTGGCTGTGCTGTTCATGCTTGTCTATGCCCTCTGCGTGCGCCTCACCGGCTACAGGGCGCTGAGCCTTGTTCCCGTCTTCTTGCTATGGTATGCCATGGGCGACGAGAACACCATGCTGGCTTACACCGTGGCGCTGCTCATGGCGCTGGCCGTGTGCTGGGTGCTGAGGCCGCTGCTGCGCCGTCGGTGGGTGTTCTTGGGCGTGGCCGTGCTGGGCATGCCGTTGCTCTATTGGCTCATTGGGCCGATGGCATTGTTCGTGGCTTTATATATAATAGCGGTGCTACCGCTGAAGGCTCCTCATCGGGTCTTCACCGTGGGCATCGGTCTTCTGGCATTGCTAATGGTGATGGGCAGTGCAGTGGCAAGCTCGTATCTGATTCCCTTTTCTTTGGACAGGCTTTTTAGGGGATTGGATTATTATCGCGTGCCGCAGGTGCTGCCCATCTTTTTTGTTGTCATCCCCTTGGTCGTGGTGCTGCTGGCTGTTGGCAGTATCGTTGTGAAGACAAAGGCAGCGGTGGCCGTGCAGGCTGTGGTGCTGGCCGTTGTCGTGGCACTGGCCGTGTGGCTTGTTCCCCGTGGTTTCGATGCCAAGAAGTACGAGCTGATAGCCTACGACTATCTGGTGCGTACCGGCCAGTGGCAGGCGGTTATCAATAAGGCCGAGCGGCAGCAGCCCGATCTGCCCATGAGCGTCAGTGCTACCAACTTGGCGCTGGCCATGGAGAACCAGCTGGGCGAGCGGGCCTTCCACTTCTACCAGCATGGCACGCAGGGGCTGGTGCCATCGTTCGAGCGCAATTTTGCCACCACCATGCTCACCGGCGAAATCTATTTCCGCCTGGGAATGGTGAACACGGCCCAGCGCTTTGCCTTCGAGGCCATGGAAGCACTGCCCAACTACAATAAGAGCGTGCGCGCCGTGAAGCGCCTGGCCGAAACCAACTTGGTGAACGGGCAGTATGAGGTGGCGCGAAAATACCTGCAACTATTGGAGAAGACCTTCTTCTACCGGAAATGGGCTCGCAAGACCATGGCCCTGCTGGGCGACGAGGCGAAAATCAACGCCCATCCGCTGTATGGCGACTTACGCAAAAAGCGGCTCACGGAAGATTTCCTCTTCAGCGACAGGGAGACAGACCGCATGTGCGGGCAGCTGTTCATGCACGAGCCGCAGAACAAGGTGGCCATGCAGTACTTGTTGATGTGGCCCTTGCTCAACCGCGACATTCCCACCTTCATGAGCTATGTGCAGGTGGTGCAGCAGCGGGTGCAATATAATCCCCGCCATGTGCAGGAGGCCATTTGCTACGCCTTCGGCCAGCAACAGCAGCGGCCGCCAGCCGAGCTGGTGAGCAGTGTGGTGGGTCAGCAGTTCTTGCAGTTTGCCCGTGCCTTCAACCAGGGCGGAGGCCACCATCAGGCTCAGCTGCAGGCTTTCAAAAACACGCTTTGGTATTATATTGTTAATGCACAATGAAACGACTACTCCTATTACTCCTTTCAGCCGTGGCCTTTGCGGCTTGCAGTCATCAGCCCAAGAACGTGTCGAAGACCGATGCCCTGCCTGTGCTGTTTCCCGACTATGTGGACGTAACAATACCTGCGGGCATTGCTCCGCTCAACTTTGGCATGGCGGCCACAGACTTCAGCCGTATTGATGTGGTGGTGCGTGGCGAGAAGGGCGGACAGCTGCATGCCAACGGCAGCGAGTGCGTGCAGTTCGACATCGAGGAGTGGCATCAGCTGGTCAGCCAGAATGCCGGCAGCGACCTGCTGGTCACCGTCTGTGCCCAGCGCGAGGGACAATGGACGCAGTACAAGGACTTCCCCATCCATGTCAGTCCCTACAAGCTCGATGCCTGGGGGCTGACCTATCGCCGTGTGGCGCCAGGCTATGAAGTGTATAGCCACATGGGGCTTTACCAGCGCAATCTTTCCACGTTCGACGAAGAGCCCATCATTGAGAATACCCGTGTGCCGGGCATGTGTGTGAACTGTCACACCAGCAACCAGACCGACCCGCAGCGCTTCGTGTTCCATGTGCGTGGCGAACATGGGGCCACCATGGTGCAGATGGACGGGCACCGCGAGTGGCTGAAGGCCAGCAACGAGCAGCTGGGCGGCTCGATGGTCTATCCCTACTGGCATCCTAGCGGAAAATACTGCGCCTTCTCTACCAATCAGACGCGGCAGGGCTTCCATGTGGTAAAGGACGAGCGTATTGAAGTGTTCGACTTGTCGAGCGACGTGTTCGTCTACGATCCTGTCGCCCATAAGATTCTTACCGACTCGCTGCTCAGCACTCCTGACTGGTCGGAGAACACGCCCGCCTTCTCGCCCGATGGCCGTACCCTTTATTACCTGACATGCTGGCAGCAGGACTATCCCATTCACTATAAGGAGGAGCAGTATAATCTGTGCAGCATCGCCTTTGACGAGGCTTCTGGCCGTTTCGGGACGCAGGCGGACACCCTCTTCGATGCTGTGGCCATGGGGAAGAGCCTGACGTGGCCCCGTCCCAGCTACGATGGCCGCTTCCTGCTCTTCACGCTGAGCGACTATGGCTATTTCTCTATCTGGCATGAAGAGAGCGACCAGTGGCTGCTCGATTTGCAGACAGGCGAAGCCCATCCGCTGGACATGCTGAACAGTCCGCGTGCTGACTCCTTCCACAACTGGTCGAAGGATTCGCGCTGGGTGGTCTTTACCAGTCGTCGCGACGACGGCCTTTACAGCAGGCTCTATCTGGCATGCATCGCGCCCGACGGCACGGCCACCAAGCCGTTCCTGCTGCCGCAGGAGCGTCCGCGCCACTATTATGATGCCACGCTCTATTCGTTCAACACGCCCGACTTCACCCTGCGCCCTGTAGCCTTCGATGCCCATGCCGCCGCCCGCGAAATCCTTTCCGACCAGCGGGTCAGTACCAGCGTAAAATAGATTTTCCTAACTCTAAACTTCTAGCTTAAAGCAATTTAGCAATTTCTGCCTCCACGTCGTCCATCTGCGACGAACGTTTTTGCAGCGCATTGTTGCGGTCGATGAGGAAGAACTCGGGAAGCGTCTGCACATTATAGCTGATGCACGACTCACCGGCGGGGTCGTAGACGGCCACCCAGGGCAGTGCCTCCACGGCCTGCTTCCACAGGTGTGCATCCTGGTCGATGGAGACTTGGTATATTTCCAGTCCGCGGTCGTGGTATTTGTCGTATAGCTCGCGCAGCTTCAGGATGCGGCTTGCCGATTCGGCGGTGGAGAAGAGATGGAAGTCGAGCAGTACCACCTTTCCACGCAGCTCGGACAGTGTGCGCCGCTTACCGCTGATGTCGGGCAGGCTGAGGTCGATTAGGTCCGACACGACGATGCGCTCCTCGTCCACCATTCTTTGCTGGCGGGCAGCAGCAATGCGGCTGTTGTTGATGTCGCGCTCCACCATGTTGTACAGCTGCTGGGCGCGTTCCGACTCCGGATAGTATTCTTTCCAGCAGGTGGCCACGGCCCTGTAGGCGCGGCCGTCGAGGCTGTCGCTCATGTTGAACACCGTGCTGGTGGGCCAGTAGAGGTGGCTCAGCGTCTGCGACAGGGCAAAATAGGCATAGCCGCTTTGGGGAGCCTTGAAGATGTAGTTCAACATGATGCTGTCCTTATACTGGCGCAGCAGTGTGCTGAGCGAGTCGGCCATGGGCTGCCCCATCAGCTGGGTGTTCTGTTCCACCTTGAAGATGCGTTCTTGCAGCTGGCTGTGGAGCAGCGACAGCTGGCGAATCTTCTCGCACTCCTCCGATCCGCTGACGGTGTAGTTCTGCGTCATGCCGGGGTATTTGGCTTTTATCGTGACGGTCTCGGTAGAGTCGATGGCCAGGTTGATGATCTGGTTGTAGATGCACAGCACGTAGAGGTCGGGGCCGTTGGGGGCTTCGTGGGTGAAGCTGAACTGCCCGTCGGCGCCCAGCTTGGCCGAGTCGAGCACGGTGATGCCGTTCATGGAGCGGTTAAACAGATAGAGCGTCGAGTCCTTCGCCCCCTCGATGGTGCCTTCAACGGTGAATGTCTTTCCTTTTTGGCAGGCTGCTATGGTCAGCAAGCCTATCAAGATGATAACAAACTTTTTCATTCTTGTTTTACGAATTTGCTTGCAAAGGTACAAATAAGCGCGCGAAAAGCAAAAGAAAATCTCGATTTTCTTTTGCTTTTCCGAATGAAAAACCCTTCTTTCCTTAAATCACCACCTTGCGGACGCTGAACCCTTGTCGCACGATGTAAATCTTTCCTGGCAGCAATGCAGGCATTGAACTGGCAGGCCCATGGTAGAGCAACTGTCCGGAAATATTATAGAGGCTGAGGATGTCGGAGCCGTATCCGCTTGTCTGAATGGCGATGGACGATGGCTGCGAGCTGGCAAGGGTGACAGTTCCCACGGCCGATGGCTCCGAGTCGTAGAGCGGGTCGCCACAGACGGCCTGCACCCAGTACTGGTAGGTGGTGGCGGGGATGAGGCCTGTACACAGGTACTCGCTTTCGCCGATGCCAGTGATGCACTCCATGGGGTTGCTGACGGCAAAGGCCGTGGAGGCATCGCGGTGTCCTCTCAATATCCGCAGCTCATCCACGAAGAGCCGCTCGCGGCTGGTGGTCAGGGTGACGGTGAGGGAAGGACCTCCTACCCCTTCCGATGGGTGAGGACAGAGGAGGGAGTAGACGATGGTGTCGGTTGTGGCTGTCGCTTTCCATCTCACTGAGTCGAGCAACTCGCCGCTCCTGGTATAGTGTACGAGGAGGTCGCAGTTTACCGTGCGGTTGGCAAAGGCGCGTGAAGCAAAGGCGATGGTGATGGCAGTGTCGGCTTGTGCTAGCTGTACTATGGGAGTGGTCAGTCGCCCTGAGGCTCCCGTGCGGCCCACTTGGATATGTCCGCCGGCAGCGTACAGTTCTTCACCCGTCCAGCCGGGCTGTTGCGTGAGGCTGTCGAGGAGGGCCGTAATTTCAGGGTTGTTCTTAGTGGTAGGGCTTCCTTCGGCCAGCTTTCCGAAGTCCTCGCTGACTGGCACCGGCAGCACGGAGTCGGCCAGCAGCGGGCGCAAGAAGAGCGTGTAGGATGGTGAGTTCTCTACCGCTGTCCAGGAGGCCACAAACGAAGTGTCGGTGACATCCTTTGGCTCTAACAGGGCGGGAGTGGCCAGCTTGTCCTGCATCAGCGAGAAAGTGATGGTGCCGTTTTCGTCCTCCCTGATGCTGCTCACCGACTTCCCCAGTGGCGTGCCGTCCCAGAGAGTGCTGGCAGGGTTGGTATAGTCGGTGAATGCCGTCTTGCCCGTTGTGCCGGGAAAAGCATCGCCTTCTGGGGTGATGCTGCGCGTGCCGTCGGCTGCAACGATAGTCACCCTGGGGTGACTGGCATCGTTGTTCACCCGGTTGCCTTGCCAGGCATAGCCCTCGTAGTCGATATGGGTGATGAGCAGTCCGTGGCCGCCGGTATGGGCATCCCATCCTGTGGACTGGCGGTTCTCAAGCAGGAAATACTCGCCTTCGTTGGCTGACGTGAGGCGGTAGGCCTGGTTGCTGGCTGCGATGTGCTGCAAGGGCAGTCCTGTTGCCGGACGGTCGATGTCGGTATATTCCAGCCAGCGCATGCAGTAGCGCTCGAAGGCAGAGTAGGAGGGCGGGGTATGCGAGTCGTTGTTGTAGCAGCCTATGTCCATGATGTCCCACGAGGCAAGGAAGTGGTCGTTGCCGCCGTTGGTCTGGTAGAGGTCGGGCAGGCCCAGCACGTGGCCGAACTCATGGCAGAATGTGCCGATGCCCTCAATGGTATGTCCGCTGGTGTACTTCAGCTCGCAGGAGCAAGCATAGCGGTCGATGGTGAGGCCGTCCACCTGGCAGTTCAGTCCAAATTGCGACAGCTGGCCCTGGTGGGGCCAGATGGTATAGCTGGGCGCTCCGTAGCTCTCGCCGTAGCCGGCATAGAATACATAGACAAAGTCTACCACCCCGTCGCCGTCGTTGTCGTATTGTGTGAAGTCGACATTATAGAGTGTGTCGGCCTGCAGACAGGCTTCTGCCACCATCTCCTGTGCGTACGCGTCTTCGTTCTGGCCAATGTTCTGCCCATAGAAATTGACATTGCGCGTCAGTTTGACGGGTCCCACCACATCAAACTGTGGCCGGAACTCATTGCTTGACTGGTCGCGGAAATAGCGTGAGGCACTGCCCGTGGCACCCCCGTAGGTGTAGTCCTCGCCGTTCATCATTTCGTCGAAAAGTCCGGGGGTATGGTCTTCATAGAAGCTGTTGTCACTAAACTCCACCAGGAGCACCAGTCCGCGAATGTCGCCATGGGTTGGGAAGCTGGTGCGGCCGTTGGCGTCGGCACTGATGGCATGGTGCGGAATGCTGCGCGGAAGGGCTGCCAGCGGGCGAAGCGTCTGCTGATTGTCAAGGGTGAACAGCCGCCCCTGTCTGTCAATGAAGGCATGGCCGTGCTCGTCGCCTACCAGGCGGCATTCCACTATGGTGCTGTCGGGCAGTACAAGGCGTTGCCACCCCGGCCAGGCAGGCACCGCATTTGCATAAAGTGGAAAAGTGAAGTGGCTTAATGCTATAAAGAAAATAATGAGTAATCGTTTCATCCTTATCATTTGCTGACTTTTATGCATTTACCGTCTCCAGTCCTGATAATAACCAGACCGCTTACTCCTTGCAGGGCGGCATCGATGCTGGCACCACGGTGTAGCTCGCGCCCGTGGAGGTCATAGACGATTACAGGAGAGCAGGAGTGAGTAGTGGTGAGTGGTGAGAGGCTGGAAGGGAGGGATGAGGGGAACACATTGCAGGCATTGGCAATGGTGCCATCGTCCTTGGTGAGCAGTGCCACGACGTGCAGGTTCTTCTTGCCCAGGACAGATGCCGGCACCTCGAAGCTCAGCTCCTGTACATACGTGGTATCCGGCTCCCAGGCCACGCCTTCGCAGAAAGGCGTTCCCTCAAACGAGGGATAGACGCCGCGCGCCACGTCGTCGTAGTTCATTTCCACATCCCGTGGCAACGACTCCCAGCCGTAGAACCACCCGCTGCTGCCACCGGAGAAGCCGTTGTATTGGCGACCGGGGATGGAGTCTTCGAGTAGCACGGCAGACAGGCGGAGAGCCTGTAGCACGGATGGCTGGGACGACATCAGGCTGGCACTGGCAATGGCGCGGGCCGTGAGCGTGAGCATGGTGCTGTCGGCATTGAAGGCAAGGCTGCCCGTCAGCCCCAGGAGCCCAGGCTCTTTCTGGATGCTCTTAAAGTAGCGGCGCACGTTGTTGTAGGGTGAGCAGTCGTCGATGCGGTCGAGGAAACAGTCGGGGAATCCGGGCATGCGGCTCAGCAATGGCCCGTAGCTGTGGGCGTCATCCTTGATTTCCATGGCATCATTGCCGTGAATGCAGATGGCGATGAACTCCTCGGGATAGTGCTCCTTCATGTAGCGCACCTCCTCTATGCCCTGCACGCAGAACTGGCACCAGTCGCCGGTGCCTTCCTCCATCACCATGCGGTGCATGAAGGTGCGGTCGCGCAGGGGCAGCTGCACGGCGACGTCATTGTCGGCGGCATAGCTGTCGTCGGCGCCGTTGACGCTGGCAATGCCGATACCGATGTTATTGTCGCCTAGCTGTAGCAACGGCCTGACGCTGATGGTGTCGGTATCGCCGGGCAGCAGCACGACGGGCGACTCATTACTGACCACTTCAGCGATGGCGGCTCTGCACCACAGGCTATAGTCCGTAACGGCATTAGCTCCACGGTTGTAAACGATGGCAGTCAGCTGGGGCTGCTCATCATAGGTATAGTCGCTGACGGGCACCAGCTCCAGCGAGAGCTGGTTCTGGGGCAGCTTGTCGCCAGTGACCACGGCCTCTATGCAGAAAGTGCCGTCGATGGCTGTCCACTGCGAGTTGCTGTTCAGGTAGACATCGCTTTGCTTGCCCAGTGCCGACAGGCTATAGGCAGCACCGCCGCCGTCGCCTGCTGCAAAGGTGGCTTTGTAGCCGATGGCAATGCTGTCACCAGTAAGGGCGAGGGGTGTGCTCAGCTCAATGTCGTTCCAGCCGGCATGCAGGGTGCCGGCCTTCTGCGAAAGGAGTGCTTTGGCATCGCGTGGCGCGTTCTTGATGTATACGGTGACATTCTTCGCTTCTTTCATCAGACCGATGCGGATGCGGCTAATCTCGCAGCCGCTGAAAGCACCCATGATGCGGGTGGGAAAGCTGACGTAGGGCGTAAGGATGGCATTGTCGTTGCCATAGCCGGCATCCATCGTGCTGCCATAACGCAAAGGCACTCCGTCCGTGGCCATTGCACGGACGGAGTGGATTGCACATAACACAGAAATCAAAAGGAGGGCCTTTTTCATGAGTTAGGAGTTGGGAGTTAGGAGTTATTTCACTTCAACCTTGTAGCTCCGCTCTCCTACTGTCACCATGTAGATGCCTTTGCGGGCAGGAATAGAGGTGTGTGCAGAAGCCTCACCGCGGAACAGGCTCTTGCCGTCGGCTGAGAACACATGGGCGGCTTGGCGCTGGGCATTCTCGATGACAATCATTCCAACGGAGCCATAGACCTTGGCCTGGCTGTCGGCCATCTGACGGATGCCGGTGGCAACACTGACCACGAATGGCTCTGAGAGGATGGACTCGCCGATCGTCCATACTGCCGACACCTGGTAGAAGTGCTCGCCATTGGCCACATCGTCGTCGGTAAAGGCGGGTTCGGCCAGCTTTTCGGCCAGCAGCACGCCGTCGCGATAGACATTGTATCCTACGAGCGACAGGGTGGTAGTACCGCCATAGAGCGGGGTATAGGTGATGTCGTCGAGCATCAGCACCATGCCGTTCTCCTGAGTGTTGTGGTGGATAGCGAAGTGACGGGCATCGGCAGGCAGGGTGTAGCCCACCTCGTGCCAGTTGACGAAGTCGACCGTCTGGTCGCCCAGCTTTTGGAAGGAGGCCAGGAAGGCATCGTTCACCCCGTCTTCGGGCATGGCTTCCGATGTGTAGAGCACCTCGAAGGTTTCCGGACCGTATTTCAGCTGTGATTCCTTCACCCAGAAGGTGACGTCGCTCATTGGAGCCACTTCGGGCGAGATGATCCAGTTGTCGTTGGGCTTCACCATCGACTCGCCGTCGGTGGCGGTGAAGGCCATCAGCTCCTGCATGCCGCTGTGAGGCGCCAGCACGTCGAAGTTCTGGAAGCCTGCCTCGTCGCGGTTCCACACCCAGAAGGCCATCGGGGTGAACACGTTGGGCACTTCAGGACCGCCGAAGTAGATGGGCACGTCCTTGTCGCCGTCATAGACCGTCCAGTCGCCGATGCCGTCGATGATGAATGCCTCGTAGCTCTCGAAGTCGTCGAGCACGGGGTCGGTCATCTCTGCGTCGGGCTTAGTCCAGGTCAGGTCGACAAAGCCGTCGTGCTCCGTTCCCTGCACGTTGGCAACGAACGGGTACTTCGGGCCGTTGATATAGGCAGCCACATCGCCAGTGCTGTTGTTCTCGGGCTTCTGGTCAGCCTCGAAAACGATGTCGATGGCATACGTGGCGCTGTCGCCAGCCTCGGTGATAGTATTCTCAATGGCAAAGCTGTATGCCTTCACGGCGTTGGACTCCAGGGCTGTACCGTCCTGCTGGGCAATGGCCTCGCCGTTCTTCTTCAGCACCACCTGCCAGCCTTCAGCTGTCTTGCTGCCGCTGTTGTTCACGGTGACCTTGGCCTCGGGCTTCTGTCCGATGTTCAGGCGCACGGGGATGTCATATTCCTGCACGGCCAGGTCGTATTCGGCATATTTGTCCACAACGATATTGTCGATGTAGAGGGTGGCACTGCCGTCGGCAGTATAGGCCAGGAACTGGAAGGTGATGTTGCCCTTGCCTGAGAACTGCGACAGGTCTACCACCTGCTTCTTCCATCCCAGTGTGCCGTCGTTATAGTCGAAGGTGGCCAGGCTGGTCCACTCGCTGTCGTCAACCGAGGCCTGCACGGTGATGGTGGCATCCTCTTCGTCGGCCTCAATGCCGTGGTACATGAAGAAGGTCAGTGCCGGGGCATCGCCTTTGAGCGAGATGCGCGGCGACTGGATGTATCCGCTGGTGGGCTCAATGCCGCTGTTGGTATAGGCCAGCTGGCCACCGTCCTCGTCGAAGGGCTGTACGGCACTGGATGCGCCGGCAACGTTCCATCCGTTCTGTCCCTCACCGTTGTGCAGCACCCAAGGCCATGTGTCGAGACCCTCCTGGCTGAACGACTCTGCGTAGGGCTGGTCGTAGGGCATGCCGATGACGCTGGTGGCCGTCACGCCGTGGTTAGTGCCGCCCATGCTGACGGGGTAGATGCCATACTGGGCATATTCCTGCTGGCCGCTGGCGGTAAAGCCGTAGGTGTCATCGTCGAAGGTGGTTCCGCTGATGCCGTCGGCAATCACATCCCACTGGGTATAGGTGATGGTGGGATCCCAGTCGAAGGCGTAGGTGTTCAGGCGCTTGATGGTGTAGGTCACGTCGCCGGTGTAGCCACCGTATTGGCCTGCTGCCGGAGAGGCGTCCCATGTGAGGTGGGAGATGCCGTCCACAGGCATGGTCACCTTGAAGCCGGTCACCATCTGAGGCATGTCGATGCCCACGAAGTTGCTTACTTCATAGCGCTCGCCCATCTTACCCTCAGCAAAGGCACGGATGAAGTAGGTCTGTACACCCTGCATCAGGTCGCTCTCCTCGTAGGTCAGCTCCTGACCGGGCTCCACGTCGGTGAACGTCTTCACGGGCTCCGAGAGGTCGATGGTCTTGTAGATGTTCACGTCCATCTTGCCGGGCATCTCGGCCCTGTCGTCGCGGTAGCTGGCAGGTGCGTTGAAGGTGAGCTTGTTGGTGAGCTCGCCCTGTGCTCCGGCTGTGAGCACCACATTGGTGGCGGCGGCCAGTGCGTAGGGGTCGGCATCGAAGTCTATGGAAAGAGAGTAGAGCGTGATGTTTTCCTGGGAATAGCCGGTGCAGCGCAGCACGATGTAGTAGTTGCCGTCGGCAGGCACGTCGAAGACAGTGCTGAAGGTGCGCTTGTCGCTCTCCAGCACGGGACATTCGCGCAGCAGCGTCTCCTCGCCGGTAATCTGGTTGGTGGTGGCCAGATAGGCTGTAATGGCGGCCGTGCCGGGCTGTCCGTTCCAGTCCTCGAAGCAGCCGCCGCTCGCGATGAATGTGAGGCGATAGGCCTGTCCGGCCTTGAATCCGTGAAGCTGGGGCGTGATGAGGTATTCGTCACAGCTTCCCCAGCTGTTGGGACTGGTCACGCCGCCCCACCAGCCAACGGTCCAGCTGCTGCCGTCGCCGTTGCCGTCGACGATGGTGTAGGTGTTGAAGTCTTCCTCCGACGAGAAGTCGTCGGCGAAGGGCAGCTCATAGTAGCTGCCATAGGCTATCTGGTTGGTAGCTACGGTGACGCCCTCGCCGTCGGCGGTGCATGCCGTAATATTATAATAATAATGTGCGCGGGCTTCGGGTATGGTCTCCTCGAAGGTGGTAGCCGTCAGGTTGTCGGCCACGACAACGCTTCCAGGCATGCGGGTCACTTTGTAGTAGATGGCAGTGAAGTCGAGGGCACCGCCGTGCATGCTGGTAGTGGGAGCCTCCCACGACACTTTGGCGGTGTTGGTGGTCAGGTCAAGGTCGAAGACGGCGTTGCCCACAGCTCCGGGCACGTCTTGTCCGGCGAAGACCTTGAAGCTGCGCTCGGGCGATGAGCCGTTATCGTTGCTCACCACAACCTGGATTTTGTGCTCGCCGCGGGCAAGGGTGAGCGTGCGCACTACGTGCTCGGCAGCGGCAGCTTCGAAGTCGGTCTCTTCACCATCAACAGTGAGCGTCGCCTGGAGCGTGCCCGTCAGGGCCTCGCCTTCGCTGTTCTGTGCAGGCATGTCGAAAGAGAGCTCCAGCTGCGAGAGTGCATCGTCGGTGAACTGGTAGCTGATGTTCTCCACTGCCTTCGGGGCACCGGCTGTTGCAGCAATGGTGAAGATGCCGCGCATGTGCTCGCCGCCGGGGAACTGGTCAATCTCGGTATATTGCGCCGTGGTGGTGTCAACGGTATAGAGATGGGTTGAGAAGTCGCTCAGCTGGGCCACTACGTAGAGGTTGCCCGAAGAGGCATCGAAGAAGGCTTCTGCGGGTGAGGTGCCATTCTGTATGCTTATGGTGCTCTGGCCTACGATGCTGTATTCACCGGCAGTGGTGATGCTGTAGAGGTTGCCGTCGATGACCGAGTGGGCATACATCGTGCCGTCGCTCTTGGCAGCGATGAACACGAAGAACTGGTCGGTGTTGCCCAGGTGCTCCACTTCGTAGGTGCTCAGGTCCATGGCGCACAGCTCCTTGTTGAAGTCGGCATCCCAGGCAAAGAAGTACACCTTCTTCGTGGCAGGGTTATAGGTGGCGCACTGCATGGGGTAGAGGTTGCCCAGGTCTTCGGTGCCCTCCAGCTCAAAGGAGCCGGCGTTGTAGATGTAGAGCGTGGACTGCGCCTTCACCTCCCAGGTGACCTCGTCGTAGGCGGTCACCATGTTCAGCAGGTAGAACTTGCCCTCGGCATAGAAGGCGATTTGCGGGGTGGCAGGAAACTCGCTGGTGGTGTTCACCTCGGCCAGCTGCAAGGGGCTAGTGGCCTGGAAGGAATAGATGCCGGCAGGCAGGGGGCTGGGAGTGCTCCAGTCTTCCGTCTTGTGGTTAAAACCGAAGATGGTGGGAGCGTTGGGGTCGCTGACGGCCTTCGCAGGCGCGCTTTGCAGCTGTTTCTTCACCTGGCGGACCAAGCCGGTTTCCGTGGTCGGCACGCGCTTGTCTATCGTTTTCCCGCTTTTCATGGTGCCCAGCATGTTCTGTGCCGGGGCCGACAGAAGGAAGAAGAACGATAGTACAAATGGAATAAGTAGTTTTTTCTTCATGAGTGATTAAAAAATTAAAACAAATAAAATATTTCTCTTTTCTCTATATAGTAGTCATTTTTGCGGTGCAAAATTACAAAAAAAGCAGTTCATAGAATCATTCAGCTGCCATTTTTTTCCCTGAAATCATAAAAAAACGAAAAAGAATTGCCGTTTGTACCTATAATCATATAATAATGAGTAACTTTGCACGATGTTTTGCGCCAGCGCGCGCACTTTTATTTATTTTTAGATGTTTTTTTAACCAAGATGAATGTAATTACAAAGACCCTTCAACTGGCTGATGGAAGGACCATCACCATTGAAACCGGGAAAGTGGCAAAGCAGGCCGACGGCAGTGTGATGCTCCGTATGAACAACACTGTGCTCCTGGCCACCGTTTGTGCCGCAAAGGATGCAGTTCCCGGAACCGATTTCATGCCGCTACAGGTAGATTATCGTGAGCAGTACAGCGCTGCCGGGCGCTTCCCCGGCGGATTTACGAAGCGCGAAGGCAAGGCCTCCGATTCGGAAATCCTCACATCGCGACTGGTGGACCGCGTTCTTCGTCCACTGTTCCCTGGCAACTATCATGCCGAAGTGTTTGTCAACGTCATGCTGCTCAGTGCTGACGGTGAAGACCAGCCCGATGCCCTGGCTGGCTTTGCTGCATCGGCTGCAGGAAGATGATTTACCGAAATTTGAAAGTCGCTTCAGACATTTGCTGCGGGAGAACACCATCAATCAGATTGCTTTGTTCCAGTCGCATCTGGATGAAGCCTGTCATGAGATTCGTGACCGCATTGCCTTGATTAACGATTCTTTGGCTGAAATTGACTACAATGAAGGGCGCTATATTCAAATCGAGTGCAATCCGGCGGTCAGCGATACCATCAGTGATTTTCGCCGGGAGCTGCGGGCTTGCACCGATGATGCACTGTCCGGCAATCTCGATGACAGTTACAGTGAGGAAAAATTCCGTCAGGTAGCCAAAATATTGGAACGATTGCAGGGCCGTCCGGGGATGACGGATGTGGATGCCCGTTGGCGCAATGAGGTTATTGATGTGCGCAACTGGTTCGTCTTTGCGGCGGCAGAATTATGGCGTAATCCTGCGCCGGGAACAGATGAGGAATATGAGCACTATACCG
>ERZ842401.3735-NODE-3735-length-18552-cov-4.081148_pt1 | contig 18552 bp, 14 predicted proteins | sample MGYA00521270_ERZ842401 | MGnify/ENA primary metagenome ERZ842401 (study PRJEB31892, sample SAMEA3878208) | bioreactor metagenome | biome: Moose rumen | place: Sweden | collected 2011-10 | study: EMG produced TPA metagenomics assembly of the PRJEB12797 data set... | reverse complement strand
GCTCTTCCGATCTTGCTCATCAATCGCATAGAGGAGCTTGCAAAGGGAGGTGTCAAGGATGATTCAGGTAAATAATGTCACTAAAAGATTTGGTGATTTTGTTGCGCTAGACGACTTGAATATGCATGTGGAGCGAGGCGCAATCTATGGCTTGGTAGGACCCAATGGCGCAGGTAAATCCACCATCATCCGTCACCTGTGCGGCGTTTATAAACAGGATGCAGGCCAGATCCTTATCGACGGCCAGCCCGTATATGAAAACGAAAAACTAAAGCAGCATTTTACAGTTATTCCAGATGATATATTTTATTTCACCCAGGCCAATACATTGGATTTGATGAAGTTCTACAAAAACATGTACCCTAGGTTTGATGAGACCCTATTCAACAAGATTTTGGATTGCTTCCCAGCTATCAATCCTAAGAAGATGGTCCGCACACTGTCTAAGGGTATGCAAAAGCAGGTGGCATTTATGCTATCTATCGCAGCCAGACCAGAGCTAATGATTTTAGATGAGCCAGTGGATGGTCTGGACCCAGTAATGCGTCGACAAATATGGAGCCTTATTATGTCTGATGTGGCAGAGACAGGCCTGACAGTGCTAGTAAGCTCTCACAATCTGCGTGAACTAGAAGACGTATGCGACCACGTAGGTATTATGAACAACGGCAAAATCTTAATAGAGCGTTCTTTAGACGAGCTGCAGACATCCATTACCAAAATACAGGTTGCATTCGCAGATGACATGCCTCAGCTTCCACCAGAAATAGATGTGTTGAAAAAGATTTCAACGGGACGCGTACACACCCTAATTGTAAAGGGCGAACCACATGCAGCGGAAAAAGAGATTGCAAAGCTAAACCCATTACTCATGGATGTGTTGCCACTTACTCTTGAAGAAATATTTATATATGAATTGGGAGGTGAGAACTATGCAGTCAAAGACATCATTTTTTAACATGGCCTTGTTTAAAAAGAATATAAGTAGAACTTGGATAGTAGGACTGTTGTATTTCGTGCTCCTTCTCATACTAATGCCTATATCAGCAGTTATTTCATTAACAGATTATGATTCTAGCTGGTATGCCAGTTCAGGTTATACAAAGGCTATGGTTTTGTACGAAAAAATCAGCTATGCTCCAACTGTAGCTATTGGCTTATTTTTAGCAATTATTGTGGTGGGCATTACATTTTGGTATATGTTCAACAAAAGAGACAATTACATGATTCATGCTTTTCCAGTCAGCAGAAAAAGCTTATATGTTACAGGAATTATTTCCTCTTCAGTCATAAGCCTTGTGCCTTTACTAATGTCATCAGCAATAATGTCATTGGTGGCAGTTGTAGAAAAAGCCTATGTTTTTGACGCCATATGGTACTGGACATTGATAGTGGCAGTTTCAACAGAGCTGTTTATATCAATTGCCATGTTTTCACTTATGTCTTCTGGTCAGTTGATTACAAGCGTAGTATTCTACTTTATATTCAATTTCCTCTATGCACTAATGGATTTAGCCTTTAGAATTACCGCAGCTGGATTGATGTTTGGCATGACTTCTGCAGTTGATACGATAAGTTTCAATATGATAACCCCAGCGATTTTTATACAATCAAACTGTTATATTACGATTAGCCCTGTTACTGATGCAAACGGCATTCTCCAAAGCTTTTCGTACAGCTTTGGAGGTGCTCATTACTTACTGATATACACATTAGTAGCAATAGTGATATTTTTTATAGCTTATATGCTATACAAATTCAAAAAGCTTGAAACAGTGCAGGATTTTATAGCAATCCCATTTTTAAAACCAATATTTACAGTTGGCATGTCCTTCTTTATTTCTATGGTGGCAGGCACTTTTGTAGCCCAGCTGATAGAGGCTGCCAGAGCACAGACCTACAATGTAAGGTTTGCCATAGCAATCGTGTCTGCAATCATCATAGGAATTATCATTTTCTATGCTACACAGATGATGATTGAAAAAACAATACGAGTATTCAATGGTAGAAAGCTAGGATTTTGCGTAGGATATTCTATCGCAAGCCTCATAATGCTTCTGTGCCTCAGATTCGATGTGTTTAACGTAGAAGACAAGGTCCCAGATGGTGAGGACATAGCATGGGTCGGAATCCAATCCAACTATACCATGGTATTTACTGATGAAGATGAGATAAATACCGCAACAGAACTTCACAAGAATTTTTTGGAAGACAAAAAGGAACTACGTGACGTTAACATAATCTATTCGGGCACAAGCGGCTCTGTAGTCACATTTAAATACAAGCTTAAAAATGGCAAGATCCTAATCAGAAATTATTCAGTAGTAGATGTGGAAGCTCCTGAAGTGAGCGCCAACTATGTGGCAGCCACAGAACCAATTTTAGATTTTCTGAATGCACCTTCTAGAATAAAGGAGCACATTATAGGAAATATTTGGGATGACTGTGTTATTCCAGATATGAGTTTTACAAGCTATGAATATGATGATTCAATCGAAGACTTCAGATCTAACTACGAAGACTTTGAATACATGAGCGACGCTGAAAAGCGTGCAAAATTTGCCAATGTGTATAGTGCCTTCCTAAAAGACATAGACGAAGGCCACATATTTACAACCACCTTTGATGGGTACAGTTATTATGGAAGTGACGAAGATTTATACAACGACTTTTCATTTACTGTGCAAAACAAGAAGGTTCCATATTTTTCAGACGAAGATACCTATTACAGTAACGACTATGCCAGTGATGACTCTGGAATCTATTGGAGAAACATATATTCACAACTGAACCTAGAATGCACTCACACCCTTAAAGCTTTAAAGGATGAGGGATTCTACACAGATGATAGTCAAATCATAACCTATGCTGAATACAATAAAGCTCTAGGTTACGACTACTAAAATTTGCTTACTTCTTAATTCTCTATCCGAGAAAATTCTCTAACCGGCCTTGGGACCTCTCACCCCAAGGCCAATTTTTTACCCCTTTCCCCATATATACTATTGTGAAAGGGCTATCCTGCCACCCACGGGCCCAGCCCTCCTAGGTGACAAGATAGCCCCTTCAAAGAAAATTTCGGGAGAAAAGGGGTAAAAAAGTGACCTTGGGGAGCCGATAAAGAAGGTAAGAGAGAAAAAGTTGAAAAAATTTTAAAAAAAGTATAAAGTTTTTTCAAGCATGACCGATAAATGAAGTGTAAAGAAAAGTGTATCATGAGATAAAAGAACAAAATGACTTGAATTTAAGGGAGGAAAGGAGTGTGTTGTTATGCGTATAGAGGCTTACAATCAGGTTGCACAACTATATCAGACATCAAACACTAAGAACGTTTCACAGGCAGCTAAGGCTAACGGAATGGGCAGAGATGAGGTGCAGATTTCATCTACTGGCAAAGATTATAACGTAGCTAAGGCAGCAGTATCTGAGGCTGCGGACATCAGAGAAGATTTAGTAGCTGACATCAAAGCTAGAATTAAGGCTGGCACATATGATGTTAGTTCAGACGATTTCGCTGACAAGCTATTGTCTCAGGTAGGCTCTATCTTTTAGTTTTGTGAGGGTTGATGCGTGGCTAGTTTAATGGATGAATTGCTCGTGACTATGGATGGTGAAACAGAGCAGTATGAAAAGTTAATTGAGCTTAGCGATGATAAAAAGGATTCTATCATCTATAAGAAACTTGACGTACTCGAGGGTATTACTGTTCAGGAGCAGGCCATCGCAGACTCTTTACTTAAGCTGGAGCAAAGACGGGCGCATTTGCTTACTAGCATGGCGACTGTCATGGGACATGATGGTGAACAGATTACTGTTTCATGGATGATTGATAATCTGGGTAACCAACCTGTAGAAAAGGAAAAGCTTTCCTTGGCAAAGGAAAGATTGGTAAAAGCCGCAGACCAGGTTCGTGTGCTGAATTTTCAGCAACAGAATCTGCTAAGGCAGGCTATAGAAATGGTGGAATTTGATATTACTCTTTTAAAGAGTTCAAAACAGGCACCACAGACTTCTAACTATGGAAGAAACGCCGAAACTACAGGCAACATTTTGGGAAATATAAGATTTGATGCTAAACAGTAGGAAAAGGATGTCCTTAAAGTTTTAGTAAAGACTTTGGAGGATTGACTTATGGCTAATAGTTTTGGAAGCTTATACGTTGGGGCATCTGGCCTGCAGTCAGCATCACATGGTTTAAATACAACAGCAAATAACCTTTCTAATGTTAATACGGAAGGTTATGTTCGTGAACAGGTTGTTTACGAAGATAGAGATTATAGAAAAATAGGAAACGCATCAGTCGGCACTCAGTATGCCGGTCTTGGTGTGCAAGTAGGTACTATCGTCCATACTCGCGATATCTTTTTGGATAAAGCTTATCGAAGCGAGAACGGGCGATATTCTTTTTATAGTGCTAGTTCCGAAGCAGTGCAGGAGGTTTACACTCAGCTGCAGGAGACAGACGGCGAAGCCTTTGAACAGGCCATTGAAGATTTTGAGGTGGCTTTTGAAGAGTTTGCCAAGGATCCTTCAGACACAGTAAACCAGAATTTGGTGCTGCAGAAGGCTAGTCTTTTTTTGTCTAGGGCCCAGGCCGTTGAAGATGGATTTGAAGATTATCAGACCATCATCAATTCCAAGATTAAAGAAGATTTAAATACAATCAATGAAATTGGAAAAAAGATTGTAGATTTGAATGGTCGTATTCAGGCTATCGAGGCTGGTAGAGTGGAGAAAGCCATGGATTTGAGAGACACCAGAGATTTGTTGCTAGATCAGCTCTCTGGCATGGTAAAGATGACTTATAGGGAGGACAATACAGGCGTTGTCCACGTAGATATAGAAGGTGTTGAATTTATTGACGATGTAAATTTCTATCAGGTAGGAATTTTGGAGGATAAAAAGACAGGCTTTGTAACACCATACTGGCCACAGCTTTCGCATATCGTCAGCGATAAGGACGAATCCTTAAATACCTATTATCCAATATTTGATACCACTAATGCTTCAGCTGATAAGGACACAGATTTGGGCGAGATAAAGGCTCTTTTGCTTGCAAGAGGTGATGATTGGTCAAACTATTTGGATTTTTATCAGAGCGATGGAACCTATCTGCAGTCTGAAAATTATGAAAAGACTCTAGCCAACTCAATCATGATGAATTCTGAGGCTGAGTTGGATACATTGATTCATAAGCTTGTAACTGAAATCAACGATTTGTTTAGCCCACTTACCACAGTAAGTGAGGTGTATTCAACAGATACTCTAGAGGTTGCCACAGCATCCTATGTGGATAGTGAAGGTAATACAGTAAAGGTGGATGCTTCATCCCTTAGGATTTTGGACGTGGAAAACACAGCTATTGGAAGTGATGGTGAGCTGCCACCAAGAGAACTGTTTGTAAGAACTGGTTGCGATAGATATACCAAAAAAACAGTGGAATTATACGATTCAAACAATAATTTAATCGATACCAAGGAGATGTATTTATATAACGAGGAAGATCCAAGCGACACCTCAATGTGCTACACGCTAAAATCCTTATCTATCAACGAGGATTTGGTTAAGCAGGAATCTTATCTGCCACATTTGGTATACAAGGACATGACCAAAACAGATTATGCTCTAGGTCAGAACCTAAGTGCTATCTGGACCAAGCAGGATTTCAACTTGAATCCAAGCGACACCACTCCATGTGGTTACACAGGATTTTATGTAAAGTGGATAGGCGAAATTGGAAATACTGGAAACGTATATGCCACCACAGAAAAATCCTTGGAAGGCACCAAGGAGCAGATCGAATTTTCAAGACAGGGCGTTATTGGTGTTTCATCTGATGAAGAATTGACCACAATGATTAAATATCAGTCAGCTTATAACGCATCTAGCCGATATATAAATGTAGTAAATGAAATGATTGAACATCTGTTAACTAGCCTGTAATTAGGTTTGGAAAGGATTAGTTTATGTCTTCAACATTTTTTGGATTAACAATTGCAGCATCTGGTCTAAACACAGCTCAGGCCCAGATTAATACAACGGCAAACAATATTTCCAATGTAAATACTGATGGCTATAGCAAGCAAGTGGTAAATACAGTCGCTTCTTCAGCCCTCAGAGTTTACCAGAGCTATGGAACCACTGGTACTGGTGTAGAGGCCCAGTCGGTTACCCAGCAGCGCGATTTGTATTATGACGAGAAATATTGGAATAACCAGTCTGCTCTTGGATTTTACGAGAAGAAGCAGTATTACATGAATCAAATCCAGGACTATTATTCTGAGACTAACACTAATACTGGTTTCTCAACCATTTATTCCAAGATGTTTAATGCTATGAGCACACTGCAGGGAAGCCCTGGTGATGACACAGTAAGAAAGCAGTTTATTTCTTCTGCAAAACAGCTGACGGAATATTTTAACCAGTTATCAACCAAGCTGCAGGATTTGCAGAACTCTATCAACGATGAAATAAAGACAGCAGTTGATGATATAAATTCTATTTCTGAAAAGATAGCTATTTTAAATAAACAGATAAATGTTATTGAGCAAGGTGGTGGACATGCTAATGAACTTAGAGACCAGAGAGCCCTGCTCATTGACGACCTTTCAGAGATGGTTGATGTGAGAGTATCAGAGGTGGAAGTAGCCAATACAAACAACCCTGATATGAAAACAGGTGCTACTTATTATACCGTTTACATCAACGACCAACTCTTGGTAGACACATATGAATACAATACACTTGCAGTTCAGTCTAGAGACGAATATCAGAATTTCAATCAGTGCGATATCGAGGGTCTCTACGATATAGTATGGTCTAAGGACGGGGATAGGTTCAATGCCACACCAAGTTCTAATGGCGGTATGCTAAAGGCTATGTTTGAGGTTCGTGACGGTAATAACAATGAGAACCTGCAAGGTATAGTATCGAGCGCTAATGCAAAAACAATCACTGTTAACAACCTGAACACAACTGATATCCACGAGCTCAACATGCCTTTGAAGGGACAGGTTAGTACCAACAATATGCTGTTTTGCTATGATGGATTTTCATTTAATACAGACGTCGCAGGAAATGTGACTTCCATTACCTACAATTTGACCGAGGATATTACCCTTACCACTGCAAGCAACCTAGTGGGTAAGACCTTTATGGTAGGTGATGATGTGGATTACATGGGAATTCCATATTATCAGAATCAAATGAACCTGTTTTTAAGAAGCTTCTGCGAGAAATTCAATGATATTGAAGAAAGCGGAGTTGATTTAAACGGGGATGATATGGGGGCCTTCTTCATAGCTAAGGATAAGATTGATTTATCTTTTGAGCACACAATGGGAGATGATTATAAATCAGCTACCATTTCAAGCGAAGATGAATCATACTATCTGCTTACAGCTGGAAACGTGGCTATCGCAAAAGCATCTGACAAAGATGCGCGCATTTTTGCCACTACTACAGAAGAGAATTTTTCATCTGGTGTAGACGCTGCTGATTTGGTAGTTGAGCTACAGAAATTGCAGAGCAAGACCACCATCTTTAGAGGTGGCGGTGGAGATGCCTTCCTGCAGTGTATCTATTCGGATGTAACTGTAGATGCTCAGGAATGTGATATTTTTACCACAAATTTTACCAACATCCAGAAATCTATATCACAGCAGAGAATGTCCATCTCGGGCGTAGATGAAGACGAAGAGGCACTGGATTTAGTAAAATTTCAAAATGCATACAATCTGGCATCTAAATGTATTTCAGTTTTCTCCGAAATATATGATAGATTGATTTTGAATACGGGTGTTTAATAAGGAAATTATTTTCATTAGCTTTAGCTTATGAAAATAGTTTCCCACAGCACATCCCATTGCCGAAGGCAATTTTTAAATGGATGTGCTTTCCCGTGGTTGTGAGTAGAACTAGCATAAATGAATGAGGTACCACTATGAGAGTAACAAACAAAATGATAATGAACAACGCATCATCAAATATAAACTCTACCAAAGAGACTGTAAACAAACGAAATACCCAGATGACCAGCCAAAAGCGCATCGACAAGCCATCTGATGATCCAGTTATCGCTGTGCGTTCTCTCAGACTTTCTACTACACTTTCACAGGTGACACAGTATTATTCTAAAAATATTCCTGATGCAAATCAGTGGCTGGATGTTACAGAGACAGCCCTTATCAACATGCGAGATATCGTAAAGGATTGCAGAGAGCTGGCAGTCACAGGCTCAAATGACCCAAACAATCAGGACGACAGAAAGACTATCCTCACACAGCTAGAGGCATTACAGTCACAGCTGTATGCAGAGGGAAATGCTGATTATGCAAAGCGCACTGTATTTACAGGCTACCGCACAAACAGCAACCTTACATTCACAGAAAATGAGAGCTTGACTAAATATCGCATAGACCAGACCTTTGTAGTGGCAGACACCATGGAAGAAAAAAGATTCTATTCAGGTTCTGTTGAAGTGCCAACAACAGAGGACGAGGTAGTTGCACCAAAGACTGACCCAAGCGCAATATCTGATATAGTTCAGACTAATTATTATAGAGTCAGATTCAATTATGATGATATCGATTCTATAAATTCGATAAATATAGGTGGATTCCTTAATGAAACATTTACAGAAAATGCAGCTGGTGTCTTTGATGATTCCGCAGGTATCACATCTGGCAACTATGTGTTCAAGACCTTTGCAAATGAAACAGATTGGGCTAACAGTGGAGATACCACAGTAAAGGGTACAGCCGCAGACCAAAATGTTGATGCCATTGAAGGTCTAAAGCTAGTGGGTGATTACGGCGCTGTCTTCATTAAAGAGACAGGTGAATTAATCCTTGGCGCCAAGCTTGCCAGCGAACTAAAGAGCAGCAATGCATCTATCACTGTTCAGTATGATAAGACAGGATTTGACAAGGGTGAGCTTCGCCCAGAATATTATTACAACTGCACAAAACTAAAGGATGAGGTAGGCGCTCCGCTAACGGATGACGGTGATTTCTCCAGATACGAATATAAAAAATTTAATGATGATGGGAGCACCATCCACTTTGATATTGAATACACCATAGCTGCCAGCCAGACAATTGCCATTAACACTGAGGCATCTGATGTGTTTGACAGTTCTCTACAGCGTGACCTTGGTGAAATGATTAACGCCATTCAAAAGACTATTGCGGCTTATGACAAGGTAGATACAATCAAGGATATGAAGGGACAAACCCAGTATGCATCCGACGAGGACCAGGAGTGGCTGGACAAATGGCAGGATGCTGCTCAGAAGGAATTTGACTTCTATTCTAATAATATGCAAAAACTTTTTAACACAGAATTGGGCAAAATTGATTCATATTATGCTAAAATAAGTTTAGCAATAACTGATTTAGGTTGTAAGGTAGATTCTCTTAAGCTAACAGAGACACGAGTAGGGGATCAAAGAGAAACTGTGCAAGATTTACAATCAAAAAATGATGACATAGATTTATCCCAAATCATTATTGATTACACAGCGGCTTACACGGCCTATCAGTCTTCGCTCACAGCTGCTGGTAAGCTGAGCGAGTCGACACTACTTAACTACATTTAATTTGCAGGAGGAGAAGGGATAATGCAGATCAAAACCAGACTGTTCGGCGAAATTGAAATTTCCGATGAAAAAGTCATCAATCTCATTCATGGACTCATTGGTTTTCCAGATATGAAGAGATACACTCTCATTTTCGACGAAGACAAGAAAGACAAAGGCAATATCATGTGGTTACAGTCATTGGATGAAACAGATTTTGCAATGCCAGTTATGTTACCACACAAAGTTAAACCAGATTATTCACCAGCTCTTAATGTGGACGCATTAGAGCAACTAGGAAATCTCACAGATGACAATACTTACGTGCTTGTCACAGTAAGAGTTCCAAAGGACCCAAAGGAAGCATCTATCAACCTTAAAGCACCAATCATCATCAATACGGACACAAATGTAGGCGATCAGATCATCATCGAGGGTTCTGAGCCAGTTCGTTTCCTGATTCATGATGCATTGCATGGAAAGGACGGTGAGTAGCGATGTTGGCATTAACACGAAAAACAGGCGACGCTATCATGATCAACAACAACATCGAGATTACAGTCCTTGAAGTTCGCGGTGATCAGGTTAAAATAGGAATTTCCGCTCCAAAGGAAGTTTCAATATATAGAAAAGAAGTTTACTTAGAAATTCAGAAAGAAAATGAAGAGGCTCAAGGCATCAGCATGGATGATGTTGAAGCACTCAAAAATCTACTATAATAATATAGGCTGTGTGACACCCAGTTACGCTGTCAATATCATATATTGCTCCACTCAGCGGGGATGCTTCGCTTGAGCAATACATGACATTGACAACTACTGGGTGTTTTTTACTTTTTTGGAAATTTTTTAATTTCTACTATTAACTTCCGCGGAAATCGTCCGATATTCACATTAGAAAACTAATAATTTCCCATATTACAAGGATGTATATTGTCTCAAAGGTTGGAGAGTGGGACTTTGATTTTTGAGACGTAAGGAGGAAAAAATGAAAATAGGCGAAGTAAGTAGTTCAGTTAGTAGCTACCAGGGACAAGGAAGTTCAGTAAAAACAGCGCCAACACCATCGGTAAAAAGCGAGTCAGCAACCGTAGATTTTGCAATAAATGCAAAAGACCTACGTGAGAGCGATTCTTTCGATAATAACCTCGTAGCCGATTCTAAAGAGGACGGCGCTGAGAAAAATCCTGCTGCGCAGGCAACTTCTTCCTTGAGAGAAGCAGTTGAAAAAATTAATTCAGCAAACGGAAATGCTGAGGCTGTGTTTGGTATTCATGAGGGAACCAATCGTGTAACTATCAAAATGGTCGACAAAGAGACCAAGGAAGTTATCAAAGAGTTCCCAGCCGACAAGACACTTGACCTTATAGCAAAGGCATGGGAGCTTGCTGGAATTATGGTTGATGAGAAGAGATAGTAGGAGGGGTTAGATATGCCTATTAGACTTTCTGGTTTGGCTTCGGGTTTGGATACTGAAGCTATAGTAGGTGCACTCGTTTCCGCCTACAGTTATAAAAAAGATAAATATGTAAAAGCCCAGACAAAGCTTTCTTGGAAGCAGGATGCCTGGAAGACTTTGAATAGCAAGGTGTATAGTCTCTATACAAGCGTAGGTACTATGCGCTATTCTTCAAACTATACTGCGAAGAAGGCTACAGTCAGCGATACATCAAAGGCAACAGCAACAGCTGGCGGTGATGCAGTAAATGGAACACAGACACTTGAGGTAAAACAGCTTGCAAAAACAGCTTATGTAACAGGTGGAAAGCTTGCTGATAGTGTAACGGGAGAAACCAGTTTGGGTTCGCTTGGTATAATCACTTCATCATCAAGTCAGTCTGCAGGAATAACAGTTAGAACTGGTACAAAATCTACAAAAATTAATATTGATAGTTCAACAACAATTAATCAATTTGTTTCAAAATTAAAAGACGCTGGTTTAAATGCAAATTTTGATGAGAAGAATCATAGATTTTATATAAGCTCAAGCACATCTGGCAAGGATGGAGATTTCTCAATCTCCGCGACTAGCACAAATGGACTTGATGCATTGATGAAGCTTGGTCTTTTATCAAATTCGGAAATTGCTTCTATTAGTTCAGAAAATGCAGCAAATACTAAGTATACATACAACGGAGTAGTTACCACTGAGTCTGGACTAGAGGATATAATTTCAAATATTAATAAGGCATATGCGGTACTTGCTGATAGTGTTTCAACAGCGGCTGATAAGGAGTGGGCAAATAATTATCTCGCCACTAGCGAAGCAAAAGCAGTGATGGAGCAAATTAAGACCGACTTTGGAGAGCAGGATTGGGGAAATCTTACATCTTCACAAATAAAGACTTTAAGAAGTAATATCATTAGCACAAAAGCTACCAAGGCTTCAAGTGCAGAATATATTAGTAAGACATATGGTGGGGTATCAACTACACAATCAGGCTTTGCAGATATTATTAGTAATATAAAAACCTACAAGGCAACTGCTGCTGACGATTCCATTGCTGATGATTCGGAGGCCAAGACTACGGCTAATGAATATTTAGAAAAATATGCTTCATTAATTAGTCAACTAGAGACAGACGGCATAATAGCATCAGATGCTTGGGATACTTTGAGCACTGATGATATAACTACCGCAGCGACCACTGCATATTCTAAGGCAAAATACGATACCGCAGCTGCAGATGCTACAAAGGAAGAAATATCAAAAGCAGTTAATGCTGTTAGAGATGCTTATGTAGCACTTGCAAATGCAAATTCTTTGCCAAACTCGACTTCAGAAGAACAGGCAGCAAGAAGTGCAGCGATTGCGACAGCGAAAACTGATTTAACCAAAACTTTGGCAGATCCTACCAATGCAAAATGGGCTTCCTACATAGAAGAAAACTTTGGAACAAGAAACTCAACAACGGATTCGGGATATGACAATTTCTGGGTACAGTCAGACAATCTAGAACTTGCAAATGACGTATTTTATAGAGTCGATTTAGCACAGCAGGTATTAGATGGAAAGATTACTCTGGATACGGAAAATGCAGCAATTAAGATAGATGGTGCTGATTCTGAAATCCTACTCAATGGAGTTTCATATTCTGGAAGTACTAATTCAATAACGGTTAACGGATTGACGATTGAGGCTCTTGCAGTCACAACGGATGCTATCACTATAAATGTATCAAATGATACAGATGCACTATATGATAAGGTTAAAGACTTCTTGACTAGCTATAATTCATTGATGAATGAAATGCAGAGCCTTTACAACGCAGACTCAGCAAAAGATTATGAACCACTGACCGATGATGAAAAGGCAGAAATGTCTGAAACAGAAATAGAGAAGTGGGAACAGAAAATCAAAGATTCGTTATTGAGGCGAGATACTAGCTTGAGCGGAATCATTTCATCAATGACCCTTGCAATGATGAAAACATATAATGTAAATGGGGAAACTCTCTCGTGGTCATACTTTGGAGTTCATACCCTGGGTACATTAAATGCAGAAAAGAATGAAGGATATGCATACCATATAGACGGAGATTCCGAGGATAGTTATACATCAGGAAACAAGGATAAGCTGAGGTCAGCTTTAGCTGAGGATCCAGACAAAGTCATCGAATTCCTAAAGCAGATGACCAGCGGTCTTTATTCAGACCTGGATAAAAAGATGAAATCCACAGCGGTTAAATCCGTATACACTGTCTACAACGACAAGGAAATGGCATCTGAATACTCTGATTATTCTACACTCATCAAGACCTGGACCGACAGGGTAACTGATATGGAAGATGCATATTATAAGAAGTTCTCAGCAATGGAAAAAGCGCTTGCTACATTGCAAAGCAATTCTTCATCAATATCATCGCTACTTGGAGGATGATAGTGAATGCAAATTTTGATATCAAGTTTCAAAACTAGCATTCATGTGATAAATGTCTAGTCTGCGCGATACATTTATCATAAGACATCGGAAAAAGCTTAAAAGGATTTAAGGAGGCGGTACTATGACACCAATGAACGGATACGATGCTTATGCTAAAAACAGAATACTTACAGCTAGCCCAGCTGAATTGACACTTATGCTGTATGAAGGAGCAATCAAGTTTTGCAACATAGCAATTGTAGCTTGTGAAAACAATGATATAGAGAAGGCACACATTAACATTAGAAAAACAGATAGAATAATAGAAGAGTTTGAATTGACCCTAGATGAAAAATATCCAGTGGCAAAGGATTTCCATGCAGTGTATACTTATCTTAGGAGTTGCTTAAGACATGCAATGATTTCTAAGGAGGCCTCAGACCTTGAGGAGGTATTGAAGCATCTTAGGACTATGCGTGATACATGGAAAGACGTTATGAAGCTGACTGCCAATGGAAAAAAAACGTCTAATAGCGCTACAAACATTGCAGGCTAACGAACAACACAAGGGCTCCTATTATAGGGGCCCTTTTTATTTGGCTAGCCGGTAGGTTGTGAGGGCTAGTTACGTTAACAATGCACCCTATTGCTCCACTCAGCTAGGGATGCTTCGCTTGAGCAACAGAGTACATTGTTAATTACTAGCCAGCCAAGGTAACTAGTGTGGGAGCCGAGAAATTACAAATACGCGATGAGTGCTTGTAGATAACAAGGGATGGTGTTGCTGGAGGGAACATCTAGTGACCGTAAGCAATAGCATGCCTTGTTAGCGTAACAAGCACGGACTACGGGGGTACATATGGAAAACATGGATTATGTAGTGATGTTGAGGGAGTCATTGGAGAAGAAGGCAGATGTGCTCAGTGTTCTTTTGATTAGGAATAGGGAACAGGCACAGATACTGCAGGACCCAAATTCTTCCCCAGATGACTTGGAGAAGAACATCAATATGAAGTCGGAGCTAATAGATAGAATTGTCATGTTAGACGAAGGCTTCGAGCAGCTGTTTAACAGGGTAAAAAAGATTTTGGATGAAGACAGAGCCACATATGCAGATGAAATCAGACTAATGCAGGAGCTGATTAAAAAGGTCACGGACTTGACTGCAGATGTTCAGGCTACTGAGTACAAGAACAAGGAATATGCCAAGGCCAGGTTTGCAAATGTCAAAAAGGAAGCCAGGGAGATAAAGAAATCTTCGGATGTGGTCAGCTCATATTACAAGCATATGATGAGTCCACAGACAACGGCAGATCCAGCTTTTTTGGATAAGAAAAAATAGAGGCTAGAGGAAAATATAGGCTGTCAGCCATAGATGCAGAAAACATCTAGGCTGGCAGCATTTTATTTGACAGCTGATGAAAATACCCCACATAATAAATATTGAGTAAATTGGCACGAACGTCAAAAATCTGGCATAAAAATCAGTTAAATAATCTTGAATATTTTGTAAACACCCTATAAAATAGTCGATAGTGTGTCGAAATTGTGAACGACACAAATGTTATTAGTAATTTATATAATCGGGAGACATGAAAATGGCAAAGAATTTAAAGAAAACAATGGTAAAAATGACAGGCGTTGGACTTTCAGTTGCTATGGCAGCTACACCAATGACTATTTTTGCTGAAGGTACTGATGAAATCAATGCAAATGTAGACAATCAGGTAGATTCAGAAGCTTTTATTCCAGTATCTGAAAACACTACAGTCACAACAGAAACTTCTACATCAGACGATATAGCTGATATTGCAGCAAGTATTGCACCTGAACAAACAGCAGATGAGGAAGTAGAAAATGAAGAAGTAGAGTCTCGAAACACAACTGTTGAAAAGGATTACGAAGAGTCAGAGGAACAGTTCCTTGAGGATGTTACTTCAAAGTCAGCAGAGGAGCATTTTAACGATGCAAGCAATCTTGTAGATAAGCTTGCAGCAGATGCTAAAGAAGTAGAAGACCTGACAGCAGATGCAGAGACAGCAAATAAGACAGCTGATGACAAGGAAGATGAAGCTAGCTCAAAGGCAAACACAGCAGATGCTTCAGCAGATGCAGCAGTTGCTAATCCAACTCAGGCTAACATTGATAAAGCAGTTGCAGATCTTGAGGATGCAAAGGCAGCTTATGATGAGGCAGTTGCGGCTGATGAAGCAGCAAAGGAAGCAGTTAAAAACTCAGTTAAGAAACTTTACAATGTATTATATGCTAACGGCCTAATCGACGAAATCGAAAACATTGATGAAATCAACGACATGGCTGAGCTTGAAGAAAGCCTTAATCGCGTGCTTACAGCAAATGAGCTTGAGGACCTTTATAATGCAATTTATGATGGTACAGTAAATGGTACAGAGCATATTGAGGATGATTATATTAATTTCCTTAAAGGATGGAATGTATACAACAATCTTGGTGGTACTTCAAGAAAGGCAGTATACAATGCAATGCTTGGCCTTTACAGCTCAATGGCAGAGGCAACTGACACAGAGGAAGCTGTAGCAGAGGCAGAGGAAAACGTTGAAAGAGTCTTCTCTTTCATGGATATTGCATATCTTTCAGAAAATGTAGAGCCTGATGATTCACAATGGATGTATGATGAAGATAATGAATACATTGATGAGGACACATTGGGCTACTCATACAAAGTAGAGGATGGAAAGCTTATCATTACTCTAACTGCTAATGTATATAATGGTCAGGTACGTAGAGAAGATGAAGTGGCTCACTTCGCTGGCGATAAAGAATATGCAGAAGAGCTTATGCAGGCAGAGATTGAGTATCTTCAATCTCATCTTGTTGTTGAGGGAGTTACTTATGATAAATGTGAGATTCTAGTGGCTGAAGCGGGTGAAAATACTTATTATATTAAATATAACTATGTAATAGACGGAACTTCACAGGGTAAGCGAGTAGTCGCCGTTGCCACATATGATTTAGCTAACATTGAAGGAATTGGAACTACAGTTACTAAAACTGGAACTACAGTTGCTGACACTGAAACAAAGAAGTCTGCTATTGAAAATGTAAGAGGTGTAATTTCAGCAATCGAAACACTTGCAGATTTACAGGCAGCTTATGGCAGAACAGACAGCTACCTTGAGCAGATTACAAGTATCATCACAGGCGCTGATGAAAAGATTTCTACTGCAAAGGCTAATGTAATAGCTGATGATACAAATTCTGGTTCATCAACAAATGGTGGTAGCTCATCATCTTCATCAAACAGCGGTAGCTCAAGCAGTTCATCTTCAAGCTCAAGCAGCTCATCTACAACTACTACTTCAGATGTAGCTTCAGCTGTAGTTACTATCGAGGATGATGAGACACCTCTTGCAGCAGTAGCTACAAACACAAATACTAAGACTAGCGCTAAAAAGTCAACAAAGGCAGCTACTGATGTAGCAGATGCTGATGCTGACGTAGATGCAGACGCTGATGCAGATGCAGCAGCTGAGGAGACTGTAGAGCCAGAGGAAGAAAAGGAAGAGGTAGAAATCGAAGACCAGGATACACCAACTTCAGCTTCAGTGGTAACAGAAAAGTCTCATTCATGGTTATGGGCACTTATCGTTATTATACTTGCAGCAGCAGGCTTCACAACTTACAAGGTTGCAAAGAGCAAGAAGGATAAGCTTGTAAAATAGTCAAAATTTGGTTGGAAAAGCCACTAAAATAGGTCTGATTTAGCCTATTTTTAGAAAAATTTTGAAAAAAATTGTTATAAATTTTAATGTTTTTTGAATCCCCACAAACCCAGTAAAATCAAGGGTTTGCGGGGATTTTGTTTTATGTCACAAAAGCATGAATTTGAGAAAAAATAAAAAAATTTTCAAAAAAGGGGTAAAGTTTTTTTGACTCGTCTCGATAAATAAGGTGTAAGGAACATTTCCCCTTACAAAATCGAATTCGAATCTAAAATAAAATTTAATAACCAGGCCAGACACGGATGTTGGGCTATCACAAAAAACGGATTTAAATGTCAAAAGGATTTGGCAGAATCTCATGGAGGAATTTACTATGGTAGTACAACATAACATGCAGGCAGCTAATGCTTCAAGAACATTGAACATCACTTCAGGAAGTCAAGGAAAGAGCACTGAGAAACTTTCATCTGGTTACAAGATTAACAGAGCAGCAGATGATGCAGCAGGACTTTCAATTTCTGAGAAGATGAGAAAGCAGATTCGTGGTTTGAGCCAGGCTTCTACAAACGCTTCAGACGGTGTTTCATCAGTACAGACCGCTGAAGGTGCTCTAACAGAAGTTCATGACATGCTTCAGAGAATGAACGAATTAGCAGTTCAGGCAGCTAACGGAACAAACTCAGAATCAGATCGTGATGATATCCAAAACGAAATATCACAGCTTACACAGGAAATCGATAGAATCGCTTCTACAACAAAATTCAACGAGACATTCTTACTTAAAGGCGATATCGGATTAAAGACAATGTATATAGATGCTCACGATGCAGGTCTTGAGGGAACATTGGTACAGAATTCTACCAGAGCAACATTCACCATGGAATCCCTTGAAGCAGGTGAGACATACAGAATCGGTGGAACACAGTACACAATCGGTGCTGAGAAAAATGAGGAAGTAGCAAAAGCTCTTAAGTTTTCAGCTGACATGTATGATGAGACAAAATATGCGGATACAGATGGCTGGCATTTAACAGCAGGCGATACAATATCTATCGATGGAAAGACTTATACAATCCAAGCAGGTGACGTAAGTGATGTAGCTAATGCTAAGATTACTAATGGATATCTACATAATCTTATCGTTAAGGGCTCTACTCTTAAATACAATGGTAATGAAGTAACATTGTTTGCAAAGCTTGATGAGGATACTGGTATTGATAAATCTAATGCAACACTTGTAACTGCAAAAGCAGCATACAATATGGTAGCAATCGAGCTAAAGGCAGCATCTTCAATTGGAGCTACAGATGGTGCAGCAACACTCGTAGACATGGACAAGGATAATAAGTATGGCGGAGATAATTCAATCTGGGAAAGAACACAGATTACAAAGACAATAGGTAAAGAGAGATC
>ERZ842401.3734-NODE-3734-length-18553-cov-5.881825_pt1 | contig 18553 bp, 16 predicted proteins | sample MGYA00521270_ERZ842401 | MGnify/ENA primary metagenome ERZ842401 (study PRJEB31892, sample SAMEA3878208) | bioreactor metagenome | biome: Moose rumen | place: Sweden | collected 2011-10 | study: EMG produced TPA metagenomics assembly of the PRJEB12797 data set... | reverse complement strand
TTCGGTGTAGGGCTTGGGGGGCGTGGTCTGTTTCTCCGTCAGGCTGGGCTGGTGGACGACGAGGAACTGCGCGACGCGCTGAAGGAGAACGGCATTGGCCGTCCCAGCACCCGTGCAGCCATCATCGAGACACTCTTCCGCCGCCAATACATCAGCAAGGAAAAGAAAAACCTCCGCCCCACCCCCACGGGCGTGGAACTCATCAGCCTCATCCGTAACAACCTGCTCAAGAGCGCGGAACTCACGGGACAGTGGGAGTGCAAACTGCGCCAGATAGAGCGCCGGGAGTACGAAGCCCGCCAGTTCCTCGACGAACTCAAGCAGATGGTTTCCGAGCTCGTCCTCAGCGTCATGGCCGACAACTAAACTTTTATTGCGTCAGGAAAACCCGCCAATTGCCGTCTTTGTCGGCACGTTCCACATATTTCTTTGTCGTCAGCCGGTCGAGTAGCTTCTGGATGGCGGCAATGCTGATGCCCGTCACCTCCCGTATGTCAGCCAGTGTCAGCGAGGGCTGGGTGAGCATAGCGTTGAGAATCTTCGTGTAGTTGGGTGTTCGGAACTGTATCCGCTCACCGTCGTACCACCACACGTTCTCCTCCCGCTCGCTCACAAACAACACGTCGTTGTAAACCTCCGTTGCCACCAGTTCGTTGAAATACTTCATAAAAGGCCTGATGTCACGTAACTCAGCATGAGCACCATCGCTGGGCACAGGGCCAACCGCCAGATCTGCCTGATGCAGCGCCTCCAGGTACTCGCTCTTCTTCCGACTCCGCACCACAATCATCGGGTAGTCGTGCCTACACAAGATGAAGTTCACCATCAATCGGGCAATACGACCATTACCGTCCTCAAACGGGTGGATGCGGATGTAACGGTAGTGGAACAGAGCAGCCAGCTCCACGGGCGACAACTTACCCTCCTTTTCCGCGGCATTGTACCAATCCACCAAGTCCGTCATCAGGCTTGCAGTCTCCTCAGGCGAAGCGTATTCAAATCGGTCGCCATAGCGAGTAATCACGCTATTAGGGCGTGTCTTATACGTTCCTGCATGCACTGTATAGCTTGTCTGCACGCCTCCCGGTAGGTCACGATACACCGTATAGTCTTCCCTCTGCAATGTCCTGTGCAGCGTGCGGATGAAGTTTTGGGTCAGCGGCATCTCCTTTACGGCAGCCTCTTCCGTCATCATACGCAAGCCCACATTGCTTGCGGTCATCTCCTGCACATCTTTCACGTCGGCCTCACCAATCACCTTGCCGAACAGCAGCAGAATCTCTGTCTGTCCGTAGGTCAGCGTATTGCCTTCGATGTGATTACTGTTGTAGTTGAAATCGACGGTAAATCTGCGGCTCAGCCTATCCCTGTCCTTCTCCGACAGCGGTTGCAGCGCCTGCCAAGAATCCAGAGCCTTCTTGATATTCAGATACTTCATGATTCCTTACATTTTATTACGACGCTGCAAAGATACGGAATTTTATTGAAATGGTTGTAATATTACAACCTTTTTATGTTTTCTAAATTGCAGACTCACAAAAAACTTGATAAAATACCATTGACTGGGTGGATGGTTTAATAAGGAAGATTCGGCAGCGATTTCTGAACCAGTATTCCGTTTTGCGTCAAGGATGCACTATTCTGAGAGACGCATAGCCCGTCCTCTCCCGTGACCTAAGCCTCAGCATACCGTTGTCTAAGCCCTAACTTCCCGATGATCGAGGTGTTTGACATAGGTCAAACGCTTTACTGACTATGGTCAAACGCGCGTCTGACCCTTGTCAAACGCTTGTCTGACCTTAGTCAGTCAACCTAAGCCCAATATAAGGCCATCTCTGCACGAGAATCTTCACCATATTCGGTTGATTGTCAACCTTCTTATGTCCCAAATGAAGATATGAAAGGTAAAATGCACTTTTGCGTAGGAATTTGCGTTTTTCAGAGTCTCATTTTTGCGTTAAGTGAAAAACAGCTCGAATTAGATGATTAAATAAACGAAACGCTACGCTAAAAAAAATAACGAGACGCTTCGCTACGTCAACGAAAACGAAAAGGAAGCCGCGAGCGTTGAGGCTCACGGCATTATCGCAACTCTTCTGTCAGATAACTATACACATAGCCTGAAGACTGGAAGAAAAGTCCCGTCTTGGGGTCATTCAGTTTCTCAAACAGACGAGAGGTATAGACAGCGTCAAAAGCCTGCTCCAAGGAGAAGCCTCGTTCGTCCATCAGTCGAGAGATAAGGTCCTTGACTATCTCCTCCTTCATGTTCTGAAATTCTGTCTGTGACACTTTCATCCGTTTGTCTGTTTTTTCAATTTGTCAATGACGTTCTGTGTACAGAAAGCGTATTGGAATGTGATGCCCTTGATGTACTGGATGCGCCTCAGGAACTCCTCAAAGGAGATATATCCTTGTTTGTAACGAGTTATCTGGGCACCAATACGGTCGTTGGCTATCGGGCCATACACAATGTCGTAATCGTGCAATGTTCTTCCATTTGGTTCTGTGCGATGGTCATATACGAAATGCGCCCACTCCTCGGTGTAGTCCTCAAAACGCTTGATTTTAAACTGCCCGAAAAGCGACTCATCAAACTCATACACATTGACAACAGGAGTAGTATCCTCGAACTCCGCCCGAAACTGCGCCATCTCCAAAGCCTGTTGCCTGTCATCAGACAGATAGAATGCTTTACCGAAATCCTTGTTTGGCTTGGACTTTGCCAAGTCAATATTGAGTATATCGACGGTAGAACCATGATAGAATCTCATAGGTTTCCTCCCTTCCTCTGGCAATAATCCCGCAAGGTCTGAATGTTCTCGTCAACTGAAAGCGTGTGCATCACGTTATAGTGCTTGTTGCATAGCGCCAATGCACCATACTGGGTAAGATATCGGTAGGCTATGGCCTCCGAAACTCTACTGCGAGCAGCAAACTCTGCCACCAGTAACACGAGATATTCTATTTTATCCACCATCCGCTTGGACATAAGCCAAATTATTTGTGCTTTTGGTTACCACGCAGCAAAGATACAAAATCTTTGTACGAAAACAAAAAACGAAGACGAAAAAGTGCTTACCGTTATAGTCGCTTCGCTTGGCAAAAGCGTCCCAATGGGGCCAAGCGAGGGATTAGGGCGGCAAGAAACACCGCCTGCACAATAAAAGGCACGCACACGCGTTAATATAATAATGAGAAAATGCTGTGACATCAGAGGACGAGGTTGGAGAAGGAAAGCGCATGCCGTGCAGCTTTCCCTCGTTTTCGTGTTCTCCCACCTCCTTATGCTCACGCTTTCTGGTTGCGGGGCCGACTCCTACGTGAAAAAAGGCGATGCCTTCTACGCCATAGGAGAATACTACGATGCAGCGGCGGAGTACAAGAAAGCCTATTCCCACACGGCCGTGAAGGAGAAGACGAAACGCGGCGAGCGTGCTTGGAAGATGGCCGAGTGCTACCGCCGCATCAACTACACCGCCAAGGCCATGGGAGCCTACCAAAACGCCCTGCGCTACCACTGCAGCGACTCGATGGTGACCCTGCGGCTGGCACAGATGCAGCACCGCATGGGCGACTACAAGAATGCCGCCAAGACGTACCAGGCCTTCCTGGACAGTTTCCCCGACGACCCGCGTCCCCTGCTCGGCCTGCAGGGATGCACCCAGGCACAGATATGGAAAAGCCGCCCCACCAACTACACAGTGAAGAAACAACCTATCTTCAACTCGCGCCGCTCCGACATCTGTCCCGTGCTCTACGGCGACGAATGGGAACAACTCTACCTGACCAGCACGCGCCAGCAGGCCACCGGCGACGAGATAAGCGGCATCACGGGCACGAAGAACGCCGACATATTCTTCTCAAAGAAAGACGACAAAGGGAAATGGGGACAGCCCGAGGCCCTGGAGTCGGAACTGAACAGCGAATACGACGAAGGCACCTGCTGCTTCTCGCCCGACGGGAAGACGATGTACCTGACCCGCTGCACCTACGACCCCGACTATCCCCGCTTTGCCCAGCTATACACCAGCCAGCGCAGCGACGCCTCATGGAGCAAGCCCCAACTGCTGGAAATATCGAAGGACACCCTCTCCAGCTACGCCCATCCCGCCGTCACGCCCGACGGACAGTGGCTCTACTTCGTAAGCGACATGGCTGGCGGCATGGGAGGACTCGACATCTGGCGCATCCAGCTCACCGACCACGGGCTGGGCGGCGTAGAGAATCTGGGCGAGCCCATCAACACGCCAAGGGACGAGATGTTCCCCACCTTCCGCCCCAACGGAGACCTGTACTTCTCCAGCGACGGCCACCCCGGCATGGGAGGACTGGACCTCTTCTGCGCACAGCAAGACAGCGTGGGGACGTGGACACTGGAGAACCTGAAATACCCCATGAACTCCTCGGGCGACGACTTCGGCATGACCTTTGAGGGACTGCACAACCGAGGCTTTTTTGCCTCCAACCGAGGCGACGCACGCGGATGGGACCACATCTTCTCCTTCGAGTGTCCCGAGGTGCTGCAAACGGTGAAAGGCTGGGTGTACGAGAAGGACGGATACGAGCTACCCCAGGCCCTCGTCTACATGGTGGGCAACGACGGCACGAACCTCAAGCTCAGCGTAAAGGGCGACGGTTCGTTCGAGCAGGAGATTCAGCCCAATGTCGACTACGTGTTCCTCGGCACCTGCAAGGGATACCTCAACCACAAAGAGGACCTGCGCATCGACACCAGTTCGGTGAGCAACGAGTACGTCCTGCAGTTCCCCCTGTCCAGCATCTCGGCTCCCGTGCTCGTCAGAAACGTGTTCTACGAGTTCGACCGCGCCGACATCACGGAGAACAGCACCTTCGCCCTCGACTCGCTGGTCGACCTCCTGAACGAGAACCCCAACATCACCATCGAGCTCTCCTCCCACTGCGACTATCGGGGAGCAGACGCATACAACATCAACCTCAGTCAGCGCAGGGCAGAGAACGTAGTAAAATACCTGATAGAGAAAGGCATCAAAGAGGACCGTCTGACACCCGTCGGCTACGGAGAGACCCGTCCGAAGGTTGTGAACCGCAAGATTAACGAGCAATACCCCTATCTCGAAATAGGCGACACACTGACCGAGCAGTACATCCTTCGCCTGGACGACGAAGAGAAACAAGAGGTGTGCAACGCGCTGAACCGCCGTACGGAGTTCAAGGTACTGCGCACAACCTACGGCATGTTCGACCACCTGGGGAAGAACGGCGGTAAGGCGGCAGAAGCCATCGAACAGGAAGAGAAGGCGGTGCTGAAAGAAGAAAAACCATAAAGGGGAACCAAAATAATGGGGCAAGCCTCGCAAAGGAAAAATATTTTCCTTATCTTTGCAGACGTAACTCCCAATCATTCCCTTTTATGAAGAAACATTTGGTAGTTTTGACAGGAGCAGGGATGAGCGCAGAAAGCGGCGTCAGCACTTTCCGCGACAACGGCGGCCTGTGGGACCAGTACAACGTGGAAGACGTAGCCACCCCCGAAGGATGGGAACGCAACCCACAGCTGGTGACCGACTTCTACAACGGCCTTCGCCACCAAATCCTGGAGAAACACCCCTGCCGAGGCCACGAACTCTTGGCCCAGTTGGAGAAAGACTTCGAAGTAGACATTATCACACAGAACGTTGACGACCTGCACGAGCGTGCCGGAAGCACACGCGTGCTACACCTGCACGGCGAACTGATGAAGGTGACCAGCAGCTGGAACCCCAACGACCCACGCTACATCCGCACCCTCACGCCCGACAACCTGGACGTGAAGATAGGCGAACGCTGTGCCGACGGCAGTCAGGTTCGTCCCTTCATCGTGTGGTTTGGCGAGGCGGTACCCAACATCGAACCTGCGGCCGCACTCTGTCAGAAGGCCGACATCTTTGTCATCATCGGCACAAGCCTTAATGTCTACCCCGCAGCAGGGCTCACCCAGTACGTCACCACCGACACGCCCATCTATCTCATCGACCCCAAACCCGTGCAATGGAACTCGCTTCAGCACTTTACCCACATCCAGAAGGGAGCATCCGCCGGTATGGAAGAACTATGTCAATTAATCAAGCAATCATGAAAATAAGAACACTTCTTTTCTGTCTCATCGTGGCATCGAGTGCCAACGCACAAACAGAGGTCACAAAAACCTACATCCAGAACCCCGACTTCGAAGCCCGCTATGCAGGATGGCTTGACGAAGGAACCACACGAGGTGCCGTAGGCGGGTTCGTACACCAGACGAACGCCTCCTTCTTCAAGAAGAACGGACAAGTGTACATGGAAAAATGGGTAAGCCAAGGTTCCAACGTATCGAACTGCACCATCAGCCAAGAGCTCAAGGGCCTGACAACGGGCACCTACCTGCTGAAGGCTGGAGCACAGAACATACAACAAGGGAGCAGTGCCAAACAGACCGGAGCCTATCTGTTTGCCAACGATCAGGAAACCGAAGTGAGCGACTCGGCAGAATACGATGTCACGTTCACCGTCATCGACGGCAAGGCTACCATCGGCTTCAAGACCAAGAGCGCGACAGGCAACTGGGCCTGCATAGACAACTTCCGCCTCTATCGGCTGGAGACGGATATGGAAGCCGTTCATGAAGAACTGCAGAAACTCATCACCGAGGCCGAAGGCATCATAGGTGACGGAGCAACGGCCAGCGAACTGCAGACAGCCATCGACAATGCAAAAGCACTGCTGACGGCCGCCACCACGGACAACGTGAGCGAGACCGCCAATGCGCTGAAACGCGCCACACTGAACTATCGCGTCAGCAACGGAACAGGAGCCGTTCCCACCGTGGTGACCAATCCTTATGTGGCACAAGGCGTAACCATCGCCCTCGGGCGCAGCACAGTGAACGCCAACGGAGCCACCATACAGGAACGCGGCTTCTGCTGGAGCTTGGAGCCAGACCCCACCATATTGGATGAGCGAACCACCAACTATTTCACCAACAACGGACAGGTCTACCGCATCGAGCACTTGGAACCCGCCACCATATACTACGTCCGTGCATACGCCCTGACCAAAGAGTATCAAGCTGCCTATGGCGACGTGGTGAAGATTGCCACCCAACCTCGCGGAACCGTCACCTACTGGTATAACAACGGAGCCTCAGAACAGGAGAACTACCGCATCAACAGCGCACTGGCTGAGTGTCAGTGGATGTACAACAACGTTGCCAACATCCTGGGTTTCGGCATCAGTTGCAGCTACGGCAGCGGAACGCCCACAGCCGACTGCAGCTATGGCGGAAGCATGCGTGTAGGTCCCAGCTACAGTTATCAGCAGACAGGCACCATCCTGCACGAGACCAACCACGGTGTGGGTGTAGGCACCACATGGCAGTGGTACAGCAACGGCAACCTGCGCGAGAACACCACCCACGGCAAATGGCTCGGTCCGCGCGCCAACGATATGGTGCGCTTCCTGCAGAACGACGCAGCTGCCTTCATGACAGGTGACGGCACCCACATGTGGGGTTCAACGACGAGTAGCATTCCCATGAAGAGCTATGCCATAAACGGAGCTAACGAGGACAGCTACAGCCCTGCCGACCAGTTGCTCTACTGGGGCAACATCTTCCTCACTCACGCCCTGCATCAGGACGGCCTGCCCTGTTCGAGCAGCGTGGGATTTGCCACCCCCGCCTTCGTATTCCAACAGCAAGACAACGTGAAGTACTACATCCGCAGCGAGGTAGCTGACTATGGACTGACCACATTCCTCGGACACAACAACGCCGGGACACTCAAGAACATCGAGGCAACCACCGAAGAAGCCCTTGCCGACGACAACCTTGCCTGGTACATCAGTTACAACCCCAAGACAGGATATTACACATTCCAAAACGCAGGAACCGGGAAATACATCGGCTTGAGCAGCGGCACAATAAGAGCCCTGTCCACCGCCACAGCCTTCCACCTGTTCCCCTCTCGGGAGAAGAGCACGATGGGTGACTTCTCCGACAAGAGTTACTGGATAACCGCAAACAAGGGAACCTACGCCTTGAAAGCAGGGACCTCGTCGTGCAGCACCACGAGCTTCGACAACGGTACAAGCGCAGAGGACCAACGGTGGTTCTTCCTCAAGGCAGATGTCCTGGGCGCATACGAAAGCGGAGCACAGAAAGTAGCGACAGAAGAACTTGACCAACTGATAGTCAACGTCCGCAATACCAAGGCTACACCACACGTTGCCAATGCCGACACGCTGGACATAACCCTCATTGACGAGGAGTTGGACGATGTGCTGCTGGCCTACGAACAGGAAAAAGAGGAATACACCACAGTCGCCGAGGTGAAGAATGCAATCAAGGCCATCGAGAGCGCATTCACCGAATTCCTTTCCAAAGTGACCCCCGAAACCATCAATAACCCCTTCGACCTGACCTTCCTGCTGCAGAATGCCGCCATCGACGACAACAGCGGCTGGAGCGACAAGCCCACATTCAGCTACAGCTGTTGTGAATACTTCGGTTCCAGTGCCTTCGACTTCAACCAAACCACCACGCTGAAGTTGCCCAAGGGAACCTACGAGGTACGCGCCCAGGCGTTCCAACGCCCCGGAACCTATGCCAACGTCTATACCGACTACGTGACGAACGGAACCAACAACGTGAAAGGCGTGCTCTATGCCAAGACAAAGACAAAAACGCTGAAGAACATCTACGACGACGCACAAACCACCTCGCAAGGGACAGGAAGCGTTGCCGCAGCAACAAAGGTCTACATCCCCAACACGATGGAGGGTGCCCAGAACTTCTTCAAGAAAGGACTCTACGACAATAGCGTAGTGTTGACGACCACCGTGTCCGCCACCATGAAGCTGGGCATACGCAGCACCGCCACAGGTGGCACGAACTTCTGGACCATCTTCGACAACTTCCGTCTCTACTTCCACGGGGCTTACTCCGCCGACCAGGTAACACCCGTCACGTCCATAACAGAAGACCCGACGACCTCCGTCGGCAATGCCTGCTACGACCTCTCGGGTCGCCGTGTGACCAACCCCACACGCGGGCTCTACATACGAAACGGAAAGAAAATAATCATCAGATAAATGGCAAACGAGATAAGCATACGCTGCAAAAACAGCGGAAAGTCCATACGGGTACCACTGGGCAGCACCCTACGGGAAGTCTACGACCATTCGGGGCTCAACATGGAGTATGGCCCTGTGGCTGCGCGCATCAACAACAAAGTACAAGGCCTCAACTATCGGTTCTACAACTCCAAGGACGTGGAGTTTCTCTCCCTCTTTGAAGACAGCGGCATGCGCACCTACTCTCGCACCCTCTTCCTGGTTCTGGCTAAAGCCGTAGAGGACATCTACCCCAGCAGCCAGCTCATCATCGGAGCCCCCGTCAGTCACGGCTACTACTTCGAACTCCGTCTCGGCCGTCCCGTTGAGGATGAGGACGTGCAAGCCATCTCCTACCGCATGCGCGAGATAGTGGCTGCCGACATGCCCATCCGTCGCATCCAGTGCCCTATCGAAGATGCCATACAGATGTTCCGCAGCCGAGGGATGACCAGCAAGGTGCAGCTATTGGAGACCCAAGGCTCGCTCTACACCTACTACTACAAACTCGAGAACACCATCGACTATTTCTACGGCTGTCTGATGACGCGCACCAGTCAGCTCCACCTCTTCCAACTCATCAAGATGGACGAGGGACTGCTCCTGCGCATCCCCTCGCGCAAAGACCCCTCACAGTTGGAGGAACTCGTCGAACAGCCTAAAATGCTGGCCGCCATACGTGAGCACCACCACTGGCTCGACATCATGGGCGTGCGCACGGCAGGCGAATTCAACGCTGCCACAAAGGCGGGACACGCCACCGAACTCATCAACGTGGCCGAAGCCCTGCAAGAGCGCAAACTCACGGAGATAGCCGACGACATCAAGGCTCGCGAAGCCAAAATCGTACTTATTGCAGGCCCCAGCAGCAGCGGAAAGACCACCACCAGCAAGCGACTGGCCATCCAGCTCATGTGCTGCGGCATGCACCCACACACCATCTCCACCGACAACTATTTCGTAAACCGAATAGACACGCCCAAGGACGAGAACGGCGAGTACGATTTCGAGTGCATCGGAGCCGTGGACACCGAACTCTTCAACCAACAGATGAACCAACTGCTGGCTGGCGAGCGCATAGAACTTCCCCGTTACGACTTTCCCAGCGGAGAACGCAAGTACGAGGGCAACTTCTTGCAGATAGGACCCAGCGATGTCATCATCCTCGAGGGTAACCATGCCCTCAACCCCATCATGTCGTGTCAGATACCAGAGGAAGACAAGTATCGGGTCTACGTTTCCGCCCTTTCCACCATAGCCTTGGACGACCACAACTATGTGCCCACAAGCGACATACGCTTGCTGCGCCGCATCCTTCGTGACTATCGCTATCGTGGATATTCGGCCTTGGAGACCATACACCGTTGTCCTTCCGTGACCCGAGGCGAGGAAAAGTGGATATATCCCTTCCAGGAGAATGCGGATGCTACGTTCAACTCTGCCCTACTCTACGAGCTCAACGTCATCCGCGACCAAGTGCTCCCCATCCTCGACCAGGTATCGGAGCGAGAGCCGGAGTACAGCGAAGCCAGCCGCCTGCGCAAATTCCTCAACTACTTCGTCCCCGTTCCAGCCGACCAAGTTCCTCCCACTTCGCTGCTGCGTGAGTTCGCTGGTGGTAGTTCCTTCAAGTATTGACTGTTACTCCGAAGTAATCTTCACAGTGCCGTTCTTCTGCTTGGTGAAGACGAACTTCTGTTTGCGCAGCTGATTGGCGTTGTGGTCAAAAAGTTTGCTGCTGTCGAACGCCTTGCCGTTGACACGCGTCTCAAAGTGGAGATGGTCGGTGGTGGCGCGTCCCGTTCGACCGACGATGGCTATGGGTTGGCCAGCCTGTACCCACTGACCCCTCTTCACTAAGTTTCGCGTGTTGTGGCTGTAGGCCGTCTCAAGTCCGTTGGCGTGACGGATAAGCACGAAATTGCCGTAGCCGTAGAAGGGACCAGACATAGTGACTTCGCCAGGAAAGGCAGCACGCAGCGTGTCACGAGCCCCTGTGCGGGTCTTCAGGTCGGTGCCTGCATGATGGCGCTTCCCGCCGAACGGACTGATGATGTGCGCTCCAGGGAACGGATAATGCCAGTCGTTGTCGCCATAGACGGCAAAGTTAATGGAAAACTGGTTCTGGTGGGCAAAGGGGTCCTTGGCCACCTCCGCCTTCAGCACCTGCCACTCGTCGATGTCCGTCTTCTCTTCGGTCTGTGCCATCGAAGGAAGGGAGCAGAAGAATATCGGTATGAGGATTAGCAGTTTTGTTTTCATAGGGCATTAGTGCGTTTGGGATTTGGGGTTAGTGCTTAGGGGTTAGGGGTTAGTGCTTAGGGGTTAGGGGTTAGGGGTTTTCGTAGCGCAGCGTCTCGTTTTCGTTCACAATCCGTATGCAGTTCATGTTTCGTCCTGTTTTTATTGTGTCACGCCGGGCACTGTAGAAATCGGGAGAGGAGAACGTGCAGGTACCGTCAATGAAGATGTCCTTTACCCCGACTTGCTCCAATGCCCAGGCATTGGCTTGCCAAAGGTCGAGGTGCCACTTTTCTCGTTTGTGGGCTATGCGCTCCATGGGGAAACCAGCCTGACGGAAGGCCTCGTACACCTCGTCGCCTACCTCGAAGGCATCGGCCGATATGCCGGGACCGATGATGGCGTGAAGGTCACAGCCTTGCGAACCCATCTCACGAATAGTCTTTTCCACAATGCGCTTCACTGTACCGCGCCATCCCGCATGGACGGCGGCCACCAGTCGCTGTCTCTCGTCGTAGAGCAGGACGGGTATACAGTCCGCCGTCTTCACCCCCAGCCAAAGGCCAGGCACTCGCGTTATCACGGCATCGGTGGCTGCCGGCCGTCCTGCTTCGTCCATCCAACGAACGTGGTCGGTATGCGTCTGTCGGGGCAAGCCCAACGTCTCCACCGAGAGGGGGAACTCCTCTACTCCCGTGGTGAAAGCCTCTACCCACGAGGGAGTGTCATACCTCTTCATATTCAAAGTCCTCGAGGTCGTCCACGTCCTCTATCTCGTCTTCGTCGATGTATTCGATGTCCTCGTCCTCTCCTTCGGCCTCCAACTCATCGTGCAGATGCGACAAGTCCTTGTTCCGGTGTACGATACTTTCCTGTTGGGTGATGGATTGCAGTTTGTTGCTCTCACTGTTCAGGGCCTCCCATAGGATGTCTTTCAGCTCCGTCAGTCCCTTGCCTGCTACGGCGGAGATGAACACATGCGGAAGGTCGTCAGGCAGATTCTGGGAAAGCAGCTCCACGAGCTCGTCATCCAAGAGGTCGCTCTTCGTGATGGCCAGCACACGCTGTTTGTCCAGCAGCTGAGGATTGAAGGTGGAAACTTCGTTCAGCAACACCTCATACTCGTGCCGAATGTCGTCCGTATCTCCAGGTACCATGAACAGAAGCAGGGAGTTACGCTCAATGTGACGCAAGAAGCGCAGTCCCAAGCCACGCCCTTCCGAGGCTCCTTCGATGATACCAGGGATGTCGGCCATTACGAACGACTGGTTGTCGCGATAGCTGACAATGCCCAACGAGGGCTCCATGGTGGTGAAGGGGTAGTTGGCTATCTTGGGCCGGGCCGACGAGAGTGCGCTCAGCAGCGTGCTCTTGCCCGCATTGGGGAAGCCCACAAGTCCCACGTCGGCCAGCAGTTTCAGTTCCATGATGACGGTACGCTCCTGCATGGGCTCGCCAGGCTGGGCATAACGGGGAGCCTGATTGGTGCTGGTACGGAAGTTCCAGTTGCCCAGTCCGCCACGGCCTCCCTTCAGTAGCATGACCACCTGGCCGTCCTCCTTCACGTCGCAGAGGTACTCACCCGTCTCGGCATCGTACACCACGGTGCCGCAAGGCACGTCGATGTAGCGGTCCTCACCGTCGCGCCCCGTGCTCTTGCTCTTTCCGCCGTTGCCGCCATGACCGGCAAAAACGTGACGCTCGTAGCGCAGATGCAACAACGTCCAATAGTTGTGGTTCCCGCGCAGATAGACGTGACCGCCACGGCCACCGTCGCCGCCGTCAGGGCCCCCGTTCGGAACATACTTGGCACGGTGCATGTGCATACTGCCACGCCCGCCCTTACCCGAACGGCAGCATATCTTCACGTAGTCAACGAAATTGCTCTCAGGCATTCTCCTTCTCTATTGCTTTGAATATCTCCTCCAACATGGCCTCCTTGCTTGGATGCTCGGCCCAGGCGAAGGTGTTGCGGATGCCTTCTTCGGCAAACCAGTCGGACAAGGGGGCCGTCTGGTTGCGATAGACAGCGAAACGCTTGCGGATGGTCTCCTCGTTGTCGTCGGCACGGCCTTGCTCTATGGCACGGTTCAGCAGACGGGCCATCAGTATGTCCTCGTCCACCACGAGTTCTATCATCATCCCCATGTCGTCGCCGCGCTCGGCAAGCATCTTCTTCAGGGCCTCAGCCTGTGCAATGGTGCGGGGGAAACCGTCGAAGATGACTCCCTTGCCCTTAGGCTGGCTGTCGTACACCTTGGCCAAGATGTTCACCATCAGCTCGTCAGGTATCAACTGACCTTGTGAGATGAACCCGTTGGCCACGCGGCCAAGCTCGGTGTCGTTCTTTATCTCGGCACGCAGCACGTCGCCCGTGCTGATGTGCCCCATGCCATACTTCTCCACGATGGCATCGCTGTACGTGCCCTTGCCACTGCCTGGGGCACCAAAGATGATGATATTCTTCATATATTTATTTCTTTAATTGACTATGAACTGTGAACTAACGTATAAATGTCTTTCGTGTTGCGTCCGAAGCCGTCGTAGTCGAGACCGTACCCCACGATGAAGTCGTTCGGTATCTCCATGGCGCAGTAGCGGATGTCCAGCTTCACCTCCAGCTTGTCGGGCTTCAGCAACAGCGTACAGATGTCCACGCTGCGCGGATTATGCTTCTGAAGCGTCTCCAGCATGTGAGCCATCGTGAGCCCTGTGTCCACGATGTCCTCCACGATGATGATGGGACGGTCCGTGATGTCCACATTCAACCCTATCACCTCACGCACGGTACCCACGCTGTTCACGCCCTCATACGAGGCCAGTTTCACGAAGGATATCTCGCAAGGCAGCGTCACCTCGCGCAGCAAATCGGCTGCAAACACGAACGAACCGTTCAGCACGGCCAAGAACAGAGGCTCCTGCCCCTCGTAGTCACGGTTTATCTCCGCTGCCACCCTGCGCACCTCTTGCTGTATGCGCTCGGCTGGGATGGAAACAGCAAAGCTTTTGTCCTTAACTTGAATAACCTTGTCCATAAAAATCACGTTAATTTCTTGCAAAGATACAAATAAATTAAGAATTGGGAATTAAGAATTGAGATTTATTCGTACTTTTGTATCGTGATTGCGCAAATAAAGAGTTTAAGCGAGAAGGACTTAGCCCCCATGCTGCGTCCGCGCCCCGCCGACGGCCACAAAGGCACGTTCGGCCACGCCCTGCTTGTAACTGGCAGCGAAGGCATGGCCGGTGCGGCGATACTCTGTGCCGAGGCTTGCCTGCGCAGCGGAGCGGGCAAGCTGACGGTGAGAACGCCCGAGGCAAACCGCGTGATACTGCAAGTGGCAGTGCCAGAGGCCATTGTCCTTTGCGACGACGGCTTAGCGAAAGACGCAAGCACTCCCCTGCCACATTTCGAGGCCGTGGGTATCGGTCCTGGTATCGGAAAGGAGGAAAGGGCCTGCCATACGCTTGACGTCCTCCTGCACACCTGCCAGTCACCCATGGTGCTCGATGCCGATGCACTGAACATCCTTGCCGCACGACCTGAGTGGCAAGCCCTCCTTCCACCCCACACCATACTCACTCCCCACCCAGGTGAAGCGATGCGCCTCATCGGCAGCAGCGACGTAGAGGACGTGTCCGCCTATGCGCAGCGTCACCAGCTGTATGTCGTGCTAAAGGGACATCCCACCCACGTCTGCACGCCCGACGGACAGGTCTATTGCCTCCCGGTGGGTAACTCTGGCATGGCCACCGCTGGCAGCGGCGATGTGCTGACAGGTCTCGTCACGGGACTCCTCGCACAGGGCTACGCTCCACGCCACGCCAGTCTCCTGGGCGTATGGCTCCACGCCACCGCTGGCGACTTTGCCGCCCAACGACTCGGGGAAGAGTGCATGTTGGCACGCGACATCGTCCGGCATCTTCCGGAGGCCTTTGGCCAGTTCAAAGTTCATAGTTGACACATAAATCCTAAAGAGATGAAACGCATAGCACTTCTCATTCTTGCATTTACGCACGTCATCGGCGTATGCAACGCACAAACCGAAGTCACCGCCTACCAGCCTGGTGTCACCGTCGAGGGAATCACCTACTTCCTTCCACGCACCGCCTTGCGCGTCACCGTCGTGGCCGAGCGGAAAGTCACTACCCCAGGCCAGTTGGCCAAGTACGCCTTCCGCTACCTGCGGCTGAACGACGTGCCCACCACCGCCACCACCGTGTGGACCATCAAGGAGGTGAACCTCGATGCCTACGGAATGCCGGACCCCACGAAGGCCTACAGCATTAAGTTGAAGAACCGCACGCTGGCCCCCCTGGCCTCACTCACCCAGGACGGCATACTGCTCTCCATCAATGCCGAGCAGGCCGAGCAGACGCTCCCCACGCCGCCCCAGGGCAAGCCGGCCACACCGCCCGCCGACCCACGGCGATACATGAGCCAGGAGATACTCACCGCAGGCAGCACGGCCAAGATGGCCGAACTCTGTGCCCGCGAAATCTATGACATACGGGAGAGCCGCAGCGAACTCATCCGCGGCGAGGCCGACAACACGCCTAAGGACGGACAGCAACTGCAACTCATGCTCAACCAGCTCGACACGCAATCTGCCGCCCTCGAGCAACTCTTCAGCGGCACCACGCAGACGAGCACCGAAGTGTTCACCTTCACCTACGTGCCCACCCACGAAGCCGAGCGCGACGTGCTGTTCCGCTTCTCCCAGCTGGCAGGCGTAGTGGACCGTGACGACCTCAGCGGCGCGCCCGTCTACATCAGCATACGCCCGACGAACAGCCTCCTCCCGACCACTCCCAACGGGGAGACCAACAAGAAGAAAGGCAAACTCGAGCAGGGCATATACTACAATGTACCCGCGCGAGAGAAGGTGACCGTCTTCGATGCCGACCACACCTTCGCCACCACCGAGGTGAGCATGGGACAATTTGGCAACGTGGAGATACTGGGTGAGGCACTCTTCGACAAGAAGAGCACCACGCGCGCCTTCTTCCACCAGACAAGTGGCGGGCTGCAGCGGCTGGAGCAGTAAGCCCCCGCCGCCTCACTCAGGCTTCGAAACAATAGCCGAAACCCTGACGGGCAACTATGCACGACGCGTAGTTGCCTATTTTCTTGCGCAGACGAGCAATGCACACATCCACCGTGCGGTCGGTCACCACCACGTCCTCCGGCCATGCCTCGTCGATGAGCTGCTGACGCGAGTAGACCTTCCCGGGATGCTCATAGAGCAGGCGCAGCACGTCGAACTCGGTGCGCGAGAGTGACACACGCTCGCCGTCCACCACGACGGTCTTCTGCACGGTGTCTATCGACAGGCCGCGGTTCGTCAGTCGCGCCTCCACGACGTTCACCACGTAGTCGCCCAACCGCTCGCACTCGGCCACAAGGTCGAGGAACATCGTGTTGGCCAGGTAGCCGTCGCCGTCAAGCGTCTGCACGGCCTCCTGGCGCAGGCGGTCGCGCAGCTGGTTGATGTCGCCCTCTATGCGCATGGTCTCGTCCAGGCTGTAGTCCTTGCGGCGTCCGCTCATGATGAGGCACATCTGCATCAGCGCATCGCCCACAAGTTTCATCATCTCGTGCAGGTCCGCCTCCTGCGCCGAGGTGAACGCCACCTTCGATGACTGCTGGCGGCGATGCAGTATGCGCGCAAGTTTATAGCATGAGTCGCCTATGCTCTCCAGTTCGCCCACCTCGCGCAGCATACTCCGTATCTTCGCCTTCGTGTCGTCCGAGAGATGGCCGTCGCTCACTTGCTCCAGGTAGCGGGCTATCTCTGTCTCCATGTTGTCGGCAATGCTCTCGTACTTCTCGATGCGGGCAAAGAGTTTCTCCTGTTCCTTCGCATTCTCCTCGGCGCACAGCATGGTCACCATGCCGAACATGCGCTGCATGCGGTCGGCAAACAGGGCCACCTCCTTCTGAGCCTGGAAGACGAGTATTTCGGGCGTACGCAGCAGTCCGCCCTCGATGTACTGAAGACGTATGGTCTGCTCCTCATCACTGCCCCTGCGGTCCTTGATGACCCACTGCACGAGCCGTTCTATCTGCGGCACGAAGCCGATGAGCAGAGCCGTGTTGGCCAGGTTGAAACAGGTGTGGAACGTGGCCAGGACGATGGAGAGCCGTTCGGGGTTCGAGCCGTCGTAGCCTGCCAGCGAGCAGACCATGTCGACAAAGGGATGGAAGATGACGAGCACCCAGCACACGCCGAAGAGGTTGAAGAACATGTGGGCAAAGGCGGCACGGCGGGCCTGCGTCGTAGCCGAGAGGGCGGCCAGATTCGAGGTGACGGTCGTACCGATGTTCTCGCCCATAACGAGTGCGATACCCTGATAGATGGGCAGTGCCCCGCTGGAGCAGAGTATCATGGTGATGGCCATCACGGCAGCCGACGACTGCACGCACATGGTCAGCACACCGCCTATCAGCAGAAACAGTAGCGTGGTCTGGAAACTGTTTGGGTCGAAACTGGAGAAGAAGGCCAGCACGGCCTCGTTCTCGCCCAGCTGCATGTCGGTGCCCGTCTGGCGGAGCGTACCCAGGCCAAGGAACAGGAAAGCGAGGCCGAAAAGGAAGTCGCCCAGCGTCTCGTGCCGCTTCTTGTATATCAGCAGCATGGCGATGACGAACGTCGGCCACACGAGGTCGGCCGTAGAGAACGACACATCGCTGCCCACCATGCCTAACGACATAATCCAGGCGGTGAGCGTCGTGCCGATGTTGGCTCCCATGATGACGGAGATGGCCTGAGCCAGCGACAAAAGGCCCGCGTTGACAAACGAGACGGTCATCACCGTCGTGGCTGTCGACGACTGCACGGCGGCCGTCACCAGCACGCCCGTCAGGCAGCCCGTCAGTCGGTTCGTAGTCATGCGCCCGAGGGCGTGACGGAGTCCCGGGCCCGCCATCTTCTGCAGGGCCTCGCTCATGCGCTTCATGCCGAAGATGAGCAGTGCCAGTGCGCCCAACAGGCGCAACGCAACAAACAGGTATGATTGTGAGTCTTCCATAATCTGGGGCAAAGATACAAAGACCCTCCGAGAATGCGAAACAAATCGTGTTACAATTCGGTTACAATTCACGTTTATCGCTTACGGCCTACCCCTTAATCGCTTACGGCCTGCTTCGCACTATTAGTCAAGCCGAACGCCCACTATTAGTCGAGCCAAATGCGCACTA
>ERZ842401.3733-NODE-3733-length-18556-cov-5.043835_pt1 | contig 18556 bp, 16 predicted proteins | sample MGYA00521270_ERZ842401 | MGnify/ENA primary metagenome ERZ842401 (study PRJEB31892, sample SAMEA3878208) | bioreactor metagenome | biome: Moose rumen | place: Sweden | collected 2011-10 | study: EMG produced TPA metagenomics assembly of the PRJEB12797 data set... | reverse complement strand
ATCTGGATAACGATCTCTACGACGCTCTGCGCTATACCGAGAACGACGATAAGACCGATGAACGCAAATACGTTTCCGGGGTGAATTGTACTGCCGCAAACGCTTACCACGAAATGCTGCTTGTCAAGAAGAAATACGGTGAACGCGGAAAGGTGATCGCCTATCACGGATATCAGTCGTTCAAGGCGGACGAGCTGACGCCGGAGCAATGTCATGCGATCGGGATCGAGACGGCGAAACGGATGTGGGGCAAGGACTACCAAGTCCTTGTCACCACACACCTCAATACGGATAATCTGCATAACCACTTTGTAGTGAATTCTGTATCGTTCAGGGACGGCAAGAAATTCCGTAACAGTATCGAGCAGCACTACGATCTGCGTGAGATCTCGGATGCGATCTGTAAGGAGCATGGGCTGTCCGTATTGGATAATGCAGTGTTTTCCCGTGAACAATCCAACGGCGCGTACTGGCGTGAACAGCGTGGGCAGCCGACGCATCGGACGCAATTGAAACAGGACATCGAATACTGTCTGAAATACAGCACGGATTGGCCGACATTCATACAACAGTTGGAAGCAAAGGGCTACACGTTCGATTACACCCGCTTTTCGGTCAAGGCAGAAAACTGGCAGCGCGGGATTCGCTTGAATCGGCTTGGCTTTACAGACGATGTAATGTATGAGCGTTGGGACCAAAACGAAGCCGATCCGGACTTTCGATACAAGTTCCAGAATCACAAGCCGCGTATCAGCGACAGCGCCGTGCTGATCACGACGGTCGTGGAGATGAAACACTATAAGCGGGCGAGAACGCCCTTGAACGTACTCTACCAACAGGACGAATACGAGCGCAAGCATCCGCCGAAGGAACCGCGCTCGGAGATCGACAAGTATCTGGACGGTTTGGTGTATGAGATGAATCACACGAACGACACGGTTACGATCCTCGTAGACGCGATCTTTGCGATTCTGATCGCGCTGATCGAGCTTGCGAGCCATTATAGCAAAGAGGTAATCCTGTCTGCCGATTTGAGGCACGAATTAAAGGATATAGCGCAGATCGAATCTGACAGACAGTTTCTGAGGGAGAACAAGCTGCACACGCCGGACGATCTGGACAGGGACATTGCGCAAACGGAAGCGCAGATCGCCGCATTGGAAACAAAGCGCGGCAAGGTTCGCAATCAGATCCGGCGCGAGACCGATCCAACAATACTTGCAGAGAACAAGGAACAGCGCACTGCAATCACCGCAGAGATCACGGCGCTGCGGAACCGCGTCAAGCGCGTCAAACGCATCCAGAAAGACACTCCGCGGCTTCTCGGACTGTTGAAAACCGAGCTGCAGCGCGAATACGAGCGCAAGCATCCGGTGAAAGAGCAGCAGCGGCAGAGGGAGCGTTCGCATGAACAGGAAAGATAATCGAATACAAGCAGGCAAATCGTTCGGCAGGGCATTCGCTCTGCTTTTTCTTTTGCCTGCGTATCGCACCACTTCGGCGGGAATGGAACGAATATGAAAGAAAGGAGTGATGCTATGAAAAAGAAACAGAACGTCCCGTGGGAGCGGTCTGATGAAAAGGCTGTTTCTGATGGGAAGAAGCGAAAGAAAGAACAAACTGCGTGTCCGGTGGACGGCATTCCCGATTATGTCTTTGAATCGCTCGCCCGTTGTGCTTTGCCGATCATTCAGGCATATTATGAAACCGAAGAAGGCAGAAAAGCATACGAGGAATGGAAAGCAAAGCGGTAATTGACAGAAGATTTAGATTTAGTTAAAAGTTTTTAAAGAGGGGCTTATCAAACATTTTCGCGTTTACAAGCCTTTTTTAATCAGAATTGTCAAGAGTCATTTTATAGTACTGTATGATCATCTGAAAGCACAATACGATAAGGACTTTGATGTGAAAGTTACTTTGGCAGGATAGTATAGGAAATCCGTTACTACACATAGGCAAGATACTATACCTTCTTTGACTAAGCGAAACGGCTGCAGCGTGAGAAGCCGCGGCAAACACATGACTATATGCAGAAGCCACGCAAGAAACGTAATGAGCCGGAACGGTGATCCTGTTCCGGCTCCATGAATAATCTAAATGTGCCTTTTAATATCGATTTGTGTTATTCCTCAGTAAACATTCCCATCTTTATCACATACAAGAGTGAGATGAACACTTTGACTATCTATTGTTATACCAAGGAACTTCTTAACCATTGTTGCTTCTCCAATAGCTTGATTGCCAGATTCATAGGACGTCTTATAGCTGCAACTCCAGCTACTTGCATAGACTGTTGCTGTACAGGATGAGCCAACACATGTTGCAGTTACACCATTATACTGAAAATATCCTTTTAATGTTACTTTCCAAAGCGTTTCGCCATTGTACTTACATGTGAATGTTTTATAATGTGAAGTTATACCATCTTCCAGATTTGTATCTTCAGATAACTCTTGTTCATCAATTGTAATGACAAATATATAACCATCTGAAGCAGTGGCAGCATTTATTGTTTCATCTGCAAATGATTCATTGATTGTTATATTTATCAAAACCAGCACAGATAATATTATATATAATACTCTTTTCATGATCATTCTCCGTCAGAAATCAAAAGATAATCAACAATTTGTTCGTCGGTCCAACCTATATCTTTTAAGTCATCGATCATATCTTTTGCGGATTGTGTTCCAGACGTAATTATTACATCATAATGCTTATTCATGTTCTGTTGAACAGTAATGAATACGCTTATAAAGAATCCAATAACCAATATTGCACAGGTAACACTTACAATCCCCAATATATTTCGTCCTTTTTTCACCATTCGTTGCAACTCCTCATATGTTAGTGAGTCATATGCCCGTTTGGCTATAGAATCCGCATCACCGAATCGCTCGATCAAAAGTGGTACTGTAACAGATGCTTTTTCAGATGTAAAAGCATTGATTTCGCTCTTCATTTCCATAAGAAAACGTCTACGAAGAGGTCCTTGCAACGGTAGATCCTTTTCAATCTGCCGCATGTACTGACGGCCTACTCTATGCATTATCCCCATCCTCCTTTTCCTTACATACAGCAAAAAGGGCTTCAACGCCTTTGATAGTGGAAGTATACGCATTTTGCATATCCCGGAACAAACATGATCCTTCCAATGTAATGCGATAATAGACACGTTGCAACCGCTTTCCTATCTGCCGCTTTTCTGATATAACATACCCCTGTGCCTCCAAACGATACAAGATTGGATAAAGCGTTCCTTCGGGCATAGTCAAGAGACCTTTGGTATATTGTTGCAATTGCTGCATTAGTTCATATCCATACAGTTCTTCCGCGTGCTGAAGCAAAGCAAGAATGCATAGAGTCGAAATGTCTTTGCGGAAATACCCCTGCAATCCTTCCTTATTCATCGAACCTCCCTCCCTTACAGTATATAATGATAATAAAATATATTTGATATGTCAATACTATATAAGTCTAAATACTTGTTGACAAATTAAAAAGAAGATGTATAATGCATTTGTGATCACAGTTGTGCGAAGTGCCTTAAGGTCCGCTTCGATGAACGATTCGCAGAAACATAAGTATAAAAAGGAGAATTAAGAATGAAAAAGAAAATTGTTTGTTTTATGCTTGCAGCTGTTATGCTACTTATTGCTCTCCCATCATTTGCGGATAGCGAAATTCCAACTTATAGTATCGAATATAATGCAGGCTATACAACTCCTGTTAGACACTATTTCACAACCACCCAACGTTTTGCAAAGCCGTCGAACAAAACATGGAAGTCGTTTACAAATACTCCAACTGAAGTAATAGCAATTAACCCGTCAAACAGCAATGATACGTATAATACTTATCATAAATTTTATGCAGCAAAAAATAGTGGAGCTCTTGCTGATAGCACTGTTTTTTCTTATGCAAGTGCAGGAAGTCCTGGCACAGTCTCTGCATCAGGAATTACAAATGCCACTTACGCAAGACTTAGAATTGTGAATACACAGCTGTCAGAAGGATATAGAATGCAAACAGATGGTAGTGCGTCCGCTTCTGTAAATCCGTGAAAAGCGCATAAACTGACAAAAGTGGCTTTCGAAGAAAGATAAAATGCATTCATAATGAATGCTTCACAAACATCTATAAATATCTATCGGAAGCCACTTTATTAATAGGAGACAGAATATTATGAAAAGAGTATCTGCGATAATACTACTATTTGCAATGCTTCTAGGATGTGTTCCCACACCAGAGCAAGAGATTGTCATAAACAAGGGTGACAATTACATGGAGGATCAAATCCTCACAAGTGCTGCTCATGCTGAACAGACGTTTACACCTGTTATTTTTCCAGATCATTGGACAGATTTAATCCCGGGACCATTTGATACGTCTATTCCTATTGATGCAGAAATAATCACCTCTGGACAAACATCATTTCCAGTCCGCCTTGTTGAACCGAGGGTATTTGAGCTCGAAGAATTAAAGGTCATTGTTAATAAAATGATACCCTCCATAGAAGGATATCGAATTAGCGGAGAATATACTTCGGAGGACTACGATAGAATTGTGGCTGCATTAACTCGTATAGGTAATCAAGAATCTGCAAAGGAAGTATTTAACGAAAAGCAAGAAAAGGAACGTATTAGTGAAAAGGATGCTTTTACTTTTAATCCTGAATTGCCGTTGTCATTATCCTGTAATCTCGTAGTCTTAAAAGAATCAAAAACGTATGATTGCGCAGAAGTAACAGCAACTGAAAATAGCATTCAGATAAAAACACATTATGAAGGAATGATTCATGGAGAAAGCGTATTATCAGAAGATGGTTCTTATGAAGGAGAAGGGCCAATCAATGTTAATCCTCCAATGTCAAAGCAATCAGCTCAAGAGACGGCAGATGCATTTTTATCAGAGTTACGAATTGAAGGATTTGCAGTTGGAGACGCAATAAAAGCACGCTATTTTGATTCGATTAACTTTCAGGAAATTAGTCAAGGATGGGTTTTAACATATGTTAAGACTTACGAATACTATCCAATTGATGCAACGAAATATGATGGTCTTAATGGGAATGTCTTAAAAATAGACGAAGATATATTCCGCCCGGAAATTCAAAGTGAGCAGATTCAAATATACGTTGATGACAAAGGCGTATCTTCATTCAAATGGTATTATCCGATGGATACATTAAAAACTATTAATGAAAATGTGTCATTGTTATCAATGGAGGAGCTCCAGAATCGAATTAAGCAGGTTTTTCGACTTAGCCTACAATGGCAAGAGAATAGCCGGCCATACTATGGGCAATATCGAATAAAAAAACTGATTTTGACCGCAACTATTCAACCTAGAAAAAATAATGTGAATCAATACTGGTTGTTGCCAACATGGGTTGTTGTGATGGAACATCATGGGATGAATACTAACCATGTTATCAATGAAGAAGTGGCTGCGGTTTTTATGTATGGCTTTAATGCTATTGACGGAAGTATGGTAAGATTTACACCGTGATATAACAACTAATGGAGAAAGAGAATTGAGCAGAGAGATGGTTCCGCTGTGGCAGAATAAGAGACATATCTCAATGCGGTTATAGAGGTGAAAAGGCAAGAGGTGCGATTTAAAGTCCAATCGCACCTTTTTGCATGCTATATACTATCCATATTGGGATAACAATCATATTCAGTATTGAGAGTATACTGCTACCAAGGTAAGTCGGCATCATCAAAAGCTATGGGAGAAGGAGGACTAACGATAGCAGAAGGCCAGAGCGAGTAATCGCATATGTCTTTTAGTCCATGTTTTGCCAAGTATTCTCTTCGATTTTCCAGTATAGAGAGGAAGTAGATCATGTCTGCTTCATCTTTTATCACTATCGGGAGGACAACAAGTTGATCAAGATCTTTGAAAAATAGATGCGAGTTATACAATACCACGAGCTCTGGAAAGCATGCTATCTCTTGAGAAACTTTCGATATATACTTTTTAATGGATGCGAGAAAAGATTGCTCATTCTCTTTTTGAACAAATGAAACATATGAGATCTCACCTACAATATGAGGTTGCATTTCATAGTTTCCAGAAACAATGCACTGAAAAATCTCTGCACGGATTCTTTTCTTCATTGCTCTTGGTGCTTTTAATTCGTTTGATTTATTTGTCTTAGTACGGGCAATAGTTATCCCAGTGATCTGTTTTCTATTTGAAGGGACACTGTAGTGTACCTTTTCTTCGTTGATGCAAAACCCCTCGTCTTCGATAATATGCTTTATTACAGGAGCATAGCGAAGAAGGAGGACTTTGTTATCACAGGAAAAATACATATCGTCTGCGTAACGTGTAAAAATAATACCACGCTTTCTGCAAAGACCAAAGAGACGGTGATCCAACGTTAGAGCGACAAGGTTGGCGATAGATGGAGAACAAGGGCTTCCTTGCGGAAGGAATCCGTTTAAAGTGCACAAGTTGGTGAGAAGCGTTGCAGCAAAATCGTTATACCCTATATCCGAAAAGACGGTAAAAACCTTTCTTGCAGAGATACTAGGGAAATAATCCTTTAGATCAATCGAAAGGCCATAAAGCGTTTCCGAATGGCAGTTTGCATTTTGCTTTGCACCATATTCCTTCCCCCGACGAAATGCCATGGATTGATCGGACGGGGTCAGCTTGTTAAGAATATTTACTAGAATCCACTTTTGAACAATACGGAGCGTATATGATGGAATGGAGATTTGACGCCTGCCACCATTCCTTTTAGGGATATACTTGATTGTATAATACCGATCTGTTTTCTTTGACAGACAGTAAAGCAACCGGGTACTCAGACCGATCAATTTAGAAAACTCATTCAAATCCGAGAAAACAGGAAGTCCTAGCGAGGACATGAGCAGCATGGAATCATTCTTGGACATAAACAGTCGCTCCTTTTACCATAACTCTTTCGTCGAGTTTAGATGATAATTACACTTTTGTGGAATCATCATATAAAGTTGAGGAATCGTGCGGAACCATCCACCAAGGAAGACGAATCATCTTCCAAACACATATAGCATGTGTAAAAGCTAAAAGGAGCGACTATTATTCAATTGCTCATTGAGTATATCACACCGAATGCGATCGTGCAAGATCGTTTTTTCGGATGCAGAGGAATAGTCGAGCACCTTTTTTGTTTCCAGATATCCCTTTGGTGACAGCGACAAAGTAGCCGTCATTTCTCGCTGATTCAGTCCGGATACGACAATCCCCGTTTTCATTAGATAATTGATTGCTATATTGAAGATTTCTTTATAGCGTGCAGGCAAGATATCGCGGCCGGTCAAAAACTGTTTTAATCCCTTATACAGTTCGTCTCTCCCAATTTTCTGAAAGAAGTAGATGAGCTGCGGAATAAAAGCGATATATGCAGATAACTCCTGAAGTGAGTTATTTCTACTTCCGAAGACCTTTTTATGAAGCTTACGAAAACACCGTTTCAAATCATCGACAAGCCCATTAACATCCGGAGATTTATAATACGCCAGCCTATCAGGATAGTTCTTTTTAATGTGCTTAACTGGTCCCATCATAATGAAACTCTTATCCCGTCGATATTTAGAATTAATTACGACTACTAATTTACTCTTAACGTTTTCGCTTTGAACAAAAGCACCTAATTCCACCGCGGAGCCCATACTCTCACATATGATGCAAATAATATCGGCATTCTCAGCAAGAAGATTCTCGTATTCTAAAAGATCGGAGCTTCTATTCCGATTAAGCATTTCCATAAAGAGATCTTCCGGATACAATATCTGAAAACGCTTATCATCTAAAAGCCGACGCACTTTGTCTCTAATACTGTCTTTATCAGCACCGCCGCATAGGAAGACAAAGCAGGATTCGCTAAAGGTGTGACAAAAAACATCCTGATATATAGACTCATATATCGAATTGGGATACATCGCGATTTTCAACCCCTTTGAATCATCCTAAAAAGGAAGTATAGTAGAAGCATTACATATATTATAACAAGAGAAATGGGGATAGTAAATATTCTTAACTATTGTCGTGGTATTAAATTTATTAAAGTGTTTTAAATATAAAAGGACAACTAAGAATATAACTCTTACTGAACCGCATGGAACATATTTAACAGAATAATTCCTTAATTGAGATGATAAAAGGCAAAAAGTATAAAGACGCGTAATATTGTATTAGAAACACAAAATATATTATTATGTGAGTGGATAATACTTGGGTTATAGGTGTTTAGTATTTTAACAGGAAATAAGTTGGGGGTTCTTGCAAAAAAACATTAAAAGGAGATTATGAGATTATTATGAAGAAAATTTTTATCGGCTGTGCAAGTGAAAGCCTGCCTATTGCGCAGACTATACAATTGTGTTTTAGTAAGCTTTCAAAAGAGTATTTTTGTATTGTTTGGAATCAAGGGGTTTTTAAGCTGCAAGAATATACCATTCCTTCCTTAATCAAGCAGGCATCTAATTGCGATCATGCTATTTTTGTTTTTTCTCAAGATGATGTAACTACCAGCCGCGGGAAAAGACGGAAGACTACAAGAGATAACGTGATATACGAATGTGGGCTTGCTACGGGTATTCTCGGAGAAAAGAATTGCTTTGTTATAAAGTCTAAGGACATAATTCTTCCTTCGGATTTTAAAGGACTAACAGTTGCTGAGTATGACGATGAACAATACAAACTTAATCCTGAAGCTGCACTTGGTCAAGCTGTTACGCAGTTGACTTCTTGCATTAGTGCCATCAGCCCAAACACTTCTACAGTCCTATCTTGGGAAAGCTATATAGAAGCTGTAGATACGCTGTGTAAAAAGATAAAGAGATCACCAAGACAGGGAGGGTTTAGGTTCGATGTAATTATAGGTATTTCTCGTGGTGGCATCATAGCTGCTGATTTGATAAATAGGCATTTTATGGCAGAAAAACCTCTGCTATGCTTATGGGGCGATTATAGGACTAATCAACCAGAAATTGATTTTATCACAGGAGAAGCAGCAATTAATCAACATGTCATTGATGCAATTGCTGATGATAAGTATAATAATATTCTTGTTATTGATGATATCACACGTTGTGGAAAAACCGTTGTTGCAGCAAAAAAACTAATTCAAGACTATTACCCTAATAAAATCATTGAAAGTGCTGTACTGTATGTTCCAAAAGAACAGAAGGATAAAGTAAGGTATTACGCGGCTCTTGTTAAGGATAGTACAATAAAAATGCCGTACTCTGTTTTGGATTAGCATTATACAAGATCTAATTGTTAAAGCACGAGGGAACAATCGATTCGGTATCTCGTTAAATCAACAGTTATAAACAAGGCGTATAAGATTTGGAGGTAAGATATGAACACGGAGCATAGCGATTATGCTATTATAAACTGCTTTTGTTGTTGGTGTGATTTGTTGGGATATGGGAAACCTTTTGTTGATTCAAAATGGAATCTCAATGATGAAAGATGCCATCGTAACTATGAACGTATAAAAATGTGAGAATGGGTTTTACAAGTAGTTGGTCTGCAAAACCCGTTGGTACTAAACTTGCATTTAACGATGGTTTTGCAAGTACAATCGATTTTGATTTTTCATCTTCTGATATTTATCAAAATGCTTTACTCTTTCTTGAGGGGGTAGTTAAAGACTTTGAATCGATCAGCTTCAATGATAAGGAATTTGGATTCCCTGGCATTCGCGGAATAATAACATATGGTCAGCGCTTTTCATACGACTATTGTAACACTTCATTTGATTTGTCCTCACAAAGAACCATTGCATACTTTCCATCCGCGTTTCAAATGAATACGGCGTTTTCTAAAGCATATATCATAGAAGAAAGCGGAAGCAGAGCTAATCTTTGTGGTAACAGTTTGTTTTTTGATGTAGAAACCTATAAAGCTTTGATGTATGCGGCAAAGATTTTGAATTATCCGCTTCCAACAATAGAGGATAAAGGAAGCTCAATAGTTGTAAAAGTATATGATAAAGATGGCTGGTTTGCAGACTTGATTATTGAATCATCGCCATATCATTATGGTAAAAGTGAGAAATACGATAGTAGAGGAATCGAAACAGAACTCTATAAATATATATCTCTTTATTCTAGGATAGATGAGATCGCGAGCATAGGCGCTTACTATCAAAACCATCGTTATTCTACAATCGATACGGAATAAACAAATGAATTGAAATATGGTATGGAAAGGAATCAATGTTTATGTTTTCAAGTTTGTCGACTATATTTTTTTACAATTAGAAAACGATAAATCAGCAATTCAACAAGTGAAGCTATAGCCGTATAAAAAACACGGCGTTCAATAATACAAGGACGTCGTGTTTTCGTTAGAAACTAAAATGATCCCTTTGTGCGGCATGCTTTTAGCATATATGTTATAGTATCAAAGATTTCTATGCTCGCGTATTTGTTCTAAGTCTATGTAAATCACCGGAAATGTTGTTACCCTCATAAACAAATACACCTTCCCAGTCACTCCAAGCACTCAATTGCTTATTCTTCTCATCATGTATTTCTTTTTCAGCATCAACCAGCCAAACAAGTTTTAATCCTGTCTTCAAAAGAAAACCATCCAGAATATCTTTGCGGACAACGACACAATTAACATCTTGGGTTAAGCTCGTATCGAAAGCTGCCAAAGCCCCTTGGGAATCATAGTAGAAACCGTCGGCGATCATTTGTCTTAACTTCATTGTTTCTATTAGTTTTCCACACGGCACACTCCAACTTACCGAAGTCTCTTTTGTTGCATCGTATTGTTCTTCCCAAAGAAGACTGGTTGCAGCGTGAAGCACTTTGCCTATATCTATCTTAACGGGGCGTTCTATCTCTCTGTAATGATATTCTTCGGTATCATTTTCTTCCTCATACTTGCTTTCGGAATTCTCAGGTTCGCCAGAATTATCGGCTTCGTCATTTTCATCTAATAGGATCTGGTATTTTTTGAATAATTTCTTGAGTGATGGATATTCTGGAACCTGAACTTTTTCAACTTCATCTGTCTCGATTTCCAAATTCGTCCAAGCATATTCTTCAAAGGAACGACAACTTGGAGACCAGGGATACTCTCGATTGAAAACGGTATATGTTTGATGATGAGATGCAGAATCATTGTTTATAATCGGGAATCCTTTTTCACAGCAATTACTTAGCTCTTTTGCTTGTTTAGGAGTAACGAAATATGCATATAACCAACTCCATACCAATAGCTTTTCTGTATTCATACCATCTTGTCGCGTATCACAATGCTTAGTCAAACTAACCCACTGATGCCCCTTCTCATCTGTAAGGATTAGGAAGCGTTTTAAACCATCGAGGAATGCGCAATTTTCTTCAAGCCATGCATATTTTAATTCTACACTTGAAATATCTGCAGCGTTGTTTTCTTCAATCCCCTTTGTACTATGTTCTTTAAGCTCGCTAAAGATTGGCGCATCTTTGCAAACCATGAAACTTGTATTCAGCGTAGGATCAAAGTCTCTGACATATGGTTCCCACGCACCTTCGTATTTAACGTCTTTTTCCTCCGAAGAATACCAGCGATCAACCATTTTGCAATGATCCGAAATACGTGCAAGCATATTATACATGGTTATCCACTGATACTTTTTCCCAATTCTCTCCGTTTTTGAGGTCTGGTTCCTATCGTATGAAACGCAATTCTTATCATGATCCGCAAAATAGTCCTCATTTAACCCTAAATCGTTCAAAATATAATAAACTGCATAATTGAACATCTGCTTAATATCTACTTCAAAGTTGGATAAAGCACTTTGAAAGACATATCTGCCGAAATCGCCATACCAGCCTGTATTCGCTGTTCTCATCGACGATACCATTCTTTGGACCGCATTACCAAAACGTTTATCCTCATAGTGTTGATCTTCAATTTCAGGTATAGGGTCTGAATTATATGGAGGAATAATCTTTTTGCGCTCTATTATCCCTGAATAATCTGGTGTTTCCCAGAGATACCTTTCAATAATTAATCTTGCATAATCTCGAAGAAGAATATCTGGATAAACCTTCTCTTGGTTAAAAACGGTTTCGTAAACATATTCTGCTAAAGGCTGGTAATCGCCGTTAGTCTTTTTGCAACATGCACCAAATACAATTCCGTACAAGCGCTGTATAACATAGGGATCATTTACATCCTTAAACTTTTCCAGAATATGTTGACAAAGCTGAAAATGGTCCTTTAGTATTTCTATCATTGCTTTTGAGGTATAGTCCCTCAGCCAACGATTAGAGGATGTCAATAACCATCCAAATAAGGTCAGTAATAGTTCGATTTGCTTTTCACATCGTTCTTCTAGCTTTTCTCCTCTGTCGTACATTTGGATAAGCTGAACAACTCTGTCTTCTTCCTCCATAGTGAGCCGGTTGATATATATGGTCCAAAGATAGTCTCTTCTGTTTAGCTTATATTTTAAAAGGAATTCATGAAGAAAATCCGCATTCAACGGATGTCGAACTTTTATACTGTTACCAATAAGCATTGGCCAGAGATCATCTGGCTCACAATAATACTTTCCAAGAAGTCCAAGCAATAATTCCTTGTTGATATACTTTGGATCTCTCCATAGAAAAGAATAGATGTATTGTTTGAAGATATGCCATTTGTCATCATCGTCTTCTATGGCATCAATAATGTCAATGCATTCCTCATCGAATTTTGCAGCATACAATGCGCAAATATTCACGAATAAGTCAATATTGCCGTAGTTGTTCAGTTTTCCTTGCTTGATGCTAAGGACATTAGTTGTAATATATTCGCGTACGTCTTTCTTTTCGGAATGGTTATCAATAATGACTTTTGCACAGAAATAGTCATTCATTTGATCGTAAGCAAAGTAATAGACTTTTTCGCCTTCCAAATTATAATCATGTAGCAGACCTTCTCTTACCAATTGGTTGACATATGGAATCGGGGAAAGCCCGTGTTCTGTCCAAAAACTTAAACTCGATAATTGCTGCTGAGTAATAACCTTTCGATCGCTCAAAACGATTTGCTCAGACATCTGACTAATCAACGGCCTGAGAGTATCGTCGCTTTCGGTGAATCCTTTTTCATGCAGCTTTAGAGAACGGAAAAGGATGGTGTTAGTCTGACTTATCAAACGTTCATATAGAGAAGGCAGACTGACTTCTTCACCGTTATAAGTTTTACAGTATAGCGTAAGAAAAAGAGGGTTAGACATTTCTGATCTAAAATACTCAAGCGGTGAAAAAGGAATATTGTAATGGTTTAGGAACTCTTTGACCGCAGTACCGCTATTGCCCTCAAAACCAAAATGCTCAGTTTTGACAATATCACAGTTTTTCTGCGCCGTAATGAGCGTGCCCGAAAGAAGTAGAGGTTCATACTCTGTACGATAAGATACAACAAGCTTAACCATCGGCGCTTTTTTTACCGCATCTATAATGTAAGGCAATCCAATCTTCCACAGCTGATGGTTCCAGGTTTCATTTAGAGCATCAATGAATACCGGGACAATACGGTTATCCCGCTCGCCTATTGTTTCAAGAGCATTGATTAATTCTTCAAAGGTATAATCCGCGTGAAGATTATGCATAATTTGCTCCTGAATTGTTGCGTCTGAAAAAAAGAATCCTGCTAGCAATAATAAAGAAGCTCTATTCTGATCTAGCAACGATTTTGCTTTATATGCTAGAAGCTGTGATTTTCCCGTTCCGGCCCTGCCGCAAAGGGTCATAATATCAGACCTAAGGAGTTGACTCTCTCGCTCAGAGATAGCAATGATATCTGGCAATTCGAGTAACATATCAATTCTGTTAATCTGCCTATCAATATCATAATACTTTTTATATGCATTATCTCGCTCTTTTTCTTCTGTATTAATAGCAATTTCAAGTTGATTCTGTGCAGCTTTGTTGAGCTTCTCGAGTTCTTCTTTTAATTGGTTGTGAAAGACCGTGATTACAGACATTACTGTATCTTTCCAACTGAGGGCATCGCATAAAGAATCGATGCTTACACTTGGTAATTGCTCAACTGCACGTTTAAGTGCGAGTAAATACTCTCCGACCTTCGTTTCTACGCGCGACAATGATAATTCATTCAACCGAAACAATAGGTTCTTCTTTTTACTATTTAAATAGTTTACAGCAGACTCATCGTGAAGAAACAGTGAAAGTTCGTTTAGCGATTCTGTTTCGATATTAAAATCCCCATTATATCTCTCACCCAGGTTGTCGAGCATATGAGTAATATGCGATCTAAACCACTCAGCGTTTAGTGTGTGGCTTCCAAAGAAGTATAATCCTAAATGAGCATATTTATTTCTTACAAGGTCAAGGATAGCGTTATCTGTTGTTAGATGTATATCAATATTGTGTTTCGATAGTAAGTCAACAGTATCTTTATAGCCCTTTGCCTTGTTACTTATTGGTTTGTTGCTATAAAGATAAACAGTGTTGACAATACCATCTTGACCGGTGTAGTGCGCAATAATCTGTTTGGCAGAGCGCTTTATTTGTTCATAATCGACATCATTGTCGAAGTATTTAGCTTGGAATCCGATCCATTGCTCGCTTTGCTCGCTAAAGACTGGTTCTGTTTCGAGCCCTGGATTATTTGGATTTGAATGCAAATATCGGAATTGCTTGTTTCCTGAAAGGAATTCGTTGGCAAATAATATGCGACACAAATCTTCGAATTTGAAGCGGATTCCTCGTGAATCGATGTTATATATCTTAAAACTATCCCAGTTAATCTGCATCTGCATAAAATCCTTCCCAAATATATAATTAGTATATCATCAAATAGTAGCCAATTCAATATTCAATCATTAGCATTGGACACAGAAGACTTTTAGTGTCTCGGTGGAAACTCGATTAATCTCATAAATGCAAATGGAAAATACATATTTGCATAGTATTGCGACTCGATTTGTATACTATTGTAATCCGTGCTGAACGATTTCATTAAACAACCACATAAAATATACTATGAATATATTGACAAATATAGAATACAGAGTATAATTTTATTAAACAGTAGGATTATTAGCATGAAGAAAGGATAATACTATGTATGTAGGTCAATATGAACCAGTAAGAATTCCGGATAGCGGAAAGCTCCACATTCAAAAGAATGGGTATGTATACTGGTCTAGCGCCTCCAAATGGGACAACGAGAAAAAACGGAGTATCGATAATCGAGTATCCATCGGTAAAATCATTCCGAATCAACTTGGCATGATGTATCCAAACAAAAAGTATTTTGACATCTTTGGAGTTGATATAAACAAAAGAGAGAAGGAGAATCTGGGAATGGAAAACCTGATCAGTAATTTGGAGATTGAAAACTTTAGAGGCATTCAGAAACTCAGCATAAAAGACATGCGCCGCTTGGTGTTGCTGTCCGGGAATAATAACGTAGGAAAGAGTTCCGTGCTGGAAGCGATATTTCTTATGATGGATCATCTTTCTCCAGATTCGTTTAGTCGTATGAATAATTTCCGTGGGTTAAGCATCCCAACAAATGGAGTCAGCCTGTGGGAACCTCTCTTTTATCAAATGAATCCTGATAATACAATTAGGATTAAGGCAACACGAGGAGATGATACGCTCACTTTATCATATGAGAAGGATGATAGCTATGTTCCTGCCATGAATGGTGGAATACCAAAAAACGTAGTAGGAAGCTTTCAGTATTCTGCGAAGAGGAACTATACTTTGAGATTTGATTTCCGCGCAGAAGGAGCCGCTGATTATACAGAGACTGGACATTACACCACAAGCGAAAACGGAACGCTTCGTGAAATAGCGGATGATAATGGTGATAAGCAGCTCATGCAGCTTACTTATACTACATTCATCAATAACTATTTCGTTCGAACTGACCGAGCGATTCTTGACCGAATGGGAAAAGCTGAAATCAATGGGGAGAAGCAAAAAATAGTTAGATTTCTGCAACGAATTGATCCTTCTATCAGTGATATAGTAACCTTATCTGTTAGCGGTATCCCGCAGCTTTTTGTCTATACCAACAAGAAGCTTCTTCCAGTTCAGTTCTCCGGAGACGGAATAAATAAGTTGCTTTACATCGTATTAAGTATTATGGATGCAAAGAATGGTATTGTGCTTGTGGATGAGATTGATACAGGGTTCCACTACTCTATGTACAAGGATCTATGGAAGATCGTGTCCGACGTCAGCCGTGACTATAACTGCCAGGTAATTGCTTCCACACACAGCTATGAAAACATTGTGGGTGCAATCGAAGGCATGAAAGATTATCCTGAAGAATTCTCATATTATCGACTCGGCTATGATAAAGATGGACTCAAGTCTTTCCGCTCCAGCTATGATCTCCTTAGGAGTGCGCTTCGCTCGGATATGGAGGTGCGCTGATGCCCGTTGAGCGAAAGGAAATAAAAAAGCCATATCTGCTGCTCTGTGAAGGAAGAGATGCGGAAGGATTTTTGATACAATACCTGAATAGTAGTGCGTTAGCGCAGGATCAAAGGTTCTCTAATAGTGTTCAAATCTTTGATTTTGGTGGCAATGATGATTTGTGTAACTTTCTGATGAATCTTAAGAATATGGATAAGTTTGACAGCGTTGAAAGCATGTCCATCATTCGAGATGCGGAAAAAGATTATGCTAAAGCATGCCGCGAGATTAAAGGCGCATTACAGAAATGCGGTTTTGCTTCTCCGGAATGTTGTGGGAAATGGATAGATGATGATACTGGTTTGAGAATCGGCTTTGAGCTGTTTCCTCTGAACAAAGATGTCGGCACTTTGGAAGATCTCTGTTTGAGAATTCTTTCAGAAAAGGAGAACGTAAGCATCCAATCTGCAGTAGACGCTTTTTTGGCCGAAATGGAGTCATCTTATGGACGTATTTATCCACGAAAGCATAAGAATAAACTCCATGCATATCTATCGTCCACTAACGAATATGTTGCGATGCCAATTGGTGTTGCATCAAAAGCTGGTGCCTTCGATTGGAGTAACAATGAGCTTGAAACGCTTAAAAACTTTTTAGTCGAAGGGTTTGGCAATTAATAGCGGTTGTCAAGGTAATTGTAAAAGAGAAATCATTGTTATCTGATGGTTTCAAAAAGCGTGGAAGATAATTACACATATTTATATGGATATATAAGAAAATTGAAGAACTCTGGCCAAGGCATATAATGGACTAAACACTCTGTGTTTTGTGATAGAATAGCGTGATAAAGAAAGATAGCAGAAATATACTTCACTCCTGCTATCTTTTTTCGTGCTTGAAATGACTGATTAGTCCAGGTATTCCGCAAGCACCATTTCTTCCGCCATGCTCCGGTAGGAATTGACTTCCTGCACCCATCGCATCTGATCGCGGAGCTTCAATTCTTCGTTGACGCCGTTCTTTTTTGCCAATTCCATCGTCAGATCCCAAATGCGCTCGCTGATGTACTCGTCCTGCGCAAGCAGGTATTCCTTCAGCGTTCCCTCGAACAGCAGGGAGGTGTACCTGTCGGGATCATGTTCTTTGAGTAATGCAAGCAGCTTGTTTCCGTAGCGTCCGATCCAGCCAATTTCGTTTGTGTTCATCTCTTTTTCCTCCGTTTTGGTTTTATTTCAGAAGTGCTGAGATAAACAACAAATCCGAACCCATCGCCTACAAGCTTCAGGTTCGGATTTGTTCCAATTGGCTCCCCAGGTAAGACTCGAACTTACAACCCTTCGGTTAACAGCCGAATGCTCTGCCATTGAGCTACTGAGGAACGCTGCAAGCGATATAATAGCAGTACGGCCGGTTTTTCGCAAAGGCGATTATCGGTTATTATATGGAAATAAAAAGAAAAATCTATTAAATTCTCTTGAAATCTCACTATTTTACGGTTTGATTGACGAAGTTGATTTTTTGTTGTACAATAGCCGCATGGAGCGTAGGACGCCGCACATTCTGTATACCGAACGCAGCGAGCCGAAGCGGACATTCATCCGCACGGACGGCGCGCTGTATCTTGTGTTGCTGGCGGGTGCGTTCCTCGCGATTCTGCTTTCGCGGATTCTGTCGACGCGGTTCGGCGTGAGCCGGTTGTATGTGCAGATCGGCCTGTATGCGGTTCTGCTCGGCGCAGGGTATCTGATCTATCGCACGCGCATGATCGACTACATCTATGAGCTTTACGACGCGGAGTTTTGCGTGGTGCAGGCGGTGGGGCAGAAGCGAAAGCCGCTGCTGACGGTTCCGCTTGCCGAAGTCGGCGAGGTCGGACCGTTCCGGAAGACCGACGCAAAGCCGACAATCCGGACGTATCACGGGCCGCGAAAGGACACGACGGCGATCTGCTTTACGCGGGACGGGCAGCGGTACGTTGCGTGTGTCTGCGTGTCGGACACGATGAAGGAAAAGCTTTCGGAGGCGCTGCATGCAAAGGAATGACTGGATGGACCGGATCGAAGCGGGCGAGGTCCCGCACGCGATTTTGTTTGCGGGACCGAAGGAGAGCGGCGAGCTCGCGCTGAATGACCGCTTCGGCAAGGCCCTGCCGCTGTCGATCGTCG
>ERZ842401.3732-NODE-3732-length-18557-cov-5.461842_pt1 | contig 18557 bp, 15 predicted proteins | sample MGYA00521270_ERZ842401 | MGnify/ENA primary metagenome ERZ842401 (study PRJEB31892, sample SAMEA3878208) | bioreactor metagenome | biome: Moose rumen | place: Sweden | collected 2011-10 | study: EMG produced TPA metagenomics assembly of the PRJEB12797 data set... | reverse complement strand
CCTCACCACCACCGGGGATGATACGGAATGATTCACTCTGGATGAAACGGTCGTTACCGTTTGGAGAAAGGCGGAGCATAATCTCACCTAATGTTACGATTTTTGCCATTTGTTTTAGTATTATATTAAATAAGTTGTTTTAATTGTGTTTGCAAAGATACAAAACTTTTTCCGAACGACACAAAAAAAACGGTGAAAATCTTTTTGTTTTCCTCGTAAACGTTTTATTCTGGCGCTTTTTAACAAAATCATGCAGTCACGCTTTTTAGCCACGCAGCACACATTTCTGCACAGCGTTCACCATCTACCCCAGCAGATACTATACCGCCAGCATATCCGGCTCCCTCACCACATGGAAACAATCCTTTCAATCTGATATGCATCAGAGTTTCTTGATTGCGAACTACTCTTACAGGAGAAGAAGTTCGAGTCTCTACTCCTATCATAATAGCCTCATTCGTCAAAAAGCCATGACTCTGACGGCCAAAGACTTTAAATCCTTCTTGCAAACGCCGACTGATAGATTGTGGCAACCAGAAATGAAGAGGAGAAGAAATAAGGCCAGGAGCATAGGATGATTTAGGCAAATCATAGCTCAAACGACAATTAACAAAATCAACCATTCTCTGAGCAGGTGCAGTCTGTTTACGATTGCCCTGCTGCCAACAGACATTTTCCAGTTGTTCTTGAAAGCGCATGACACGTAAAGCATCATTACCCTCAATATCCTCTGCACGCGTCTCAACTACCATGCCCGAGTTTGACCATTGCCCCCCACGATTTGATGGCGACATACCATTAACAACTATTTGCTTATCATCTGTAGCTGCAGGTATGACAAAACCACCAGGACACATGCAAAACGAATAAATCCCACGCCCTTCAACTTGGGTTACAAATGAATACTCAGCAGCGGGCAAATAACGACCACGCCCCTGAGAGGAATGGTATTGAATCTGATCTATTAGTACAGAAGGATGTTCCAAACGGACACCAACGGCAATGCTTTTTGCCTCAATTTCAATTTTTGCACCTGCCATATAGCGATATACATCACGAGCAGAATGCCCTATGGCCAAGATAACAGGACCACGAAATTCCTCAAACACCCCAGTTTTTGCTTTATAAGCTTCGACACCCACAACTTCTTCCCCTTGCAATAGAAACTGTGTCATCTTAGTTTGGAAATGGACCTCACCACCACTACGAATAATAGTATTACGTATATTCTCTATGATACGTGGTAACTTATCCGTACCAATGTGAGGATGTGCATCGGCCAATATTGCTGTCGATGCACCATGCTGACAAAACACGTTCAGAATTTTCTCAATAGAACCTCGTTTTTTTGAACGTGTGTAAAGCTTACCATCTGAGTAGGCACCTGCCCCACCCTCACCAAAACAATAATTACTTTCGCTATCAACCTTTTGAGTCTTCGAAATCTGGGCTAAATCGAGTTTACGTTCACGAACGTTCTTTCCTCTTTCCAGAACTATTGGACGCAAACCGAGTTCTATTAGTCTTAATGCGGCAAACAGGCCAGCAGGGCCAGCACCAACCACGACAACCTGCGGAGCACCTGAAACATCGGTATATTCAGTGTGTTCATAACTGTCTTCTGTCGGTTGTTCGTTAATATATACGCGAACTTTCATATTGACGTAAATTGTACGTTGCCGAGCATCAATACTCTTCCGAAGTACACGTACTGCCGTCAAAGTACGAACATCATATCCATACTCATCAGCTAACCACGCTTTAAGTGCCTGCTCGTTGGCTGCAACAGGCGGCAGAACACGTATCTGGCACTCCCGTTTCATTCCGCTTTAAAAAGATCGTTGATTTCGCTTATTTCATCATCGTCAAACCACTTAGCAAGCTTTTCTTTTGCTCGTTCTTGAATAGTAGGGTCAATATCGGTCCATACTTTCTTTAAAACAAAAATCAGCACAGCTAAATCATCTGTCAATCCTGCAATGGGAATAGCATCGGGAACTACATCAAGAGGACTAATAAGATACCCCAGAGCTCCTATAATCATTGCCTTGTTAGTCGCACTAACCTTATCGCTTTGTAGGGTGTAATAGAGAATCAATGCTGCATAAACAAGCTTAGAGCCTGCCCGCTTTGCAATACGGGAAACTTTTTCAACAAAGTCCGTTTGCGAGAATTTGTTAGCATAATTCATAAAATCGGGTAATTCCATACTACTTTTGTTTTATTAATTTAGTCTTTATTCTTTTAATCTTATAACACGAACACCTGTAAAGGTGGGATGCTTTTGAAGATACTTATAAAGTGTCATCGGTTCCGTCACCACTTCCTTATGCAACTGTGATGCATTTAATAGATGCACCCCATCTTTCTTCCATACGGCAAATCCAAGGTGTGCAATATCTAAGCCCGTCTTATTACAAGTGATGGCAATGATATCTCCATCTTTGATGACCTGTCGCAATAAGCTTTTATGCTTGACCGCCGATTTTGGCATATATTTGTATGACCGCCCACTTAGTGCTTTCTCCTGCTGACGAATTAAAGGAATAAAATGTGGATTGGCTTTCAAAGCCTTATATGACTGGACATGTTGACTCATAAAATTGATTTCCAACATTTGAGTTGCAGAAAAAGGAGGATCCGGATTCTTTATTTCTATAACGAATCCCATATTTATTTTGTCGTCTATCCAATCGGAAAAGTAATGTAAACGTGATGGATATTGATTAAGTTTACCGCCTCGATAGCGCAACAGTCGTAATACATCTATATAATCTGCCCATGAAAAACGGCTATTATGATTGCAAACTATCAGTGCCAGTACTGTTTCCACAAAAGTGGTACAATCTAACTGACGAGTATTGACGACCAACTGCTCTTTGTCGTTGACCTCCAATGTATGAGCAACATAAGGACATTTAACAAACTGACGAGCAAACCATAAAGGGGATGCTTTCTTCGGAGCCTGTTGAAGCAATTTACAAATGAGCAAGCTGTCAGCTTGTTGATATGTAACCAAGCTTAGCTGTGAGGATGACAGTGGTTGTGCCTGTACATAACCAATTGCTAAAACTAATATACTACATATATATAATAGGTGTGCCTTCATCATTTTTTCTTTTTATAGTCACCACGAGCTCCAAAATTGAAACCTATATAGAAGTTCAGACTTCCAAAGACATTGTTAGCAGCAAAACGCGATTTATGATAGTTATAAGCACGGATAATGGCACTAGCTCCTGCATACCAACGAGTATTGTTCCATACCAAGCCAAAACGTCCAATACCGTCAACATTGAAATTGCCAAAACTAAAGCCCCGTCGGTCCTCGTCAGCGGTTTCACTATGGGAAGATTTGTATGCCAATGCCAATGAGAGACTTGAGCAAAAGAGACAATTCTTGGCAAACACCCAATTGTAGGCATACCCCGCAGAAAAATTAAGGTCAGTATATTTAACACTATTAAACATCAATCCACTATCTAATTTGACAGTCTGCCCAATACTCACCTTAGCTAGTCGCTCCATTTCCTCATAGTTAAAGTCTATACTATTACGCATATAGCCAAGTCCTGCCATCCATGAGCCACAGCTAATTTTCTGACAAGTACTCTGCGCAAAAGCTGCTGGATAAGAGAAGCGTTGATGATTAAAAATGTAATAAATATTGAATCCTGTAATACCCACACTGATACCGTCAAAAGGGATATTCTCCATATTTCTCGAATCTACACTCTTTCCAAAATCCACATTGCGAATTTTGTAGTCACTGCCTGTTCTACGATAATAAATGTCCGCACCAACTTGAGCGCTATAAATACTAAAGTCAAACTCTTGCTTTATGGATTTTGATTCCACATCTATCTTTTTCAAATCGAAAGTATAACCAAAGAACACCCATCGCCAGCCAAAGTATGGGCCTGCTTTGATGTTAGGCGTCGGGGCGAAAGTTATGGTTTGTCGATTATTTCCTATCGTACTAAGTCTATAATAGTCATAGGTGTGTGTAGCCTGTACCATAGCAGCCCAATTATAATGTTGCGGTTCAACATAATTGGTGTCAATATAGCTGAATCCTCGAATGGTGCGTCTCAGCCAGTTCATTTGTTTCTTGGGACCCTCAACGTTCAAAGAGTCAGCGGCATCAGTATAGAGGCACATCATTAAAAGAATAGACAATATGATAAAACATTTACGCATGAAACTCAGAATTTACCTAAGATGCGATCGAGGACCCAATTGACAGGGGTCGCAGAAATACTGGTACACTCGCAGATGCCTATGCCTTGCAAATGCTCACAGACATTCTTGATTAGAGGAAACTGCACATGGGGAGGATTAGGCACGGCATAACTCTCCTCACCATATAAAGAATGCAAACGAATCGGCTGATAATCAAATACTGAGAAACTCACCGAGCCACGGTCACCTATCAGATTTATACGGTCTTCACGAGCAGACTCATGAGCCACGAAACACCATGAGCCAGAACCGGGTAACCCGTTTTCAAACTCAAAGCAAGCACTTACGGAGTCCTCGGCTTGGTAAAGCCCCCCTCGATTCGCTCTAATACCCCGTGCCTCTATAATAACACCAAAAAGATATTGGAGCAAATCTAATTGATGAGGGGCCAAATCGTAAAAATAGCCACCACCAGCAATGTCTGGTTGTAGTCGCCAAGGCAATTGATCTGGCTTTGAATAATCGAGCTCACGGGGAGGCACAGCAAAACGCACTTGTACATTGACCACTTTACCAATGATACCTCGATCTATGATTTCCTTTACTTTTTCAAAATAAGGCAGATAGCGGCGATAATAAGCAACAAAACATGGAATTCCCGTTTGCTCTGAAATGCGGTTTACCCGTGCACAATCTTCATAAGAAGCAGCCAATGGTTTTTCTATATACACAGGTTTCCCTGCTTTCATTGACATAATGGCAAATGTAGCATGACTGGATGGTGGAGTGGCAATATAGACAGCATTCACATCTGGGTCATCTATCAGTTCTTGCGCATCAGAGTACCACCGAGACACTCCATGCCGCACTGCATAGCTGCGTGCTTTTTGCTCATCTCGACTCATGACTGCTACCACGCTGGAACCTTCTACTTCCGAGAAAGCTGGGCCACTTTTTTTCTCTGTTACCTCACCGCAACCGATGAAGCCCCACTTCAGTATCTTCATAATCGTGTGCAAAGGTACGAAATAATTCATAATTGACAATTGATAATTGATAAATATTTCGTACCTTTGCACCGTTTAAATGCAAAATTGATGGAAAAACGACAAGATGATATGATCATGAAAGCTCGCAGCTATCGTAGTATTTTGACTGTGGGCATGCGCCTTTACACGGGTTCTTTCCGAAAGTTATTTAAGGCTTCATGGCAAATGGTACTGCTTTTTGCTGTCACTGGTGGTGCATTAGGCACACTTTCTGCTACTCGATTGCCAGATTTAACAACCCAATTAGTACAACAATATGCATCTTATGGCGGTATGTTTTTTGAAACAATACGGGAGTTCGGAAAAATTATCTTGTTTGCCATTGCTTTATTAATTATATGGTTAGCAACCATGACGTTGGCGCAGGCGACAGTGTTGGCAAAACTAAAAGAACATAAAGAAACTGGCATAATCACTATGCCACCCTATTGGCACTCTGCTAATTCATTGCTAATGGCCCGCACCATGAAAGGCTTTTTTGCCACAATAGTACCAATACTTTTACCATTTTTCCTATTTTTTGTCTTTTTGTGGATTGCAGACATGCTAAGTCCTCAGTTTATATTAAAACATATAAAGACCGTGACGTGGACTTTCTGCATTTATGGAGGTGCCATCATTTTTTTATCTCTGCCTCTTTCTTATGTTTTGATGAAATACATTATGGAGTCACCATGTGGGTATTGGCGTACACTGGTGAATAACTATAATCGTGGATTACGACATTGGGGTATGCTGTTTTTGGTCTATTTAGTTAGTTCCCTTATCATCGAATTGGTATCTTTGGTGATAGGACTTCCCACGCATATTCTCAGTTTCGCCAACCAACAAGCTCATACAGGGGTTATGATAGGCGACCCGCTTGGCATGCCTTCATACATTACATGGCTTACGTTTATTACTTATACGCTATGCATGATACTTGACTTCTATGTAAGCCTCCCCCTGCTTATTCACAACTATTATGCCTATGGTTCTATTGAAACACAGGAAAAAGAACGCCAACAACAATTAAATGAAATAGAATGAAAAAAGTTTTGTTCATAGACCGTGACGGCACCATCATTCAAGAACCAGAGGACGAACAAATAGACTCTTTTGAGAAACTTAAGTTCGTGCCAGGTGCTATTAGGAATCTTGTGTTCTTGAGTCAGCATACAGACTATGAGTTTGTCATGGTATCGAATCAAGATGGACTTGGTACAGACTCTTTTCCAGAGGAAACGTTTTGGCCTGTGCATAATTTCATTCTTGACATGCTGAAAGGTGAAGGTGTAGAGTTTGATGAAGTTCTCATTGATTCACACTTTCCTGAAGAAAAAGCTCCGACACGTAAGCCTAATACAGGATTGGTTAAGAAATATATGAATAACCCTGAGTATGACATCCAACATAGTTATGTTATTGGTGACCGTGAGACGGACCGTAAATTTGCAGAGAATATTGGGTGCAAATTTTTGAAAGTTTCTTCCAACAAATCAGGTTCTTGGGACAAGGTTGCCGAACTTGTTTATGGTGGAGAAAGGACTGCTGAGGTCAGACGTACCACCAAGGAAACAGACATCTATGTTAAGATTGATTTGGACGGGAACGGTCATTGCGATATTGCTACAGGACTCGGTTTCTTTGACCACATGTTAGAGCAGATTGGTAAGCATGGCATGATAGACTTAACCATACATGCCCACGGAGATTTACATGTTGACGAACATCATACCATTGAGGATACAGCACTCGTACTCGGTGAGTGTCTTTTGAATGCCCTCGGGAACAAGCGAGGAATCGAGCGCTACGGTTACTCACTGCCTATGGATGACTGCCTCTGTTCTGTTGCATTAGACTTTGGCGGTCGTCCATGGCTTGTTTGGAATGCAGAGTTTCACCGTGAACGTATTGGCGACATGCCTACTGAGATGTTTTTACATTTTTTCAAGAGTCTAAGTGATGCGGCTCGAATGAATCTAAACATTCATGCAGAAGGACAAAATGAGCACCATAAGATTGAAGGTATCTTCAAAGCGTTGGCTCGTTCATTGAAAATGGCAATACGGCGTGATGTGTCTCATTATGAATTACCATCAACAAAAGGAATATTGTAACCGTTAAAAGCAATACTTTTTGTAATCCAAATGACAAATAAAGTAAAATCCATATCGGTACTCATGATTGTACACAATGAAGCGAAAGCATTGGAATGCAACTTGCCTTTGTTTCTTGAACAACAATGTAAAGAAATACAATACGAAGTCATTGTGGTCGATGATGACTCAACAGATGAGACACCTGACATTCTGAAACGAATGTGTACACAATATCCTCATCTCTACAAAACATTTTTACCCAAATCGCCGATAAATCCTTTGCGTAGGCGATTAGCTTGGTCTGTTGGTATTAAAGCAGCGAAAGGGGATTGGCTTGTGATGACTGACATTAATCGCCCGCCCTGCTCTACATCATTTTTATCAGAATTAGCTTTTTTTGTAGACAATTCTGATAGTCGGGTCATCATGAATTATAATAGCCATTCTACAAGAACTAACACTCGTTATCAGTTATTTTCAGACTTTAGTGATGCAGCCCCACTCCTATGCAAGGCAGAACGACACTCTGGACGTGGCCATAAGGGGAATTGGTTGCGTAACTTTCGTGGATTATACACCGCAGTGGCGGTTCCCACACAATTGGCACATACCTTGCTGAACCATTTCGATTGTAATGTGCGGGGCACTCAGCTAATGATGCTACGTATTCGCGTATTGCTAAAATCTATTACTCACTTTCCTTCTAAACCTGCATGAGAATATTGCACTACTACCAACGAGACGTTCCTATGATTAGCTTGCATGTGAAAATGCTATGTGAAGGTATGGGGATGAAAGCAGAGAACCATACAGCCGTAACAAGCGATGATGCAAAAACTCTTTTGTTTGGTGGTAATTACGACATTTTCCATCTGCATGGATGTTGGCGTAACTCGTCGTACTCTATTGTCAAAATGGCTTTGCAACAGGGGGCACGGCTGGTTGTAACGCCACATGGCCAATTAGAGCCATGGGTGGTAAACGAGTATTGGTGGAAAGAGAAATTTGCAAAGTTGATGAAATACCAGCGCAATGTTATTAGCAAAGCATATATAGTTATTTTACAAGGCCAAATGGAGCAAGAGCGTATGAACCAATTAGGTTGGAATCGCCGTTGTATAATTATCCGAAATTGTGTGATAACGCGTTCTATTTCCATGCAAAATATGGCACGTCAAACAATGGCCGCTTATCGCAAAGTTTTGGATTCGAATCCGTTAGAATTGATGACCAACGAAACCAAGGCCCTACTAAAATGCATTCTCAATGCCGGTATTACAGGGGACGCACGCTGGTTAGCAGTCAAAAAAAATAATCATTCAACCTTAAACTTTGCAGAATGGCGCAAATTATTATGCTATGCCTATCAGGAAGAAATCTCTGACACGATGTTGCGTGGCATCCAAGTGTTAGGACTGGAAGCTCCTGATATTGATGTTTCAGAGATTGGATTCTTCACACCAGACAATTATTGTCCATCCAATAGCATACAGGCTATTATTGGTAATAGTTTTGTGTCGGAAAACGACCGACTGATTGCGACTTTCCGCTATTTGCGAAAATTGGCAGCCAGTCACCAACTCTGCATCCGTCATTTTGTTGAACTGGACCGTGAATTGCGACAGCATGAATGTGATGAGGATTTATTAAAGGAAAATTTGGACGAACAAAGATTATATTTGCTTACCGCCAGACTAATGCAACTGGCAAGTGAACTAACCGGACTGACAGAAGGATTTATGCCCGTTCCACCACTTAATGACCGTACTACCCAACGAATACGATATCAAATTTACAATCATTTAAAAATATAATTGGCCTATAAAGGACAACACCTAAAGTAATATAGCTATGGACACTAAAACAATGAACCGTGACATGCACTATTTGCAACTGCTCTCTACATCTTTTCCTACAATAGCCTCTGCAGCAACGGAGATTATCAATTTGGAGGCTATTTTGAACCTGCCCAAAGGTACAGAGCACTTTTTGGCTGACCTCCACGGTGAAAGCCAGGCTTTCCTGCATGTATTAAAGAATGCCTCTGGCAATATCCGTCGCAAAGTGAGCGAATTGTTTGCAGGTGACATCCGCGAAGTTGAGCGTCGTGAGTTGTGCACATTAATATACTATCCGGAGGAAAAACTGGAACTCATCAAAGCAGCTGAAGAAGATATCGACGATTGGTATCACATCACTATCCACCGATTAGTAGCAGTCTGCCGTGACGTATCATCAAAATATACTCGTTCCAAAGTACGAAAGTCACTACCCGAAGATTTTGCTTATATTATAGAGGAACTGCTTCATGAACGGACCGATGACATTGACAAAGCCGCTTATGTCTCAGTAATCGTTGATACCATCATTTCTACGGGCCGAGCTGACGATTTTATAGTAGCTCTTTGCAATGTAATTCAACGGTTAGCTATTGACCAGTTACACATACTCGGCGACATCTACGATCGTGGTCCTGGGGCTCATATCATTCTTGACACCATGCGTCAATATCATTCGTGGGATATTCAATGGGGCAACCATGACATCTTGTGGATGGGGGCCTGTGCAGGTAACAATGCTTGTATCTGTAATGTTTTGCGTCTATCATTGCGTTACGCTAATTTAGCCACGTTAGAGGAAGGTTACGGAATCAATCTTGTGCCACTGGCTACCTTTGCCATGGAGACATACGGTGATGACCCCTGTGAAGAATTTGTCCCCAAGTTGTTGGCAGGCAATAAACTGGATGAGAAAACCATACGTCTGACTGCTCAAATGCACAAAGCTATTTCCATCATTCAGTTTAAGAAAGAAGCTCAAATCTTTAAGCGTCGTCCCGAATGGAATATGACTGATCGATGCTTGTTGGAAAATATCGACTATGAGCGTGGCATCTGCGTCATCGATGGAAAGGAGTATGAACTGACATCATGTCACTTTCCTACCGTTGACCCGCACTCTCCTTGTACATTAACTACCGAGGAAGAAAATCTAATGGAGCGTCTACATCACTCATTCCGTGTCTGTGAGAAACTGCGTAAGCACATGAAGATGTTACTCTCCCATGGTTGCATGTATAACATTTGTAACCAAAACCTACTATTTCATGCTTCTTGTCCGCTGAATGCCGATGGTTCACTAAAAGAAGTTGAATTATATCCGGGCGAGCACTTTAGTGGTATGGAACTGATGACCCGCATTGGCATGATGATACGTGCTGCTTTTCAGAATGACACTCCAAAAGAACAACGTCTTTATGCCCGCGACTACTTCCTTTATCTCTGGTGTGGTAAAGACTCTCCTTTGTTTGACAAGTCGAAAATGGCAACTTTTGAGCGTTATTTCTTAAAGGACCATAATACCTATAAAGAAGAAAAAGGCTACTACTTTCAGCTCCGCGATTCCGAACAGGTATGCGACCGTATCCTGGATGCCTTTGGCGTGACAGGACAAAACCGCCATATCATCAACGGTCATGTACCCGTTCATGCTTCAAAAGGTGAGAATCCCATCAAAGCAAACGGCAAGCTAATGGTCATTGATGGCGGCTTTAGCGAGGCTTATCATAAAGAAACAGGCATTGCTGGCTATACGCTTGTATACCACTCACGCGGTTTTCAGCTTGTACAACATGAGCCGTTTACCAGTGCTGCAGACGCTATCCTGCGAGGTATAGACATCAAATCCACAACCCAACTCGTTGAGCTCTCTGCTCACCGCATGTTGGTTGCAGACACAGATAAAGGTACCGAACTCCGTTCACAGATTAATGATTTACGTCAGTTACTCTATGCTTATCGCCATGGCATCTTAAAAGAGAAGAAATAAACTCAGTAACTGATCATGCACTTCGTCGTCATTGCCATAGGTTCCACTACCTGCCCAGTGGCTCATATTCACTGGGCTTCTCAGCGCCTTACCTTATTACTCACAGACATGCGGCTGTCCAAAATGATATGGACAAAAGACGTCAAGGGAACAGATCTTATGTACATGAATCGTTTGGTCTCAGGGAAGACCAGCCTCTCTGCAGAAATACTTGAATACGAACTAAAAATCATTGAGTCCATGGCCAACCGTACAAAAGAGCAAATTACCATTGACCTTGACTTGATGCAGCATGACAATCTACGCTATCACATTCAAGATTGGCCCCGTCCCTATATACAACAACTTTTACCAGATATTCTATGAAACGGATCTTCGTGTTTTTCTTTTCTCTTTTCGTCTTTTTACCTTTAACAGCCCAGCGCTTTACCGACCATTTCTGCGATTCAATACTTCGCATTGACTATATTTTTGCAGGCGATGCCAATAGACAGGCTATCTATTTGGATCAATTCAACATGACACCACGCTGGTATGGACGCCGCAATCACTTGGCAGAGCTGCCCCTTAAAGGCAATGGCTCAGTAACCCTTACTGATAGCTTGACAGGCGATACCCTCTATCGCCACTCTTTTTCCACCCTGTTCCATGAGTGGCTTTACACAGAAGAAGCAAAATGTGTCAGTCGTTCTTTCGAAAATGTCTTTCTCGTTCCTTTCCCAAGAAGGGCCGTCAACATCACTATCGAGTTGCGCGACTTCCATGACCACCTAATTGCAACTCTGACCCATGCCATGTCCCCCCATGACATTCTTATTCGCCACCCGCAGGTCCATTCCCCATATGTTACCCTGCAACAACCAGCCGACTCTATGCATTGCATCCATATAACTTACGTTCCTGAAGGCTACACCGAAAATCAAATGCATCTATTTCTCGACGACTGTCACACAGCCATTGATGCTTTATTTCAGCATGAGCCTTTCCATTCACTTCGCGGTCGTTTCTGTATCACGGCCCTCATGGTCCCTTCTCATGACACTGATGTAAGCCAGCCCAGCGAAAATATCTGGCGTAACACAGCTCTCGGCTCTCACTTTGATACGTTCTATTCACGTCGCTACCTCACCACACTGCATCTCAAACAACTGCACGACCTTCTATCAGGTACTCCCTATGAGCATATTATTATACTGGCTAACACCGAGCATTATGGTGGTGGTGGCATCTATAACTCATATAATCTCAGCTATACCCGTGGCAAGTACTTCCGCCCAGTTGTTGTGCATGAATTCGGACATAGCTTTGCAGGACTTGGTGACGAGTACCCCTATGGTGATAGCGACCCCATGTATTTTGCAGACACCGAGCCACGGGAGCCCAACCTCACAACCCATAATGAATATCCTGTAAAATGGCAGGATCTCATAAACCAAGGTCAGGCATCACTGGTAAAAGGTGGGGGGTACCTTTCATATGGCGTATGGCGTTCTCAAGAAGACTGCCGCATGCGTACTAACGAGTACCCAGAATTTTGTCCTGTATGCCAGCAAGCTATTCGGCGACTCATTGACTTCTACACTCGCTGATTACATTACTGAACCATCACTTCAAGTGGTTGCTGTAACACCTTCTGAAATGTTGTCATACGCTGTTTCCACTCATCCAGAGTTCGACAGTCGTATTTGCTCCACGATGCCCCCCAATAATATGTAATTCGCTCTCCTGGTTGTACTCCTCGTTGGATACAGAGAGCATGGGCTGTAATACCATCCTTGTGACCAATATTCTCAATTTGCTTTGTTTCCGTAGCGCCATCAGGGAATAGGACACCAACAAATATCTGCGAGTTATTTGCTAAATTGTCTGTGGGGTCAGCATATAGTACATAATTACTACCCAACATGACATGCTGCATATCTTCATTGTGGATAACTACGCCAGATGCCACATCAATGGCATCTGTGGCTCCTTCGTACCACACTGTTTGCCGATTTAAATTGGAACCTTTGTCAAGTGAAAGCAGGCGATGCTCTGCCAGACTATCACCTTGATGCAAAGTTTTTCCATATGTCAAACTAATAGTAAAGCGCAACGGACCATTGTCTAGTAGTTCATAGTTTTGATAGCAATAGGGAAACACAAGATGATTATCCTGCATTAGGGCTGGAGTTCCACAGCCCAAAGAGGGACCTACTTTATAACAGTCGAGGCCACGGCCGTGGTCTTCGTGAAAAGACAATACGGGATGTAAATAGTATCGAGACTCAGACTGTAAGTCTGGTGTGTTTTTTACCCACACATCATTACCATAAGCTCGTTCGCCACGCCGTTGTAAGGCTGGACCATAGAGACGATATATACCAAGATCGTTCTCCCATGTAATGTCATCAAGACGTTCTGGATACATACGACCGTAGACTGATGCGGGTACATCCACAGGACGACCGCGCACAATGCGCAGCATGGCTGTGTTATGGGGGGAGACACAGACATCAAGCAACAAATGACCGTCGTAGGTCAGTTGCGAGGGTATTTCACGATTGAAAGCGTTTAGTACACGGAATTGTCGGCCACCATTAATACATAATTTTTGAAACACTTTCTGGGCATCTAACTCAATAATTTGTTGCCGAAAGTCATCTGTGGGATTATGCACCGTCACGGTTACTACCTTCCCATTTTCAGAAGTTTCCAAGTTGCTCCCCTCATAACGCACACGCTCACAGGCTGCTAACAGAAATGCACCTGTGCCAAAGTTAGTCATACTTTTACCTGTTAGTTGTTGGCCTTTAATAGCTTTCTCACCAATAGGCTGTACATAACCAACAGAGCCGTCTGCCTGAAGGGCAATGGTAGTCAGGTAGTGCCACGCACGATTGGCCACAGGTTCATAAACGGTACGGTCGAGCAAACCAGTGTTGATTCCCCACAACAGACCATAGCAAAAAAAGGCGGTTCCACTTGTTTCATAGCCTGGAGCCTGTTCCGGATCGGCCATTGAGCGTGTCCAATACCCCTCTGACAGCTGTGTCTTCGCCACACCCTCCGCTAATTGCAAAAAGCGTTCCTTGAAAAAAGGATAGTACTTATAATCAGAAGGTATGTCTTGTAGTATCTTAGCCAGTGCTGCTAACACCCAGCCATTGCCACGTGCCCAGAAATCCTTTCGACCCGCATCGGTTTTGTGTTTGGGCCATATATATTTACCATCGCGAAAATACAATTTCGCTTCCGCATCCCACATCAGTGAGTCTGACCATTGAAAATAATTCGTCATGGCATCGAGGTATCGTGTGTCTTTCGTCAGTTTATATAATTTAGTAAAGACAGGACTACCCATGTAGAGTGCGTCGGCCCACCACCAGAAATCATGTTGTGGCTGTGCTATTTGAAAGTCAATGACTTCACGAACACGCGCAACTTTGTGAGGTGCTGGTACAACAGCATTCAAGTCAAGATAGGTCTGAAAGCATATCTGCCAGTCAGCAAACAGCACGTGGTCTCTGCCTTCTCCGTAACGTAAATAGGCTGTTCGCCAGCGGGCATGGTCATTACCCGTAGCTCCTTGCCACTTATTATGACGTGCCCACTGGTCACTGTATTCCAACCACCGGGCATTGCCTGTCAATCGATAGGCTTCCATGTTGCCAGTATGATAAGCAGCATCATCCCAAAAGGCGCGCACTTGTGGGCTAACCGTTTGTTGATAGTGGTCATTCACCTTGGCAATGATTTGGAGCGTAGTCAACTGTGGCTCTTTCTGTCGGGGCTTAGCTTTGCGTTTGCTTGCTGTGGCAGGTGCTATGATAAATACCGCCAGCAATAATATCATAATTCGCTTCATGTCCTGAGTCGTTTTTGGTCCATTATTTCATGTCTGTTTAAGAGTCTTATTTTCTATTGGTCAATGATTTCTCAAAGAATTCCATACACTGGCGGAACAGATGGTTTCGGGTGTTACCTCCATATATACTATGGTTACGATTGGTATAGACTAGTTGATGAAAATCCTTGTCAGCCTGTACCAAGGCTTCTGTATATTCTGCAGTATTGCGGAAATGGACATTATCATCTGCCATACCATGACAAAGCAACAGGGCACCATGTAATTTGGCTGCACGGCTAATCGGGCACTCATTATATCCAGTCGAATTCTCTTTTGGCGTACGCATGAAGCGTTCCGTATAAATTGTATCGTAATATCGCCAAGATGTGGGTGGCGCAATGGCAATACCTGCATTGAACACTGGACGTCCCTCTGACATCGCCATCAAAGTGTTGAATCCACCAAAAGACCAGCCCCAAATGGCTATATGGTCACTATCCACATATGGCTGTTTAGCAAGCCACAAGGCTGCCTCCACTTGATCTCGTGCCTCCAACTGTCCTAAGTTCAGATAAGTACACTTCTCAAATGCAGCACCACGGCCACCTGTGCCACGGTTATCTATACAGGCACAAATATACCCCTGTTGACACATATACTGTTCGAGAATAGCCCCCTGACCTAACATCCCGATGCTCCAACGGTTAGCTACTTGCTGGCTACCTGGCCCGCCATACTGATACATCACAACAGGATATCGCTTTGATGCGTCAAAGTCCTTTGGCTTGACAAACCAACCATTCAGTTGTACTCCTTCCGACGTAGTGAGCGTGAACAGTTCACGTTGCCCTAAGTCATATTTGCCAACCGTCTGCTGCAGTGCTTTGTTATCAATAAGCGTCTGCATCACTTTGCCGCTATTGTTACAAAGGGTATAGACTGGCGGTGTGTCAATATTGCTCCACGTATGTATGAAGTACTTGTAGTCCAAACTGAAAATAGCAGTGCTCCATCCAGCCTTTGGTGTCAGGCACTCGCTACGTCCATTAGCGTGTACAACCCAAACACGTTGGTCTGTGGCTCCATCAGCATGCGATGCGAAATAGGTGTTGCCTGTAGCCTCATCATAGCCATAGACATCGCTAACCTCATAATCTCCGCTATCTATTTGACGTAACAACTGTCCGTTCAAATTGTATAGATATAAGTGCATCCAACCCGAACGATCGCTGGGCAGGAGGATGTGCTGATTAGTAATCTGAATGCCGTCAATAGCTTCTTCTCTGACATACTTGTCAATTTTTTCCTCGATGATAAGTCGCGAGACCGCTGACAATGGATTCACCATATAGATACGCAAGCAGTCTTGATGACGGTTGAGCGTATAGAGAGCTACTTTCGAGGCGTCACTTGTCATGACGATACGCGGTATATAGCCATCAGCGTCAAGCGGAACCTGTAGCTGTAAAGTTTTATGCGTCTGAATATCATAGCTCCATACAGTCACCCGAGAGTTGTCCTCACCAGCAATAGGATATTTATAAGTATAGAAGCCGGGATAGTCCGAGAACTCAGACTTTTCCGGATGCAAACCCTTGAAAAGCGGCATGGAATATTGCTTCACTTGAGTCTCGTCATAACGAATCCATACTAACTGCCGACCGTCAGCTGTGAATACAAGTGCACGGTCATTGCCAAACTCCTCCTCATTCACCCAATCGGGAATGCCATTTATGACTTCGTTACGCCGCCCGTCTTTGGTAACCTGTACTTCTGCATTATCATATAATAGTTTGACCAAAAATATGTTATTGTCTCGAATGAAAGCTATTTGATTACCATCGGGCGACCAAAGAGGTGTTTGCTGAGCACCATTCACCGATAGCGGAACCATCCGATTATTACGAATATCATAAATATAATGCTCTGCTGTGAACGAATGTCGATAAATAGAGTGCGTTTTCGTCTGAATCAGCATTCGCTTACCGTCGGGACTCATCATATATCCATCTATACGCTCCAAACGGTCCCCTTTCGCTATGGACACATCAAATAAAACACCTATCTCCTTACCAGTTTTAAAAGAATACTGGACAACACGACGTGAGTCACTGCTCAGTTGGGCATAAGTCTCACCATCAGCCAATGCCTGCACAGCACCCATTGACTCCCCCCGAAACACACCACCTGTGATGTCTTTCAACTTCAGTTTTCCCCCTGCATTTGCCACTAATGGAAAAAGCAGTATAAGCATCATGATTTCAAGCCTTTTCATGTCTTTATTCATTAAGATAATCAAGTTTCTTTACCTTCTTGTTCGTTTGTTAGCTGATATTTCTTTTTACGCTCGCGTTTTGCTTTCTGTGGAACAGTGCTGGGCGTAAAACCAGAGCGTGGCGTGTGAACTCCACGGTAGCTATTCCAGCGCTCATGAATTTTACGCACATAGTCTACAGTCTCAGAACCTCGCATGTAGCCGTGCTTCACAATCGGATCATTGTAGTATTGCGGCTGGGCAAGTCCCAAAACATATGGCTCCACCTCGCCCCATCGTAGCGGATTGTGGCCATTCTTTTGTGCCAGTGCCATGGCATCACGAATGTGGAAATGCCCGCCATTATATGCAGCAAGCACAAATTTGACACGTTCCCCTCGCTCATGTATGTCACTAAAAGTGTGCTCCAGTTCACCAATATAGCGGACTGCTGCCTCGATATTCTTTTCTGGGTCATACATATCACTACGAGCCAGACCCAGATGGTCAGCCGTACCTGGCATTATCTGCATCAGGCCACATGCCCCAGCCCATGAGCGGGCTTGCGGGTCAAACGTTGACTCCTGATAGCATTGGGCTGCAATCAATCGCCAATCCCAGCGGATGGTAGCAGCATAACGCTGAAAATATCCGTCATAATGTGAGATGATGCCATCGGCACGATTGAGCATGGGCGAGAAGACACGACGCTGCACACTTTTAGCCGATAACAGGAAGTCTTCTTCTTTCTTTACTTCAGCAAGCATGCCAGATTTCCACCACTCTGCTAATTCCTGTGCCAAATCATCCTTACCTTCACCAATCAACCAGCCTACACCATTTTTCTGCATAGGATAGCAAATAATATCTGCCTCACCAGCCTGTAGCCGACTGCGCATATCGGCTGTGTCGCGACACACTTCCATGCGCAAACTGACACCTAACTTGTCGGCAAATCGTTGTGCCAACAAATATTGTGCCCCCAAATGTTTGCCATGATAGTCATAATATGTATCAGGACCTGTCAGTGTCAGCGCTATCAGCTCACCATTGCGTTGTATGTCTTCTAAATCGAAATCATCATCAACCTCAGGTATGGAGTCAATGACAGTCCCCCAGGGAGTCACCTGAGGTTCTGCTTTTTTGGGGCTACAAGAACCGAGAACCAGCAAAGCTATCAACAAAAAACATAATTTCACGGTACAAAGGTAATATATTTTAAGCATGGAAGACACGGATTACACGGTTTTTAACACCAAAATGATAAAAAACGGCATCATCCATGCCGTAGATCGGAAGAGCACACGTCTGAACTCCAGTCACGGCTACATCTC
>ERZ842401.3730-NODE-3730-length-18570-cov-11.691493_pt1 | contig 18570 bp, 13 predicted proteins | sample MGYA00521270_ERZ842401 | MGnify/ENA primary metagenome ERZ842401 (study PRJEB31892, sample SAMEA3878208) | bioreactor metagenome | biome: Moose rumen | place: Sweden | collected 2011-10 | study: EMG produced TPA metagenomics assembly of the PRJEB12797 data set... | reverse complement strand
TCAAGGACGAAAGCCGGGTGCTCAAGATTGTCTTTATCTTCACGCTGCTGTCCATTCTTGTGAGCGCCCTTGGCCTCTTTGCGATGAGCTCCTACTATATGCAGCAGGAAATCCGCAGCGTCTCCGTCAAAAAGGTCTTCGGAGCAGATTACTCAAGCGTGCTGAAAGAACTGGTGCTGTCGTTCATGAAGATGGTGGGAATCGCCTTCGTCATCGGCGTGCCCATTGCCTGGTTCATTATGAACCGCTGGCTATCCGGATACGGCCACCGCATCGGCCTTCACTGGTGGATCTTCCTCGCAGCTGGGGTTGTGGTGGCACTGATTGCCATCTTCTCCGTCCTCTATCAGAGCATCAAGACCGCTCGGACCAATCCCGCAGAGGCATTGAAGAAAGAATAAAAATTTACAAAAACTTATTGAAAGATGAAAGTATTCAGAAAGACAGGCGTTTCGACGCTGATTAATATCCTGGGGATGAGCGTGGCGTTTGCCGCAGCGATGATTCTGATGGTGCAGGTAAAGTGGGATGCCACCTACGACAAGAACTTCGAGGGGCACGAGCAGGTGTTCCGTATGGAGAGCAACTGGATAGACGACGGCCTTTTCAATACGGGTATCTGCCGGCCGGTTATTGAACTAATCCGGACTTCCAGCCCTAACCTGGAGGCCGTGGGCACACTTCATGCGACAGGACAGCAAATCTTCTACAAAGAAGGGGACAGGGAATCGGCCATTACCATTCCTTGTGTACAGGTGGACAGCGCCATGCTCTCGGTCTTCCCCTTTGAATGGGTGGAGGGGTCGGCAAAGGAATTCACCACCCGGGGGACGGCTGTCCTCAATGAGGCCTTTGCCAAGATGATTTTCGGTGAAGAGAGTGCCGTGGGAAAATTGCTTTTGACCGGAGACAGCGACCAGTACCGTATTGTCGGGGTTTTCAAGAACACGCCCCGCAACTACAGCATGCACTATGGCATCATTACGAATATGGGAGACTGGCTCCTGCACGAACAGAACGAATGGTCTTTTGCCGCTTATTTAAAACTGAATGATCCCTCTCAAGTTCAGGAAACCGAATCCGCCATTTTGGATGCACTGGCACCCGATTTATTTGGAGAATCCTCTGATGAAGAGATTGCAAAATATCGCAAGGGCTTTCGTATCAGCAACTTGCACGAAGCCCACTTCGAGCGCGACGTCCGCGCAGGTATTGCCAGTGCGAATAAATCCATCACCATCACGCTGGCGGCCATTGCCATCCTGCTGATTCTCATCGCCATCATCAATTTCATCAACTTTGCTTTCGCGGAGATTCCTTTCCGCATCAAGAGCATCAACACCCGCAAGGTGCTGGGAGAAGGGCGCGGCTCTTTGATCGGACGCCAGCTTCTGCATGCCGGATTGATTGCTTTGGTGGCTTTCGCCATTGCGACTCTCATCATGCATGTCATCGCCGGAACGTCATGGGCATCCTATGTTTCAGACAGCATTGCGCTGAAGGATAATGTTGGCATCTTGATCCTGATGCTGGGCATTGCACTTCTCTCTGCCGTGGTCGCCGGTATCGCCCCTGCGCTCTATTCCACGGCCCAGCCCGCCGCACTTGTACTGAAGGGTTCTTACGCGATGAGTGTGAAGGGGAAGGCACTGCGCAATATCCTGGTAGGTCTTCAATTCGTGCTGTCGTTCCTCTTTATCCTGATGGCGCTGTATGTGCGTGTGCAGACCAAGTTCATGATGAACAAGGACATGGGTTTTCCGCAGGAGAATATCCTGCAGGTATGGTGTGGCTATTATGCCGGTGCCGCGCATGAGCCGCTGAAAGACAGGTTGCTGCAGAACCCGTCCATTACGGATGTGACCTTCTCTGACAATCTCATCGTTTCAGACCAGAAGATGGGCTGGGGACGTACAGGAGACGACGGGAAGCAGATTTTTATGGAGGTGCTGCCGGTAACTGATGACTTTGTGCGCTTCTTCAACCTTCAGATTATTGATGGACGGGATTTCCGAGAGTCTGACAACCAGAGCGAGACAGGTGTTTTTATCGCCAATGAGACTTTCATCAACATGTTCCCGCAATACCATGTCGGCAGCCAGGTGGGCGGCCATGTAGACAATACGCCGATAGTGGGCATCATGAAGGACTTCAATTTCAAGTCCTTGCAGCATGCAATGGGCCCTCTTGTACTTCTCGTTTGGGGCAAGACTCAATGGAGAAATTTCAGCGTGATGTACGTCAAGACGGCTCCAGGTGCAAACTTCAAGGAAGTGTCGGACTATATCAAAGAGGCAGTATGTCATTTCGATCCGACAAGGGAGCCTGACCAGGTTGCAGTGCGCCATCTGGACGAATGGATTGAGAACATGTACCAAAGCGAACAGTCGCTGGGAAAACTCATTACCATTGCCTCCATTGTAGCCCTGCTCATTGCTATCATCGGAATCATCGGGCTGGTGTTCTTTGAGACGCAGTTCATCCGCAAGGAGATTGCCGTGCGCAGGGTCAATGGAGCAACCGTAGAAAGCATCTTGCAGATGATTAACAAGAAGTATCTGGTAATGGCTGGAGTCAGCTTCGCTGTGGCCGCTCCAGTGGCCTATTATATCATGACTACCTGGCGCAGTGGCTTTGCCTATCAGGCACCAGTCCCTGTATGGATTTTCCTTGCCTCTCTGGCGTTAGTTGGTGCCATTACCTTGTTGGTAGTGACACTGCAAAGCTGGAGAGCCGCCAATGCCAACCCCGTAGATTCATTGAAAAACGAATAATTAATTAATTAAAAACAATAGAATTATGATTACAGTAAACAATCTTACAAAGATCTTCCGTACGGAAGAAATCGAGACAACCGCACTGAATGGCGTAACGTTTGAAATCAAAGACGGCGAGTTCGTAGCCATCATGGGCCCTTCTGGCTGTGGCAAGTCCACGCTGCTCAACATTCTGGGCCTGCTGGACAATCCTACCAGTGGCAGCTACAAACTCCTGGACACAGAGGTAGCCAACCTCAAGGAGAAAGAGCGCACCAAGTTCCGCAAGGGCAACATCGGCTTTGTGTTCCAGAGCTTCAACCTGATTGACGAACTGAATGTGTATGAGAACATCGAGTTGCCGCTGCGCTATCTGAACATCAGTGCCAGCGAGCGCAAGCAGAAGGTCACGGCCATTATGAAGCGCATGGCCATCAGCCATCGCGCCCAGCACTTCACACAGCAACTCTCTGGCGGTCAGCAGCAACGTGTGGCCATTGCCCGTGCCGTGGTAGCCGGTCCTAAGCTAATCCTTGCCGATGAGCCTACGGGTAATCTGGATTCCAAGAACGGCAAGGAAGTGATGGACTTGCTCACCGAACTGAATAGAGAAGGCACCACCATCGTGATGGTAACTCACTCACAGAAAGATGCCGCCTGTGCACAACGCACCATCGACCTGTTTGACGGTCAGATAGTAAACGATGTAAAGAACGAGCTTTAAAAAAGAAAGAAACTGATGAAATCCTACTTGAAATTCCTATCCCGCAACAAGCTTTACACCGCCATCGAGGCGGTGGGGCTTGCTGTGAGCTTAGCGTTTGTGATCTTGATAGGCAGCTATGCCTGGCAACAATGGGCTGTGACGCAAGAAAATACGGACAGAGAGAACATCTATACCTTCGGCATGCCAGATACCGCAGGACTAACCTTCGGCTTCAGTGATGCTGTGATGCAGCAGGTCCCTGAGGCAGAGATGGCTGTGCGCTATGCTACCAATACGCTTCTACGAGTAACGATTGACACAGAGCGCTTTGACGTTACGGATATGGCTGCCGTGGGTAAGGATTTCTTCAAGATGTTCCCATACTATCATTTCTTAGAAGGCAGCCCAGAGGTATTTGATGACATTTCAAACATCGTAGTTTCTGAAAGCTTCGCCAGAACGCACGACCTGAAAGTGGGGCAGATGATCATGCTCAACGAAGGAGAACACACCGTAGCTGGCATTCTGGAAGATTTACAGGGTACGCTTTTCAAGAATGCAGATATCTGGGGTAATGAGAAAGACACCAGAGTGAATGGGACCGCACTTGAGAACATGTATGATCATTTTGGCTTGGTAGTCACGTTTGTAAAGTTCGCTCCTGGCACTGATTCTGATGACATATATAATAAGGTGGAGCAGGTCTGCAAAACCATATATCCCGACTTGTATGGCCGCAGTTTCTTTGAAAAGCTGGATATGACGCGACTGGACAAGCTTTTTTTCAAAGAATTAGACTACAGCCCCTTCAGACAAGGCGATATGGATACCCTGCGGCTTTTGGCCATCGTAGGTCTGCTGCTGCTATTCTCGGCTATCTTTAATTACATCAACCTTTCCTTTGCCCTTACTGGTAAACGTGCCAAGGAGATGGCGATGCGACAGCTTTTAGGTGCTGAGAAGCTGACTATCCTTTGGAAATATATCGCAGAGTCCATTGCCTTCACAGCCGTATGTTTCATGCTTGGTCTGCTCTTGGCCTATGCCTTTGCTCCTGCCATCAACAGTTTGCTGAACGATCCGGATGTGCCTATCAGCGTGCAGCTGACACCTGGGTATCTGATGATGTATCTGCTACTGATTATCTTGGTGGGCACGCTGGCTGGCTTACTGCCCGCACTGCTGGCAAGTCGTTTTAAACCCATCGACATAGTGAGAGGCACCTTCCGACGCAGCACCAAGATGACATTCAGCAAGATCTTCATAGTGCTTCAGAATGGCTTAGCAGTGTTTCTCATAGCCATGGCGCTGATTATGGAAGCGCAATACCAGACTTCACTCCACCGTCCGCTGCACGCCAACATCAAGCAGATGGTATTGGTAAGGGCACTGGCTCGTTCAGGTGTGGATGCGCTGGAGGCATCATTGGCAAAATTGCCTTTCATCAAGCAGATAGGACACGCCAATTACGTCCCCCTTGGCGGTGCTGGAGGGCAGTATTCAGAGACCCACGATGGCCAAGATATCATGTATCGCTACTTCAAAGTAGATACAACGGCTTTCCGCATGCTGGATTTCGAGGTGCTGAAAGATTATAAGACTCCGACTTCTGGTGGCGTCTGGTTCTGCAAAACTGCCTTCAATGCCACAGGATTGACGGATGATGACCTCTCTATCGACATGCTGTCACAGCGCACTGGCGGAGACTGCGATCATGTGGCAGGAATCATCACCGACTTCCCTGTTGACAAAACCAATATGGGTGCAGTGGAGAATGTGATAGTAACTATCCGACCAACAGAGGAGCTGTCGGGCTATTTGTTGCTGGAACTTTCAGAAGATTCTGGAGAAGCCAGAAAAGCCATCCAAGAAACCCTGGATAACTGGAAAGAGACGACACAAGTATATTACCAAAGTACCGACTTTGCAGAAGATAGCCTTCGTGAAGGCTTGAAACCTGTTCGCAACAATATGCGACTTCTGGAGGTCTTTATGTTGCTGGCCGTCATCATTTCACTCTTAGGCCTTGTGGCTATGAGTACTTATTATGCTGGTCAACGTTCTACTTCGATTGCTGTGAGGAAAGTATTCGGAGGAACGGTGGATTCTGAACTGTGGCGTGGCGTGCGAGATTATATGGTAATGGTAGCCATTGCCTGCGTTATCGGCATTCCTATAGCTGTCTGGGCAGCTGGCAAATATCTGGAAAGGTTCACGGTAAAATTGGAGAACTACAGTTGGATCTTTGTCCTGGCTGTAATCATCACCTTTGCCATCGCCTTCGGCTCCGTGCTCTGGCAAACCTTAAAGGCAGCGAGAACCAATCCAGCGACTGAACTGAAAAAGGAGTAATCTAGAAATGGCGGGCGTAGTCCATCCTCTCATGAAGGATACGGACCACCCATACGGAGCCATCTTTACGCTTGTTATAGAAAACAATATGGTGACCAACATGATAACCCATAAGACCAGGTTTGATATCCTCGAAACTCTTTCCCAAATAACCAGAAAGCTTCGAGAGGCCGATAATGGCATCACGAATGTCGTTGTAATACTTGTTGGCCTGCTCCTCAGACCACGTTTGGACGGTGTAATTCCAAATACTGTCCAAATCGGCAATTGCCTTTTGGGATATTGTGTACTTAGCCATTTTCTCTGCGCTTTGCCTTCAACTCTTCCAAGTGAGTTTCAAAGTCGAAATCTTCTACGAGACCACTATTCATCCCCTCTTCGATGGCAGAGCGAAGCGCGGCCATTTTCTGCTCCTGATCTTCCAGCAGGCGCAGTCCTGCACGGAGAACCTCGCTGGCATTATTATATCGGCCACGGGCAATGGTTTCCCGGACAAAGTTGTCGAAGTAGCTGCCAAGTGCAACGGATGTTGTTTTCATAAGCTTATGTTTTTAGCGCAAAGTTACCAATATTTAATAACACTCCAAATAATTAGAGAAAAAACTAACAATAATATGAAGAGTTACTTAAAATTCCTATCCCGGAACAAGCTCTACACCGCCATCGAGGCGGTGGGGCTGGCGGTAAGTCTGGCGTTCGTCATACTCATTGGCAGCTACGTAGTGCAACAAAATGAAGTGGCACATGAGTCGCCTGAGTGGAAGCGGACCTTTGTTCTGGGAAACGACGATTTCCTGGGACTCACCTATTGGGACAAGGAAGAAGTGGAAATGAATATCCCCGAAGTAGAGGCTGTGACGCACATGGCCTTACTGTGGCAACCTACCATTCAGATAGGCGAAGACCTGGTCAGAGGTACTGGCATGGAGGCCGATGCGGAATTCTTCGAGGTGTTCCCACAATACCAAATCATAGAAGGGAATGTACAGGACTTTGTAGGGAAGACCGATGTCCTCATCAGCCAATCGCTGGCAAGGCGCCTAACCAAAAATGGGGAGAGTCTGGTGGGCAGCATCATCAAGGTGAACGAGTCGGAACGCACCATCAAGGGCGTATATGCCGATTTTGAGAACACCTTCTTCATACCTTGTGACATCATTACCCACATCTCTGACACTTGGGCAGCCGACCAAAGCAAGTCGTTCAACAGCATAGGCAACTATTCCACTTGGTTCCTGGTGCGCCCAGACGCTGACCTTGCTGCCGTAGAAGCCAAAGCGAAGGCTCTCCTGCACAAGAACTACGATGAAACCTGGCAAGCCGAACGTGTGGACAAGTGGCGCCCCTACCGCATGGACGAGGCCTTCTTCTTTGAAGGAAGTCCCACGGGACTGAACCGCTCAGGAAACAAGCAGATGCTGAACCTCCTTACCGTAGTGGTGCTTCTGCTACTGTTGTCGGCTATCTTCAACTATGTGAACCTGAACCTGGCACTCACTGGAAAGCGTGCCAAGGAGATGGCTACCCGCCGCCTCTTGGGAGCCGACCGAAACGCCATTCTCTGGAAATACATCGTAGAGTCTGTGGCTTTCACCGCCATGTGTTTTGCAGTTGCGCTGATATTGGCCTATCTGCTGGCACCTATGATGAGTAATCTGGTATCTACCAGTGACCCGGAAATGGTTTCTTACGGAACAGATGATATGGGAGTGGGAATCTCGTTCATGATGACTCCAGGGTATATAGCGGCATACATAGCTGTGATACTGATTTTAGGTGTCATCTGCGGTCTGCTCCCTGCCTATATGGCTTCACGCTACCAACCCATCGACGTGATTAAGGGTTCCTTCCGTCGGAAAAACAAGATGGTGCTGAGCCGTGTCTTCATCGTGGTGCAGAATGTGCTGGCTGTGTTCCTCATTGCCGTCGCCTTGGTGATGGAAGCACAGATGCAGCACATGCTCTCACGCCCTACCCATGCGGCAGTGGACAACCTCTATTACATAGAATATTCGGCACGCGACTATGACATGGCGAAGCTGTTTCTGGACAAGGTGCATGCACTTCCGTTTGTTACTCAGGTAGGCATGGGACGCGGTATACCTGGACTAATAAACATGACCATAGGCGTAAAGGTGGACGAGGAACACCATGTAAATATGCCAGTCATTCTTTGCGACTCCACTTATTTCCAGCTATTAGGACTGGAAGTGGAGGAAGACTTCGACCATCCGCTGGTGCATTCACTGTGGATGAGCGAATCGGCTTTCCGTGCGGCAGGCGTGTCTGATACCACTACAGTGTTCCCACGAAGAATAAGTGTGAACGGTGCTCAGCCTGAGTTTATCGGTGGAATCGTACATGATTTCCCTACCAGTGCGGCCTCCTCAAAAGAGATTAATCCCAATGGGGGCATCATCGTGACCAAGGCAGAAGAGTTGAGTTTTGCCAACTGCCTGCTCATCGGCACTACTGGTGAGGACAAGTCTTATGACGAGGCCATACGTAAGGCCTATCGAGACTACAGGTTGGAGCAGTCGGGCACTGAAGAAGCAGCCTGGCTCAGTGGATTCGTGAGAGACCTGAACTACCAGCAACTGGAGCCGGAGCGCAGGACACTGCGTCTGGTGGAACTCTTTGCGGTACTTTCCGTTCTGATTGCGCTGCTGGGCCTGCTGGCTATGAGTACCTATTTTGCCGATGAGAATACTAAGCAGATAGCCATCCGCAAAGTGTTTGGATCGGATGTGACAAAGGAAACTTGGAGGAATGTCCGCAGCTATATGGTGCTGGTAGGTGTGGCCTGCCTTATTGGAATCCCGCTGGCCATCTGGGCTGCACAGGTATACCTGGAGCGCTTCGCCTACCGTATCGAAGGGTACGGATGGGTGTTCGTGGTAGCAGTTATCATTTCGCTGACCATTGCCTTTGGAACAGTACTCTGGCAGACGTTGAAGGCGGCGAAGACCAATCCGGCGGTTGAACTGAAGAAAGAGTAAAAGAAGAGAAAGCCCCACTTTCTATTCCGAGCGACGATGAAGAAAAGCCCTATAAGGGCTTAATTGAAGAAAGAATAAAATGCATTAAAACAAATGAAAACAAAAAGTGATATTTGGATTAAGGTGCTGTCCTTAGGTGTAGGCATGGCAGTGGGCATCGTGCTCATAGCCAAGGTGTTTTTCGAACTAAGCTACGACAGCTTCTATCAAGATGTGGAACGGGTATATACCATTCGCACAGGTTACAGCCAGCAGGGTGAATCGAATGAATACGATCAGGTGAGCGGTGCCACTGCCCCAGGCTTCAAGGCCGAAGTGCCAGGCGTAGAAAGTGCCACACGCACTACCTATGTGTTCAATGAAGACACCTATCTGGACGAGGAGGGTAACAAGATCACAGGCACACTGGTGTGTGCCGATACTTGCTTCTTCGGGGTGTTCAATCGCCCTATCTTAGCAGGCGACCCTGTGAAAGCATTGGGTAAATTTGGCACACTGATGGTGAGCCGCAGCTTTGCCGACAAGTTGGTCACCTCGCCTGGCGATTACTCTTCCGTCATAGGCAAGCAGATAGCCAACACCACCATGGAAGGACTCAAACTTACCATTGAAGGGGTGTATGAGGACTTCCCTAAGAACGGCACGCTAGACTATGACATCCTGCTCTCTATGGATACCTATGGCAAGCAAAGCACGGAGAACTGGTTAGGCAACGACCGCTACAAGGGCTATGTGAAACTGGCTCCCGGCGTGGATCCCAACGGTCTGAAAGATGCCATCCGCAAGATGCAGGAGGCTCATCAACCACTGGAGCAGTTGGAGAAGAATGGTACCTCGCTTTGGTACTTCCTCTCTCCTTTCGACAAAATGCACACCTCCGATCCTGAGGTGAAGAGCCAGATCATCCTACTCTCCATTGTGGCAGCACTGCTGCTTATCATCAGTCTGCTGAACTATATCCTTATCGTGATTTCATCGATGGTGAAACGCTCTAGGGAAGTTGGTGTGCGGAAGTGCTATGGAGCAGAGAGTAAGCATATCTACGGCATGCTGTCGCGTGAGGCTTTGCTGCACCTGGTGTTGGCATTGGCACTGGCTGCCCTACTGATATTTGCAGGCAGAAATCTGGTGGAAAACCTGCTGGGAGTGCCATTTACCACGCTGCTGGTGCCTCAAAGTATCATTGCCATCGCAGTGGTCATCGCCTTAGTGCTGCTCATCTCCATCGTGGTGCCAGCCCATCTCTATATGCGCATCCCTGTGTATGAGGCGCTGAAGAACTATACGGAGCACTCACGCAAATGGAAACTGGGACTGCTGGGCACTCAGGTGCTGATCAACGTGTTCCTGGTGGTGATGATGCTGATCATAGGGCAACAATATAATAAGGTGGCGCACAGCAATCCAGGCTATAACTACGACAACCTCTACTATATCGACCTGTTTGATGGTGACCGTCAGGCGCAGGTACGTGCCGCAAGCACCTTACAGAATCTTCCTGAGGTGACGGGCGTGGCTGCCAGCTACAACCTGCCATTCCAAGGCTCCAACGGTGACAACGTGTATCTGCCCGATGACGACAAGGAGCTATTCAACATAGCCGACCAGTATGAATGTTCTACAGGGTTCTATGACCTCTTGGACATCCAGTTCGTGGAGGGCCGTGCCCCACGTGATTCTTCCGAAGTGGCTGTGGATGAAAAGTTTGTGGAGAAGATGAAGGAATTTACAGATTGGAGCGACGGAGCTGTGGGCAAGCAGTTCTGGATATCTGGACATGATAGGAATGGAGTGCAACCTATATTCACTATCTCTGGCGTTTACCAGAGCTACCTGATAGGCAATCTGACGGGTGTAGACGAGCGCCCGAGTGCCCTGTTCTACGGGGAGATAGGCAGCATGAGCTGCTGGATGCCACACATCTTCTTCAAGCTCAATCGCACGGATGAAGCGACCCTGCAGAAGGTACAGCAGACACTCACCGAGGCTCTGGAAGGGAAGGAAGTTAACCTCATCTCCTACGCAGAATCCATGCGTGCTGCCTATGACGACAGCAAGAAGATGCGGAACACGCTGGTGCTGGGAGCTATCTTCAGTCTGCTCATCGCTATGCTGGGACTGATAGGATTCATACGCGACGAAAGCCTGCGACGCAGCAAGGAAATGGCAGTGCGCAAGATCAATGGTGCCACTACCCGTGATATTCTGGGCATCTTTGCGTGGGATATCCAGAAGCTCTCCATCGTGATGGCACTGATAGGCATGGCTGCCGCCTACTATATGGCGGATAAATGGCTGGAGCAGTTTGCTGAGAAGGTGACGCTACACCCACTCTATTTCATTGGCGGAGCATTGCTCGTGCTGCTGATAGTGCTGGCAGTGGTGATACTCAACTGCCTCCACATTGCCCATGCCAACCCTGTGGAGTCATTAAAGAACGAATAAATCTCTTCTATGTTAAACATTAGCAACAATACAAGTGGCTAAAATAGAATGACCCCAGAACCATGCGGCACCTGTGAAGGCCCCGCATGGCAGAAAGGGTCAGTACCTTCGAAATGCATTTATCAGATTTAATGTTGAAGGGAGAGGCTGTCTTTAGGGCAGCCTCTTTGTTTTAATCAAATAGTTCACGCAGCACTTGGAGGGATTTGAGTTCTGGAAAGTCGGGCAGGTGCAGGCGATAGAACTCATTGAGGACGGCCAGCATGCGGCTGCGCTCTGTGCGACTGAAACGGAAGAGGTGCATGGTTTCAAAGTTGATGCGCGAGAGCTGGGGAATGTAGGCGGCTTCTTCGGGTGCCAGATAATGTGTGTGCGTTAGGGGACGAAGGCCCACGAAGGTGGCATTCTGCAGGTCGAAGTAATCGCCTGTATGGTAGTTCTCGAAATTGGGATAGATGCCCAAGAAGCGCGAGAGGCGCAGCAGGAAGACGATGTGGAAATTGCTGAAGCCCTCCCTGCTGCCATCAAGGAATGAGATGGAGTAATAGAGGTACTCGAAGAGGGGCAGGTTCTGCTCTTCTTCCCGCAAGGCACGAGTGAGAAATTCGGAGAGGAACATCACAATGGCCTGCTTGTAGGGATTGAAGGGAATATCGGCAAAGGGCTGCAGCGTCTTGGCCTCGGCCACCTTATATATACTGGTATGTGGGCGTACGTCGATCTCCAACTCCAGCAAGGCCAACGGCTGGAAGAGCACCACAGGCACCTTGCCCCGCCCCGTCTTAGGGATGCGCAAAGCCAGTTGGCACCGACCGCGAACGTCTGTATAGACATCAGCTATCAGCGAAGAATCCTTATATTTTATGGTGCGCAACACGATGGCGCGGGTAGTCTGAAGCATGTTTTCGCCCCTATTTTTAAGGTTTTACCCTACAAAGCTACAAAAAATTTTCATTGAATGCTTTGTCAATTCAAAATAAGTACCTACCTTTGCAGTCGCAACTGAAGAAGCGGTCCATTCGTCTATCGGTTAGGACGAGAGATTTTCATTCTCTAAAGAGCAGTTCGACTCTGCTATGGACTACAAAATAACAAGAAAAATAACATTAAAAAACAAAGATTAGTCGAGATGGCAAATCATAAATCAACTCTGAAGAGAATCAGACAGAATGAGAAGAGAAGACTGCGCAACCGCTACTATGGCAAGACAATGAGAAACGCAGTTCGCAAGTTACGTGCTACAACAGATAAGGAAGCAGCAGTGGCTCAGTATCCTGCTGTAACTAAGTTGCTGGATAAGCTGGCTAAGAAGAACATCATCCACCAGAACAAGGCCAACAACTTGAAGTCTAAGCTTGCGCTCTACATCAACAAGCTGGGTTAACTAACTACGTTACCTCCTATTTAAGTTTATAAATTCAGGCTGAACTCCTTCATGGGGTTCGGCCTTTTCTGTTTTGGGAGTCCAGCAGGTCTTAAAACATGCTAAAAAAGTAGGGAAACGCATCATTTTATGCTGCGTTTCTGGCAAGAGTTCCAAAGATTTTTCGTATCTTTGTAAACTTAATTATCGAAGCAATGACTGAAGAAGAAAAGATTATCGGAGAACAGGATTATACCGCCCATAACATCCAGGTTTTGGAGGGTTTGGAGGCTGTACGTAAACGTCCTGCCATGTATATCGGCGACATCAGTGCCAATGGTCTGCACCACTTGGTAAATGAGGTGGTGGACAACTCTATCGACGAGGCACTGGCTGGTTTCTGTGACAAAATAGAAGTGACGATCAACGAAGACAACTCGATCACCGTGCAAGACAACGGCCGTGGTATCCCTGTGGATATGCACGAGAAGGAGCATAAGTCGGCCCTCGAGGTGGTGATGACGGTGCTGCATGCCGGAGGTAAGTTTGACAAAGGTTCTTACAAGGTGTCTGGCGGTCTGCATGGCGTGGGTGTGTCTTGCGTGAACGGCCTTTCGAAGCACATGACCACTCAGGTTTTCCGTGGCGGACATATCTACCAACAAGAATATGAGATAGGCAAGCCGCTCTATGACGTGAAGATCATAGGCGACTGCGACGAGGCATTCACAGGTACACGACAGCAGTTCTGGCCAGATGACACTATCTTCACAGAGACCGTATATGAATATGAGCGTCTGGCAAAGCGTATGCGTGAGCTGGCATTCCTGAATGCGGGCATCACCATCACGCTGACCGATCGCCGTGAGGTAAATGAGGAGGATGGCAGCTTCAAGCAAGACGTATTCTACTCCAAAGATGGTCTGAGGGAGTTCGTGCGCTACGTGGATGCCAACCGTGAGCACCTGTTCAACGACGTGATCTACATCACTACAGAGAAGCAGGGCACGCCTATCGATGTGGCCATCATGTATAACACGGGCTACAACGAGAACATCCATTCTTACGTAAACAACATCAACACCATAGAGGGTGGTAAGCACTTGGAGGGCTTCCGCCGTGCCTTGACGCGCACACTGAAAAAGTACGCCGAGGACAACAAGCTGCTGGAGAAGGCAAAGGTGGAGATAGCTGGTGACGACTTCCGTGAGGGTCTGACGGCTGTAATCTCCATCAAGGTGGCTGAGCCTCAGTTTGAGGGACAGACCAAGACGAAGCTGGGCAACAGCGAGGTGATGGGTGCTGTGGACAGTGCCGTAGGTGAGGCGCTGAGCAACTTCCTGGAGGAGCATCCTAAGGAGGCTAAGCTCATCGTAGAGAAGGTGGTGCTGGCTGCACAGGCACGTATCGCTGCCCGTAAGGCCCGTGAGACCGTGCAGCGCAAGTCGCCTATGAGCGGTGGCGGTCTGCCTGGCAAACTGGCCGACTGCTCCAGCAAGGATCCTGATGAGTGTGAGCTCTTCCTCGTGGAGGGTGACTCTGCAGGTGGTAGTGCCAAGCAGGGACGCAACCGTCTGTTTCAGGCTATCCTGCCTCTGCGCGGAAAGATCTTGAACGTGGAGAAGGCTATGTGGCACAAGGCATTCGAGAGTGATGAGGTGAACAACATCATTCAGGCACTGGGCATCCGCTTCGGTGTAGATGGCGAGGATACCAAGAAGGCCAACATCGACAAGCTGCGCTACAAGAAGATCATCGTGATGACCGATGCCGATGTCGATGGTTCGCACATCGACACGCTGGTGATGACGCTCTTCTTCCGCTACTTCCCTGAGATCATAGAGAAGGGTTACCTCTATCTGGCCACTCCTCCACTCTACCTCTGCACAAAGGGTAAGAACAAGGAGTATTGCTGGACCGACCAGCAGCGCCAGATGTTCATCGATACGTATGGAGGTGGCTCTGAGGGTAGCATCCACACACAGCGCTACAAAGGTCTGGGTGAGATGAACCCTGAGCAGCTCTGGGAGACCACCATGAATCCTGAGAACCGTATGCTGAAGCAGGTACACATGACCAATGCGGCTGATGCCGACTGGACATTCTCCATGCTGATGGGTGAGGACGTGGGTCCAAGACGTGAGTTCATAGAGAAGAATGCTACCTACGCCAATATCGACGCATAGCATTCAAAGAAGAAAGCACTTCGCATCTTACATATAACGAAGGAAAAAGCCCTGGTGAACGTAGGAAAATCCTACTGCCAGGGCTTTAATTTTGCACTTTCGTGAGCTTTACTTAATATAACCTCTTCGTTTCAGCTCTTCTACAGCCTCTACGAGTTCCTGGTACCACGCTTCGCCAAACTTGCGAATCAGTGGCTCCTTAAGGAACTCATACACGCGTACATTTTCTTTCTGACCTAAGAGCAGGGCCGTCTTGCAGATGTTCCAGCGGTCGTAATTCAGCGCCTCCATATCACCCACACGCTTCACCCTAATGGGATAGAGGTGGCAGGAAATAGGCTTATAAAAGCCAATCTTGCCTTCGCGACAGGCCTTCTCGATGGTGCAGAAGCAGCAACCTTTCTCATCGTAGCAGGTGAAGACGCAGTCCTTGCCATTCACGATGGAGGTGACCAACTGCCCTTCTGGGTCGGTGTAAGCCACGCCTTGCTTATTGATGACCTTGCGTGCCTGCAGATCCAGACTGTCCCATATTACGGGCAGCACCTCCTCGATCTCCAGCACCTCATCTAATTCTAAGGGTGCCCCCGCATCGCCCTCGATGCAGCAGGCACCCATACATTCGTTTAAGTCGCAGATGAAACGCTCTGTCAGCACTTCATCGCTAATCAGCACGTCTCCTATCTGATACATTACTTAATCAAGTCGTTACCCGTCATGTCTGCAGGCTGTGGCATGCCCATGATGTGCAGGATAGACGGAGCTACGTCTGCCAGCACGCCATCTACCACCTTAGCGTCCTTATTCTCCGTCACATAGACGAATGGTACAGGATTCAGAGAGTGTGCTGTATTTGGCGTACCATCTTCATTCAGCGCATGGTCGGCATTTCCATGATCGGCAATGATGATCACCTCATAATCGTTAGCCTTAGCAGCCTCAACGGTAGCATTCACGCAGTTGTCAATAGCCACCACAGCCTTCTCGATAGCCTCATACACACCCGTATGGCCCACCATATCACCGTTGGCATAGTTCACCACGATGAAGTCGTACTGCTGGGTATTGATGGCAGCTACCAACTTGTCCTTCACCTCATAGGCACTCATCTCAGGCTTGAGGTCGTAAGTGGCTACCTTTGGAGAAGGCACCAAGATACGGTCTTCGCCATCGAACGGAGTCTCACGACCACCGTTGAAGAAGAAGGTAACGTGTGCGTATTTCTCTGTCTCTGCAATGTGCAGCTGCTTCTTGCCGTTCTTTGAGAGGTACTCACCCAGCGTATCGGCTACGTTCTCCTTGTCGAAGAGGATGTGCACGCCCTTGAATGAGGCATCGTATGGAGTCATGCAGTAATATTGCAGACCAGGGATGGTGTGCATGCCTTGCTCTGGCATATCCTGCTGCGTCAGTGCGATGGTGATTTCCTTGGCACGGTCGTTACGGTAGTTGAAGAAGATAAACACATCGCCTTCTTTCACACGACCATCCACTGTGCTGTTTACAATAGGCTTGATGAACTCGTCTGTCACGCCCTCATCGTAGCTCTCCTGCATGGCTTGCACCATGTTGTCGCTCAGCTTGCCAGTGCCGTTTACGAGCTGGTCGTAACCCACCTTCACGCGTTCCCAACGCTTATCGCGGTCCATCGTGTAGAAGCGGCCGATGATAGAAGCCACCACACCAGCACTCTTCTTGCAATGCTCTTCTACTTCAGCGATAAAGCCCTTACCGCTGCGAGGATCAGTATCACGGCCATCCATCAAGCAGTGGATATAAGTGCGATTCTCAAGGCCGTATTCCTTAGCGATGTCGCACAGTTTGAACAGATGCTCCAGAGAGCTGTGCACGCCACCGTTAGAGGTCAGACCCATGATATGCAGGCCTACGCCATGCTCCTTAGCATACGTATAGGCAGAGATGATCTCCTTATTCTTAAGGATGCTGCCGTCTTTGCAGGCACGGTTGATCTTCACCAGATCCTGGTAAACGATGCGTCCGGCACCGATATTCAGGTGACCCACCTCAGAGTTACCCATCTGTCCATCGGGCAGACCTACGTTCTCACCGCTGGCGCGGAGCTGAGAATTAGGATACGTGGAGGTGAGGTAGTCCCAATAAGGAGTAGGAGTACAGAAGATCACATCGTCTTTCTGATGGTCGCCAATGCCCCAACCATCGAGAATCATTAAAAGCGCTTTCTTTGCCATAATATTTTCTTTATTATTTGTACGTACATATTTGGTTACAAAATTACTACAAAACGTAGTATTTTGCAATGTTACAAGTTATTTCTTTTTTGACTTTATGTTTTTTGAGGGCTTTGCCCTCATACTCCCATTTCATTTCTTTCGTCATGAAACGAAAGAAACGAAACAAAGAAAGGTTCACCGACTGCACTTCTTCCGCTAAAAATCACTCACGTTTTCCTAAAGCGCGAAAACTCGCAAGCTTCCCTTGCTCAAACAGCCCGCGCTTTTTCACGAAAAACGTTCACGATTTTCTTCACGCTCCAGAAGTGAGGTCGGACCTATCTGAAATTAAGATACAAACTTTTTTAAGATAGGGACATTCATCATAATCTTAATTGCTACAAAAGAAATGATGAAAATAATAAAACTAAACAGTGGTACGAATATGGCTGGATGATATGTTGAAGAGGTTATACCAAAGGTAGAACGTGCAATCCAAATAAGCAGCATGTGAATTAAATAAATTCCAAATGTTGTTTTAGAGAAATCTGCAATTACCTCATTTTTTACATGAGGAACTCCATTATTACAATTATTCTTTACAAAAAGGAATATGGTAATAGCTTCAAACAATGTAAAAGGCATCAAATTGCTATATAGATCGCTAATAGGTCGATTTACGCTATTTGATATTATTTGAGTTAATAAAGGTACGCTTATCAAACTTATCACCCCACAAACATAAATGAAGGATCTATATCTTTTTGTTAATTGATACGTATTAAGATAATGCCCTAACACAAAATATCCTGTATACCCTAAAGCTATATTTAAGTTAACAGTACTAATCTGATTATTAATAATTACAGCTACATCTGAATTGTATAACCCTATAATTCTAGGGATTAAAGGAACAATAAATGAAGTCACAACTGCAACTATAATAAAATACAATTCTATACGTTTATCAGAAACTACAGTCCTCAGAATAGGAAGAGCTATATATAAACCTAAAAGCATTTTTAAGAACCATAAATGAACAGGACCTATTATCGTCTCAGAAATAAAAGAGAACAAATTGAACGACTCATTATGTCTATAGATATATAGTTGATATAAAACAGACCAGAAAATCAATGCTAGTAAAATGCGGACAATATTCTTCTGATATAGTGTTTTAACACTAAATCTTTTTAAAGGATTCAAAAATAAAGCTCCACTTATCATTACAAAAACAGGAACACCCCATCGACAAAGAGAATCATAAATATTAAAATATGTCCAATTATCTGATGGAAAAGCAGAATAAAATTGTTGTGCTGCTACATGTAACATGATTACAGCAAAAACGGCTATTATTCTCAACACATCAAAATAGATAATACGATCATTATTTATCATATACTAAACCAATCCAATGACAATACTTGATGTGCCTTCAAGACCATTCTTAAAACGAAATAAAGCGTGGCACTGTACACCACTCTTCAACTGGAGGCTCTGGTAAGCCCGTATACAAATTTACATAAAAATCGCGATATATAAGCCAGTGGGAATAAAAAACCGCAAAG
>ERZ842401.3729-NODE-3729-length-18577-cov-5.368859_pt1 | contig 18577 bp, 9 predicted proteins | sample MGYA00521270_ERZ842401 | MGnify/ENA primary metagenome ERZ842401 (study PRJEB31892, sample SAMEA3878208) | bioreactor metagenome | biome: Moose rumen | place: Sweden | collected 2011-10 | study: EMG produced TPA metagenomics assembly of the PRJEB12797 data set... | reverse complement strand
TTTGGCTGCGCGGCATAGCCGTTACGCCATATCTTGACTTTTTAACGAACTATTGTTCTATAGAATACCATAACAACTATACTTTTAGGTGCAATGTCGTCGTTGAGGTATCATATAATATCTGGAATGAAAGAAAGGCTACAGCTACGATGACCATACAGGAAACAACACATACTTCCTTCAGTGGTGGGACGACCTGTGATTGTGAAGATAATGGGATTATTAAATTTGACAGAGGATTCAATGTTTCTTCAAGCTGGATGCATGTTTATGTAAGATGCAAAGGTAGTGTGGAAAATAATAAGTGTTATGCGACGTGGATGTTTTATTGAATAGCTGTAGACTTATGAAAAAAAGCGTAATTTTCTTTCTTGTTCTTGTTTTGAGTGGTTGCGCAACATATCATTTTGATACGAAGACACCATGGAAATTGCGTTCGACGCATGGTGTCTTATACCATTCTTTTCGGGATAGTTTGCAGTTAGTTGTTGAATATGCCTATAGCCATTACCGAGATAATAGAGGTGATGACAAGTTTCGTATTTGCAAGGTTTATGTTTGTAAAAAGTCAAATAACTCCAGAGCACATAACGATTTGTATGTTAATCCAGAATACCAAACTGTTATTAATGATACGACATTTCTTCATTTTGAACGGCGTAAGGTAACATATTACAATGACTATGATGATAAGATGTCGCTTAGATTCTCTTTCCATTTTTGGTATGACAACAAAGAGTATAGGGCAAAATGTTCTTCGATGGAATTGTCTGAGAAAGAAGAAAAGAAGCGCCTTAGAAAAAAGCTTCCATTAAGTGGTACGATATCTATTTCACCGCGGCTTGAATGAGATCAAGAGCCGTTCGGGCATTGGGGCAATTCTCTTGTTTCTCCTGCTGGCTGTATCAGTGTTTGCAGTCAGCAGAGAATTTTCTGCTCCATTTTTGTTGCCCAAATGGTATTTATCTATCATGATTGCATGCTGTGGGCTGATAATTCTCAGTCTTCAAACGATCTTTGGTGCTGATACTAATTGGGGAAGTATGAGAACTCAGGTAGAACAGATGGTCCAAATAGTGTGTGCGCTTGAATCTGCACTATTCTTAGGCCAAAAGATAGGAATTGCTTCCCTCCAAAGTTTTGGACTTTACGGAAGTTTTGACAATCCAGCAGGGTTGGCATCATGTCTTTGCATAGGGTTTCCTTGTGGTTTCATATCTTTGTCTGGCGAGAAATCTCGTTATAGGCGATATTTTTGGATTGGTAAATCTCTATGTGTTTTTGCATTGTTGGCTTCAGGGTCGAGAAGCGGGTTGATTTGTATCATGCTTATTATCATGATGAAGTTATGTAGAGGACAGGGAAAGGCAAGATTCCTTGCCGTTTCTACCTTTCTTCTGTTCTTTGTGTTTTTAGTGTTTTACATTAAGCAAGACTCGACTAATGGCAGGTTCTTTATATATCAGCGTTCTATAGAACTTATGCGTCAAAAATTAATTTGGGGTTGGGGATTGGGTGGTTTTGACAAGTTTTATATGAATTGTCAGGCGGACTTTTTTATGGCTCATCCTGATAGTCCGTATGCTCTATTGGCAGATAACATCAGACATCCTTTGTGTGAATGGCTCCTTTGTGGAATCAACTTTGGTCTGACAGGTGTCGTGTCAATTCTTCTATTGCTTACATATACTGTTAAAGTTGCTTTAAGAAAGTGCAACAACGATAGGACAGGTTTAGAGATTCTCATGGTTGTTTTTACTATGTCGCTATTTTCGTACCCTATGTCCTATCCTTTTACATGGCTGATGCTTATGTTTGCAATTGACAGAATCTATGGGATTTCATGGAAGAAGGAAATGTCCTGTTTTTTACTGCCTATTTCTGCCTGGTCCCTGTTGGCATGCCTCAACAACTCAAAGCTGGACATGGAAATGTTGAAATTGCAGAAGATAAATTCACATGGTATATATGAAACAACATTGCCTGAATATATGCGTTTATATAATTCGATGGGTGATAATTTCTACTTCCTTTACAGCTATGCTGTTGCCCTCTGTGAGTCTGGTCGTCCAAGTGAGGCTTTCCGCGTTATTAGAGAATGCCAAGCAAAAGTTGCAGACTACGATGTCTGTCTGTTGGCTGGTGATATTTGCTGTAGCATAGGAAAATATGATGAGGCAATTGGTGAATACCAGAGAGCGCATTATATGTGTCCTTCGCGTTTCATCCCATTATATGAACTATTAGGAGCCCTAAGAAAGCAAGGTAAGACGAATGACGCATTGACAATAGCAAGAGAGATTGTTGATAAACCAATAAAAGTAGAATCTGTAGAGATAGACAGAATCGTCGACGAAGCTAAAAGGTTTGTGGCGTCAAATGGAGGATGAAATCACGGTGACAGGTTCTTGATTGATTCATCATCATTGCAATAATTAGCATGGAATAACGTTTTTAAATTAAACTTATCAGAAACAATAATTAGATGAACAGATATAGCTTATATAAATTCATGAAGAAATTCATGGGTAATTGATGGCAATTCATGTTTTATCTTTAACATGAATTATCATGAATTGGACATGAATTATTCATAAATACTATGTGCTATTAATTTTGAACCATTGCTTAATACGACTACCACCCTAAGCCGTTTTAGATGATTTCAGAGGATTTTGTTAGAAAATTCCCCCTATTCCGATAATTATTCCCCCTCATAGTTAGTATTTCTGCCTATCTTTGCGGCCGATAGCACAAGAGCTTATCATTTTCTAAATATTAACTAAATTAAAAAGGGTTATGAAACAAAATCTACTTCAAAAAATTGGGGGCATCTGCTTGGCTCTCGTGTTGACATCTAACACCGCATCGGCTCTGGACACTCCGTCGACCGGTGCAGGTACCGTATTCACATTGCCTACCGAGGTGAATGCCAGTGTAGACATTCTTATTGCCGAGGGCACCAGTGCCTCCGACGTGTCGAAGTTCCACTTTGCCGAACTGAACAAGGAAGCCTATGGTGGCAATGCTGAGAATGTGAAGTACAGCAATGGAAACTTCTATATTGATGGCGTGCGTGGTGGTGGCTATATCACCTTCAACCTGAAGAACGCCGGTGAGGAAGGCCCCTTCGAGGTGCACCTGAAGACTGCTACCAACGCCAACGGCAATACGCTGACCATCAGCATCAGCGACCGCGACGGCAGCAACGAGGTGTCTGGACAGGTGGACATCGAGAACACTGGCGGCTGGGAGCCCAAGGCCGACGGTGCCGACAAGCGCGTGCTTTTCGAGAAAGTGGGCACTGGCGATAAGCTGCTCAAGATATTCATTGACGGAAACGGCGGATGGAAAGGCAGCTTTGGATACATCAGCATCAAGAAAGTGTCCAACGAGACACGCTATACGCTGACTGCTGTGGCTGACGGCAACGGAATCGTGAAGGGTGCCGCTACCTATGTGGCTGGCGAGACGGCTACCCTGGAGGCTGTCGCCGACTGGGGCTGGGACTTCGTGAAGTGGACCACCGAAGACGGTACGGAGCTGTCTACCGAGAACCCCTACAACTACACCATGCCTGCTGCCAACACTACGGTGAAGGCTGTCTTCGCCCAGCGCAGCACTACGCTGAATGTCCCGTCAGCAGAGCCTCTCGACATTGCCGTGGGTACCATCAGCGGCTTGGCTTTCAAGGTTCAGGCTGGCTATGACACTACATTCGACAGCGTGCACGACGGCGCTACTGCTACCTACAACCTGAACGTGACGAAGACGGCTAAGCTGGCCATTTCGCTGTTGGCTGGCACACAACTTGACGGCATACAGGTGAACTTCACCATCACGGGTGCTACCGAGGTGGCTAACAAGACGCTCGACGTGCAGAACGACGGCGGCTGGAACAACTTCAACAAGATTGGCTTCGAGACCGAACAGGCTGTTGAGGCCGATGCCTATACGCTGGTCATCACCTTCACAAGCGGTGCTGGCGGCTACACCTGCAATGCTGCTGAACTGCGCATCGAGGAGGCCACTCCCACAGCTATCAAGAGCATCGAGACCGCCGAGGCCACTGAGGGTGTGTACTACAACTTGGCCGGACAGCGTCTGGTTCAGCCTGCAAAGGGTGTGAACATTGTAAACGGTAAAAAGATTGTGGTTAAGTAAACCACGCAGGAGATAGCGAATCAATGCGTCGCTACTAAAGAGAGAGGAGCCCCCTTCACCCACGTGTGCGAGGGAGCTCCTCTCGTCCTTTTGCCGAGTTAGGCTGACCCTATACGGTTCAACTTAATGATGTCCTGTTTTGCATTCTTTGAGCGAATTATTTGGTGTTTAGCGAAAATGTTGTTACCTTTGCAGGCAAGATGGATATTACTATTAATGGCAAAATGTAATCATGATGAGAAAGATTTTATTCCTGATACAGGCTGTGTTGGTCAGTGTGGTGGCTAAGGCGCAGAGTGACGTTGACACGCGCATAGCCGTGAATGACCAAAAGGATCCCAACACGTTTGTCATCATTATGGCCAACGAGAACTACAAATATGAGCAGACCGTGCCCTATGCGCTGAACGACGGCGAGACCTTCAAACTGTATTGTGAGAAGACGCTGGGTGTGCCGCAAAAGAACATACGCTATACCCCCGATGCCACGCTGAACGACATGCGCATGCAGCTGCAGTGGCTTGCCAAGGTGATGCAGGCCTATGGCGGCGAGGCTCGTGCCATAGTCTATTACAGTGGTCACGGCATGCCCAGTGAGGATGGGCAGAACGCCTATCTGCTGCCTGTTGACGGCAACAGCCGCCTGTCGGGCAGCGGGCTGAGCACCAAGACGCTCTACAAGCAGTTGGGCGAGATGCCTGCCACGGGAGTCATTGTGCTGTTGGATGCCTGTTTCAGCGGTGCCCGTCGTGATGGCCAGATGCTGGCCTCGTCGCGTGGCGTGGCGCTGAAGACGAAGGAGGATGCCGTGGAGGGCAAGATGGTGGTGTTTTCTGCCGCACAAGGTGACGAGACAGCCTATCCCTATGCCGAAAACCGACATGGGCTGTTCACCTACTATCTGTTGGAACAATTGCAGGAGAACGGCGGTCAGGTGACGCTGGGTGACCTGAGTGACAATGTGACGAAGCAGGTTGGGCGTGTCTCTATCGTGGAGAACGACAAGAGCCAGACACCCAAGGTGGTGGCATCGGCCAGTGCTGCCGACTGGCGCAGCTGGAAGATGAGCCGCCAGCGGGCCAGCAGATATGAGACCGTGGAGCGTACAACCCCTGTGGCAGCAGCCGCGCAGACAGCCTCGCAACCTGTGGCTACGGCACAGCCCGTGGCTGCCCAGCCTGCTACTCAGCCAGAGCCTGCTGTAGAGTCGGCTGGTCCGCAGGCTTCGCAGAGTCGTGTGTTCACCGTCGGCAATGTGTCGTTTACCATGATTCCTGTCAAGGGTACCACCTTCACCATGGGAGCCCCCAACGAGCAGGGCAAAGAAGCAGAGAGCGACGAGCGCCCCACCCATCTGGTGACGCTGTCAGACTATTATATCGGTGAGACGGAGGTTACCCAGGAACTGTGGGAGGCTGTGATGCACTCAAACCCCTCGAAGTTCCAGGGAGCCAGCCATCCTGTGGAGCAGGTCAGCTGGATAGACTGCCAGAATTTCATAGAAGAACTGAATGCCAAGACGGGCCAGCACTTCCGTCTGCCCACCGAGGCAGAGTGGGAGTATGCGGCTCATGGCGGTGATGACGACTGGGGCAGCAAGTTCCCTGGCATGGGGGCCGTTCATGAGACTGCGTGGTTCAGTGGCAATTCTGGTGGCAGCACGCACAGCGTCAAGAGCAAGAAACCCAATGCCCTCGGTCTCTACGACATGATTGGCAATGTGTGGGAATGGTGCAACGACCTCTACGAAAAGAAATACTACTCCGAGTCTCCCTTGCGCAATCCCAAGGGGCCTTCGGCTGGTACGCTGCGTGTGCGCCGTGGTGGTGCATGGTATTGTGACGGCGGTATCTGGCGCGTTTGCAACCGTGACAATAGTGAGCCGGACTCGCGTTTCGACAGCCTCGGCCTGCGTCTGGCCATGTAGTATTAATAAAAGACAGAAGATGATGAAGAAGACAGCATTGATATTGGTCTGCGGTGCACTCTTGGTGAGCAGCTGTGGCACATATGCTGGACAGGGTGCCTATGCCGGTGCCCAGTTCGGTTCCATTCTCGGTTCAGCCATCGGCGGCATCAATGGCGGGTGGCGTGGCAGCGACATTGGTACCATTGTGGGCATGGCCGGCGGTGCTGCCGTGGGAGCTGCCATTGGCGCGGCTGCCGACCAGAAGAAGGCAGAGAAAGTGGAGCGCATGGAGCAGGCTCGTGCCCAGCGGCATACAGAGCAGCAGCGCGAGACGAGTGCCTACGACGACAGCGGTTTTGACGCGTCGAACAGTGGTGACGACCGCATCGACTTTGACGGTGCCGGACCACGCGACGGCAAGGGTGGAGGATATACGGCTGCCAAGCCGCGCACCTACGAGCCTACCAGTGAGCAGGTGGAGTCGTCAGGCTATCATGTGAAGTACAACTCGCTGATAGAGATTCGCAAGGCACGTGTCATTGATGCTGACCGCGACGGCATTATCCGTGCCGGTGAGAAGTGTCAGGTGACCTTTGAAATCATGAACCGCTCGTCGCTCATGCTCTATGACGTGCAGCCCACGGTGATTGAGGTGACGAAGAACAAGCATATTCATATCTCGCCTAACCTGCATGTGGAGAGCATTGCGCCCAACAGTGGTGTGCGCTATACTGCCACCATCTTGGCTGACAAACGGCTGAAGGACGGACAGGCAGTCATCCGTGTTGCCGTGGCCCAAGGCAACAGAAACATTACCTCGCAGGTCAAGGAGTTCACTATCGAGACCCGTCGGCGGTAGCGTTTCTTTCCTTCCCTCTCTTTTTCCCTATTCCATCACGATGACGGGGGCAGACTTCTCCCCAGTGTACTTGATGCCCTTGGGCAGCAGACCATTGACCTGTGTGCCAAGGAACATGATGCCCTGACAGCCGTCTATGCTGGCCGTGGGGTCAGTGGCTGTGATGTTGGCATCGCGCAGCACAAACGAGTGCACGTCGCGCATCTTGGCCAACAGGTCGCACTGTGCTTTGACGCGTGAGAACACGACGTTGCGCAACGGGCGTTCGGGGAGTCCGACGGCATGGATGAGCATGCGGCAGTGCTCGATGACGACGTTGTCTATCTGGATGGTGTTGAAATCGGGCGTAAACTGATTGATGTCACGCACCGGGAACCGCTTGGCCAGGTTACCGCCCCATTTCAGACTGCCCAGCATGTCGCAATAGAAAGCATAGTCCTTGACGTTGGCACGGATGCGCTCCACCGTTACCCCGCTGACACCACCGCCGCGGGCACGTAGCGTCTTGAAGCGGAATGCTTGGTCGGTGCCGTCGAACACGCAGTCGTGCATATAGATGTTGTGCACCCCACCAGCCATCTCCGTGCCACAGACTATGCCACCGGCTCCGCGCAGTGCCAGATTCCAGCGCAGCACCACGTTTTCCGTAGGCTTGCCTACCCGCAGTCCGTCGCCATTGCGACCGCTTTTCATGGTGTAGCAGTCGTCTTGGCAGTCCAGCGAACAATACTCCACGAGTACGTTGCGCGACGACTCCACGTCGATGCCGTCGGTGCGCCCATGTCCGAAACTGTTGACCGTCACGCCGCGGATGATGACGCTGTCGCAGTACTGAGGCACCACGTTCCAGTAGAGTCCCTGGTCAATAGTGATGCCCTCTATCAGCACGTTAGTGCAGTTGATGGGAGCCACCGACTTGGGCAGAAACACTTCGCCCTGGCTGTGCACGCCGTCGAAGATGCGTTCGGCGACGGGTGTCTCCGGCTTGACAATCTTTTCAATGTTGATGGCCCGCTCCTTGTTGTTCTGATAGATTTCGCAGTCGGTCGAGGGCCCCACGATGTGTCCACTGCCTGTCAGGGCTATGTTATGGGCACCGTTGGCATAGATGAAGGCTCCCAACGAATGGATTTCAATGCCCTCGTCGCGGGTGAACACCACGGGCAGATAGTCCCTGATGAGGCCGCTGAAGTGCAGTTCACAGCCTTCGCGCAGATGCAGGTTGACGTTCGACTTCAGTTCTATGCGTCCTGTCTGCCACCGACCAGCAGGGATGACAACCCGTCCACCGCCCTGCCGGGTGGCACGGTCGATGGCGCGCTGCACGGCTTGGGTTGACATGCCCTTTTTGTTCATTTTCACTACAATCTCTTTACCTTTAATAGCTGGTCGTTGGAGTTGTGGCATGTCAAATGGTGCCCGGATGGGTGCTATCTCCGGTGTCATGGCCTGAGGTCCCACGTCCTGTCTGGCAGGCGTGTCATAGTCCTCCAAGCGCCATTCATCGCGCCACTCTATGACGGGTTTTCCGTTGGTGTCGAAAGTGATGGGCAGGAAGACGTAGCGGGCATCCTGCGTGGTGTCCCACTTGTTGCGCTTCGTGCCAGTCTTGTCCTTCACGACGGGGACGGAGAAGTCGCGGTCAAAGGGCTTGTGCTCCTTATAGCGGTCGGCATAGCTCCTGACCGTGCGCCGGGGGATGTCGGTGCCCGTCAGCTGCGGCAGCCAGCGGTCGGCCAGTGCCACGTAGAGGTTGCGGCCGGGTATCTTGACGACGGCAGCAATCTGTGAGCCGAAGGAGTCCTCTAAGGTGTCGTTCATGTGCGGGCACCCCAGATCGGTGTAGTCGCCATGCATGGTGTCGAACACGCACACTCGTGAGGGATTGGGCACATAGCCCGTGGTGCCGCTGGTGAACATGTAGTGGCGGCCCCGGTATTGGAAGTGCGCTGGAGCCTCGCGGGTGTACGGCGGGCGCAGACCGACGAAGTGCTCAGAGTAGTGGCCGTTGGTGGCCAGATAGTCATCGGTGAGCTCGGCGCAAATCATCTCCCAGTGGGGGCGCTCAAACCAGACGTAGCCCTTGCCCGTCAGCTCGTCCACCCACAGGTCGAAGTCGCCCACGCCGAAGCCCTCAGGTTTCAGGCTCCTGACCAGCGTGTAGGGCCCCTCGAAGCGCGGTGCCTGCAGGATGACGAAATAGCCGTCGGTGTCCATCGACTTCACCCAGCACACCCACTTCTGCGTCGCCTTGTTATACAGGATATGCGGTCGGTCCAGCGTCTGCGAGTAGTGCAGCGGCGACGTCGGGTTGACGGTGTCTGGCGGAATGATGAGCCCCAAGTCCTCCCAGTTGTAGAAGTCAGTCGAGCGATAGGCGCGTATGCCCCATGTCCAGACGTTGGAGCCCGCAGTGGTGCGCTCCTTGTTCTCGCCATACCAGTAGTACACGCCGTCTTTCTCGAAAATCTGCGGGCTGTGGGCGTGGATAGGGTTGCCCTTGGTGTCCACCCACCGTTCGCCAGGGCGGATGCTCCGATAGGTCTGGGCGCCGAGTTGCGCCCAGACCGCCACCATCATCAATCCTGTGAAAAAAAACTCTTGCTCATCTGCAGACGATTTTGTGTGATGTCAGACCCTGACGTACGATGTAGACGGACCCCCGTTTCAGCTCGTCCCTGTTGATGCGGCGGCCCTGCAGGTCGTAGCAGACCGCGTCCGCGGCATCTTCCTGTCTTCCCGCATGCGTGTCTTCCCGTATTCCCTTGATGGCCGTGTCTATCTTCCCCTCCACATAGTCGGGCAGGTAGAAGCCCAAGTGTGGCGGCTGGTTGTAGCCCACATTCTGCCAGGCCACTGACATGCGGTAGACGTGGTCGTGCATCAGCGTAGGCACCCGATAGTCTGTGGGGATTGTGGTCGAGAAGATGTTGATGCTGGCCGAGTCGCTCTTGTCGAACATGATGATTTCCTCGCGCCAGTCACCCATGATGTCGGCAATGAGCAGCGGGTTAGCCTTTGACCCGTAGGTGACGCTGTTGCCATAGTTGCCGCACGTCAGCACGCGGTTCCACTGACCGTCGTTTAGTGCACCCTTGTCAAACAACTCGTCCTGCACGTTGCCATCCCAGTAGATACGGAAACAGTAGAACGGGTAGTTCCTTGTGTAGTGGCCCACCACATCGCCCGTCGCGGAGTAGATGTTCATAGGCCCCAGTTTGTCATTAGCCTCCTCCCTGTCCATGTCGTCTGAGTGCCAGAACTCGAAGCCGCGCTGCTGGGCGTAGATGTCGGCTGCCATGCCGCGCCCCGTGTCGCTGATGCCCGTGCGGTGGATGAGCAGCTCACCCGTGCGGGCATCGCGCACGCTCCACCCGAAAGGAGCCTCCTCGTGCACCATCATCACCTCCAGACCGGGGCGGTCGGGCAACAGGTCGCTCAGGTGCAGGGCGTCACCGTGGCCCAGCCCCGTGGTGTGCAGCAGCTGGCCGTCGTGGTCTATGGCCGCTGAGCCGTAGATGATTTCGTCGCAGCCGTCACCGTCTACGTCGCCTACGGCCAGCGAGTGGCACCCCTGTCCATAGGCAGTACAGTAGAAGTGCACGTCGTTGGTGCCGCTGGAGATGCCGGAGGTGTTGCTGTTGTATGTCTTCGTTGTTTTATTGCCCAGTGCGTCGGTCACTTCCACTTCGGTGGGTGACACCGAGGCATGCAGCCATTTGGTCTTCAGTTTCTCGCCGTCAAAGTCTACAGCCCAGAGATAGGCACGTGTGTAGTATCCGCGGCACATCACAGCCGATGCGTTTCTGTCTGCCCCGTCCAAGTGGGCGACACAGGCCAGGAAGCGGTCACAGCGGTTGCCATAGTCGTCGCCCCAGAGCGACTTCAGCTCAGCCCCAGTGGGAGCCTTCACCTCGCCAGTGGTGCAGCCCCTGTTGGGATTGTACCAGACGGTGTGGACGGCACGCCCCGTCGTTCCCTCGAACACGGTCAGGTACTCCGCTCCACTTAGCACGTAGCCCTTGTCGTTGGCATAGCTCAGCCGGTTCACGTAGCTGGAGCGCAGCGCTGCCTCGTCGGCAGCTTGGTTGACATAGCTGCCCTGCCCGTCCACGGAGCCGGGGGCTGTCTTACAGATGAGCTCAGCCCGTCCGTCACCGTTGAAGTCGTAGACCAGGAACTGCGTGTAGTGTGCACCAGCTCGGATGTTCGGCCCCAAGTCAACACGCCACAGCTTGGTGCCGTCCAGTTTGTAGGCATCTAAATAGACGTTGCCAGTCTTGCCGCTAATGGAGTTGTCCTGACAATTGGACGGGTCCCACTTGACCACAATTTCATATTCCCCGTCCCCGTCCAGATCGGCCACCGAGCAGTCGTTGGGGAAATAGTGGTAGTCAGCCCCGCTGGCGGGCTTGTCTAACTTCAGCTGCTTGCAGATGTTCGGCCAGCGGCTGACAGCCTTGCTGCGGGATAGCTCAGTGCTACCCGTCTTAGCCACCACCACATATTGGCTGCCGTCGTTGCCACCAGTGTCGGTAAAGTTGGTCACGGTCAGTCCGCTTTTGATGACATCGCCGTTGCGCAGCAAGTCAAAGGTGGTTTGCTTGTCGTCAGTGCCTAACAAGCGCCAACTGATAAAAGTGCCCGTACCGTTTTTGATGGCTACGATGCCGCGGTCCAGATTTTCCGTCTGCGGGGTCTGTGCCAGTGCCATGCCTGCATTCGTGCAGAGGGCTGTCAGTAGTAGTGCAGTGAGTTTGAAGTTTTTTTTCATATTAGGAAGGGATTGATGATGGATTGTTGTTTGGATTTGTTCAAGCGGGCTGTCAGTCCCGACAGCCCGCTCTCACGCTCTACTAATACTACTATATATTACTTGATGAAGTATTTCTTGCCGTTGATGATATACAGGCCCGGCTTCAGGCTGTTCACGTCAGCGTTGACCTTGATGCCAGTCAGGGTGTAGATACCTGCTTTCTGGCCTTCGCGTATTCCTGTATGTGTTCCTCGAATGCCAGTGGTCGTTCCCAATGCCTTCACGCGTGACGATATCTCGTTCAGTCCGTGCAGTGCGTTTTGCATATCCTTGGCGGTGGTGGCAGCCTTGGCATCGCTGATATATCGGTTCAGTTTCACTAACCAGTAATTGCTCTCGCTCTGTGCGGCCAGCGCTTCGGCACCGGCCACAGCAGTTTGCAAGTCAGCTTTGGTATCGGCCAGATATTGTGTTTCGTCACCTACATAGTAGATTTTGTTATTTCCGAAGCCGAAACCGTTGGCACCGGCATCTGCGTAGTTGTTGATAGCCTCCAGACCAAACTCTGCGGTGACAGGAGCTGTACCAGTCTTCTTGAAGAATACGCTATAGGTAGCATAGACCTGACCGGGATATTGCGAACTGCCAGATGTGCGGGTGAAGTAGGTCCCATCGTTCTTGACACCCATATAGCACTTTGAGATTTTGATAGAGTCTGGTTTGCCATCCACACCGAAGAAAAGACGGATGTTTGGCTTATAAATGGTGTCGCCAGTCTCCAGAATATCAGCAGCTGCTACCAATTCAGCAATACGCTCCTCAGAGATGTAAGCTTCAGCGCGATACTCGTAGAGACCCTCGTAGGCGAGCTCTACAGTCTGCTGAGCCTTACCGTCCAGTTGCACGGTGGTTCCGCGCCATATGCTGGCTCCATGGCCCTGGGACAGAGTCTCGTTGTCACGGATCTCCCAGCGGCTGGTAGAGGCTGACATTGTCCAGTTCCAGTCCTTGGTGACACCGGTAGCGGTGATGTTATTGTTGTTTGCGAAGTCGCTGAAATCAGCATTCTTGATGGCTATCTCTGTCGGATTGGCACGGTTGGCAGTGGTGGCCTCAAACTGTTCCTGTGCAGTCTGAATCTTTGTAATAGCGGCATTGAACTCCTCAGTCTGGTTGGTGGAAGTCACACTGGCCAGCAGAGTTTTACCCTCGCTGATGGCAGTCTGGAGGGCAGTGCGCAGTGAGGCAGAAGCATTGGCGTTAGCCTCGTTGGCTAAAGATGCCTCGGCAACCTCAATGGCTGTCTGCAAGTTGCTGATGGGCTGGTTGCTGGTGATGACCCAGTTGCGGGCACGTCCCAGTGCGTTCACCTCATCTAATAGCTCCTGATATAGTTCGGTGGTCACTTTGTCTTTGTCGAGCACATTTCCCTCGGCATCGATGACCAGCAGCGATGCGTCATAAATGGGCTGTGCATGAGTGATGGCACGCTGCAGAGAGTCTTTCTCCCAGGCATAGTCTTGCAGTTCTATAGGATATTCGTCAATGCGCTTCTTCAGGTTATACTGCTGCACGATGATGCTCTCCACTGTCTTTTTGTATTCCAATTCCTCGGTTGAGATGCCCAACTGATACACTTTCGGATTGCGCAGGCTGTAACGGCCACCCGTTGTACCGCTCAATACGGGGAAATGGAAGCCTACCTTCATTTCTTCACCTTCCTTAATTTCTGCTATCTTGTAATAGGTCTTCCAGTAGTAGCCATTCAGCGTGTCGCTCTCCAATACGGTAGAGTCCTTGCCTACATAGATGGACGGACCAATGATCTTTACTGAGTGGTTTGCTCCATAGGGGTTGGCGCGGTTGGAAGCGGCTACAGCCTGTGCCTCGATAGAGAAGAAGTACTTGCCTGCGGGCAGTGCATCCATAGAACCTGCAGCCGTGCGCATGCCGACGTTTAGTGCAGGCTGCCCAGACTGGATGCCAGCCGAGGCGATGTAGCCGTCACCAGCATTGAACTCCAGATACTCCTCGTTGCCAGTGAATCCCCAGCGTCCGCCCTCGAAGGTCCAAGTGCCACGGTTGACCATGCTGTTGTAGTTGGCTTTACCCCATGTCGACCAGTCGGTCAGCGTATTGCCTATCAAGGTCGCACCATTATAGAGAAGGAATTCCTCGATAGTGTCGTCTGTGTCTTCCAAAAATTCGTTCATGATATCCTGATTATCGCGTACATTGGCATTGTCTAACCTGTTGTTTAACTCATCTATAATGTCGTATAGTAGTTCACGTTCGTTGGGTAAGTTTTCTTCTTCGCTCAGCAGCGACTCCATATATTTCTTGACCCGATCAGCCCTGCGGGTGTCAAACACCTCGGCAGCCTGATGGATTTCGAAGCCAGTCAGCATTGTGCCAGATGCCAGTTTCGAGGCATTGAACACAATGTAGTCGTCTGCTGCAATGTTAGCGGTGTAGGTAACCTGTTGCCAGTCGCCGTTAATGTTGACTACTTCGGCCAAAGCCGTTGCTTCGCCGTCTTTGGTCTTGGCTCCCGTCTTATTAATAAAAAGGTCAATGTAGTTGGAAGCTCCGGTTGTTATACTGCTGTTGTTGTTAGCGTCGCTTCTCACCCAGTAACTGATGGTGTATAAACCTTCAGGTAGTCCACCCCAGATATTGGTCATGGCGATGTTGGTGCCGCTTGCGCTTCCGTCTATACTGACAATCACATACTCTTGGTTGGGACCCAGATAGGGCTCCTGTCCCCAGACAGCTCCGTTCAACTTGCTACCACTCTCGTCGGCCCATCCGCCAATGGCATAGTCTTGGGAGAAATCACCATTTTCCACATAGTTCTTGGCATCAATTTTGTACTTCGCCGTGTGCGTGTACAGATACCCACTCTCAGCTTGCACTGCAATGGCGCAGATGACCAGCATCAATTGAATTAGTAATCCCTTTTTCATAATTGGTAGTTTTTAGTTAATATAAATAATGATTTGTTTGATTTCTCGCTGCAAAGATAGGGTGAATATGCATGGATAAAGGGTAAAAACGTGCAAATTCGGGTAATTTTGTCCATTTCAGCGTTTCATGGCAATTTTGACTGTGCCGACGATGCCTGACGGGACCAGTCGGTCGGTTGGTTTGGCCAATGGGGTGGTCTGCAGCATGATGCGGTCAGCCTCCGTTTTGTTGGCATCGCCCACCAAACGGTTCCATAGTGGGTTGGCCACACGGAGTTCCAGCTTGTTTTTGCCTTTTTTGACGTACGGCGTAATGTCCATTTCCCAGGGCGAGCACCATATGATGCCTGCCGATTGCCCATTGACAATGACTTCGGCAGCAGAATTGGCCATTGGTACCTGAATGACATAGTTGGCCTGCTTATCCTTCTTGCCCATCTGGAAAGAATTTTGATAGATGGCAATCCCAGAGAAGTAATGGATGCTGGGGTCTTTATGGCGTGTCCAGTCGCTGAGTGTGTCGAAGCTGACGGGTGATGACGGGCCACCTACCCGTGGGTCGAACTGCACTTGCCATGAATCCGTGAAAGTGGAGATATACGCTGTCTTCATGTTTTCCTGAATTCCCGTCTTCATGTCTTCTCTTTGGCTGAACACGACGAAGTACGACTCGCGTGGTGCTAACTGAAGGTCGATAGCCATGCGCCCGTCGTGTTGCATGGCATTCAGGCCATGGCGTTGTCCGTTAACGGGATTCCATAGTTCGGCATGTGGCAGGTTAGTTTTGAATGTGATGCGTTCGGCCAGTGGTTGGTCGCTATGGTTGTTCAGAAAATAAATTTCTTCCTGCTGTGTACGACGGTGTGCAAAGTATAGTTGGGTATTGTGTGACTCCACATCAGGCTGTATATGGGCCTGTCGGATAGCGTCAGTTACAGGCAAGCTGCCCTGCGGGTCGATGATAACAACTCCTTGGTGGCGGAATGCGTCTATCTGCTGGCGGGCTGCCTCCGTCAGACAGCCCTTGAAGGGTAGTACCAATGCTGAGTAGCTAACTCCGTCGGGCAGTACGATGCGTCCGTTACGGACCGTCATACGGTGCAGTAGCACATCGGTCGTAAAGGCATCAAAGTCGTATCCGTGGGGCAGACGGGCTACCTCGTGTCCCAACAGACGCGTTGGTATGTCGTCGCCTAAATAGACACACAGGTCACTGACGGGCTTGCCCTGACGCATCAGCCATGAGCAGCGAGCCTGCCAGTCCCAGAACTGTGTGCTCACGGGCCACAGGGTATTCAGCCGGTTCAGCACATATTGTCGTCCATTGGCTGTGTTGAGTGTATGGCCTGCGGCATCAGCCTGATAGGCCACGGCACACACCACCATTTCATTGATGCCATAGGCGTAGGCATAGTCGGCCAGATTTTTGATGTCGGCCAGCGAGTGCTTATAGGTGATGTCGGTGTATGCTTCGCCGCTGGCAATCAGTTTGCCATAGACGTGGGCGGCACTGGCGCAGTCCTTAATGTCGTAGTTGCCCTGTGTCTGATATCCCCAGAATTCGCCCTGTGGCTTGTCCACCAACTTTTTCACCTCAATGGCATCGCCCGCCATGCAGAGTGCACCGCCAATGGCCTGCGCCGTCAGTGTCAGACCCTCGTCGTGGCACAGACGGTTGAATTCCCCGTAGTATTCCGTGGTGATAAGGTCCGAGATGGTGCGCCGCAGGTCGTAGAGGAACTGGTTAGACTGCTCTGTAGAGGCGACGGCAAAACCCGCCATGACGGGTAGATAGTGGCGCAGGTCGTAGCCACGCAGTTTGTGGAACTGGTGCTCAAAGCCCACGGTCCAGTTTTGCGGACCAGCCTCATGGCTGTCCATGCACAGGCCCTGTACGCGTGCACCATGAGTGCGGATGCTGTCGATGACGGGCTTCACATATTGTTGCCATTGCAATCGGGCACCACGTGTTGACAGTTTGTCGCACTCTAACCCCAAAGCATCCTTACGCCCGTGTTTAGCATGGCCCCCGGTGCTGACCGACAGGAAACGCAACACCAGCCAGCGACCCTTGGGGGCATTTGGCCATGATAGTGTGCCGTCGGCAGCCATCTTGCCAGTAAGGTCTATGATGTCTGTGGGCTGTATGGTCTCCACCTTATTATATATAGGGGTGCGGTCAGCCTGCATCAGCTCTGAGACCAGACTGGCTTTCTCCTCCCAGGCATCGGCGCAGGCACGCGCTGACACCACGGTATGGGTGACTCTGACAGTGGGGCCTGCCGTCAGCCGGATGCGGAAGTAGCGCCCCGTCACAGCGGGAAATGCTATGGTCTGCTGGCGCAGTCCGCCCAAGTTCTGGTATTTGGCCCGCAGGCTGCACACCTGTTGAAAGTCGGTGCCATCGTCAGAGACCTCCAGCGTACCAATGTCGGGCAACATCCGGAAGCCGCAGCCATAGAATTGTGACGTGTCTGGCTGTGAAAGCGGCAGGTGTGTGGGTGGCACCTGCATTGACGAGGTGCGTGCCTTGCCCTGTGGTGTGGCTTCGTAGGTGATGCTGCGTGCCGTAAACGGTTGGCCAAAGTCTATCATCAGCACCGAGTCCGACGGGTGGCTGACGGTAGCGTTCAGCAGCCGTGAGTCGCCAAACAACTGTTCGCTGTAGGGTATGGCCAGCACGGCCACGTCGGCAAACCACTGTTGGCGCGTGGCGGGTGCACGGAGCTGCAGGCTGATGCCCTCGGGACGTGTGACGTCGATGACCTGCTCGATGCACTCCAGCCGTTGCATGCTGCAATCGGGAGTAATCCATCGTCCGCCAGCCACATAGCCGTTCGAGGCGTTCACCTCAAACTGGAGTCCTAAGCGTTGGGCCTCCTGAGCCGAGAACAACAGTTCGTCCCACCAGTCGGGCGAGAATACGGGGGCGGCTCCTGCTCCGTTGCCATGCACTTGGTCGTAGTACACCACGCCGCCTACGCCCTGCTGCCGAAAGGCCTCCAGGTCGGCGGTGATACCCTCATGGGTGGCCGCCGTCTCACCGTGAAACCACCACACCTTGGTGCGTGCTGTGTCTTGCGGGTTGCGGAATGCGTCGTACAAATTGGTTTGTGCCGCTGCCCCGATGGCAGTGGCTGACAGGATTAATGTCAGTGTCCCTGTTAGAAGGTTCTTTTTCATCTTTTTCCCTAATTTTTCTGTTTCTGTTTGCAAAGATACAAACTATTCCGCACACCAGAGAGGGAAAATTTGTGCAAATAGGTGCATTTTAGTCTGCCAAGGCGCAAAAGGGCATGGCTGTCGGCGTGCTGAGGGCTCGGCATGTGTACGAAATCATACCCTTTTGTACGATTTTGCCCTGTGCGGTGAGGACGTTCGGGATAACTTTGCAGCAAAAACCAAAAACGCATGGAATCGATGAAACTGATGAGACGGACGATGCTCCTCATGGGGCTGTGGGCAGTGGCCATGACGGCCGGTGCCGCTGAGAGAGAAAAGGTGTTGTTTGACTTCGACTGGAAATTTAAGCTGGGCGAGACTGCAAATGCAGAAAGTGTTGCATTGGACGACGCGGACTGGCGCACGGTGGACCTGCCCCACGACTTCCAGATTGAGATGCCGTGGAACGAGCAGGCCAACCGCAGCCGGGGCTTCAAGGACATGGCCACGGGCTGGTATCGCAAGACGTTCAGTGCTGACCCTGCATGGCGGGGTCGCCGCGTGGTGATAGACTTTGAGGGCATCATGCTGCATGGTGATGCCTACCTGAACGGGGAAAAGATAGGTGGCACCGACTATGGATATCTAGGCTTTGAGGCCGACGTGACCAAGCTACTAAGGTACGGACAGCAGAATGTGCTGGCGGTACATTGTTCAACAGGTGAGTCGAAGAACTCGCGCTGGTACACGGGCTCGGGCAT
>ERZ842401.3728-NODE-3728-length-18579-cov-84.573472_pt1 | contig 18579 bp, 13 predicted proteins | sample MGYA00521270_ERZ842401 | MGnify/ENA primary metagenome ERZ842401 (study PRJEB31892, sample SAMEA3878208) | bioreactor metagenome | biome: Moose rumen | place: Sweden | collected 2011-10 | study: EMG produced TPA metagenomics assembly of the PRJEB12797 data set... | reverse complement strand
TCGGCAGCAGCATAGACCTTGATGCCATCGTTGACTGGCTGTCACCGCAAGAAGTGGCAGACCGCTATGGCATCAATCTAACGGCAGTCCGTTCCTACGCACATCGTCACAAGATTCCGAGTAAGCGAGAGTACGGACATACCTACTATTCCCAAAGTCATTTTGATGAATTACGCCGGACGGACTTGTTGGAGGACGCGAACTACTACACTGTTGAACAGGTGCAGCAAATCTACGGACTGACCAAAGCCAACATCTGCCATATCGTCAAGGTGAAGCATATTGAGAAGACAAAGGTTGGGAGGATGAACTTACTTCTGCGTTCCGATGTTGACCGAGTGATGGCAGAACGCAAGGCTGCTGGATTCTGAATTCCTACCTTGCTGACAGATTATTCAGTGATTATCGGGAATAATCGGAGTCAGCATCCTGTCATTTTGTTATTTTGCAGCCGTGAAGAGACGCTTCACCAAGAATATTCACTAATATATAATAATGTATTATGAGCAACATCTGTAAGACCGTGACCATCCCCATGTCGGCTTATCATGTGATGAGAGACGTAGTTGAGGTGGCAGATGGTGCCGCCCAGACGACCAACGATGTCTTGCGTGTAGCGATGCTGCTGTTCCTGAACTATATCGATGCTGCCACTACGATGGCCGAGACGGTTGGCGGCGGTGGCGGGGTAGAGAGCGACTGGGGGCGTAAAAAGGATGACGATGACGAATGGTGGGCCCGCCGTTGTGCCCATAAGGCGGCATGGCTCTGCAAGCCGATGCGTAAAAGTTATAAACGATGATAAAATATAGGAACGGTTATGAAGAATAAAAACAAGTTAGATGCCATGTTCGATGTCATCGAGGCTGGCGACACTGAGAGTTTGGAGCAGCAGAATGCCTGTCACCTCAGCCAAATGAAAACGCTGCTGGACGACCATCTTACCCAGCAGCAGAGTATTCTTACCGAGTTTACAAAGAGTGGCAAGGCGAATACAACGGAAATGAAGAAATGGAAGGAAGAAATGACAAGGGAGCGGAAGGTGCTTGCCAAGACTCTTGCGACACATGAAGCCCAGATAGACCGTCTCTCATCCTACGCAGAGGGAGTCTTTCTCTCACGCCGAGTGTACAACTGGTGTTGGATTGTCTTTATCTGTTCGTTGATAGCAAATGTAGTAATTATCATTTTGCTTGTAATTAGGTGGATTTAAAATTAGGTTAACAAGTCGCTAAGTTTTCAATCTGCCGTGATGTGTCTGCTATAAGTAAAATAATCACCCCGATTCCCGTTTATCTAAAATTAAAGGGACCGGGGTGATAAAAAAAGTCGTATTATCTTTGTGAAAATACTGTTGCCATTGTCAGTTCACTTGGCATAGAGGGCTACGATTGTCTCGTATTTTTCCTGCTTGCCAGAGGTCTGCTTAGGTTCTCCGACCTTTTTGCCGTATTCGTAGGCTTGTTCCAGCGTCAATCGTCCGTCCTCGAAGTCCTTGCCAATGCCGGTATCGAAGGAAGCATAGCGGGCCTTCTTCATGGCTGGCAGCTCAGAGTTCTCAATGATGTCGGCAGCACTCAGCAGGGCACGGGCCATGGCGTCCATGCCGCTGATATGGGCGATGAAGATGTCCTCAAGATCGGTGGAGTTGCGCCGTATCTTGGCATCGAAGTTAGTACCGCCTAGGCCAAGGCCACCGTTTCGGATTATCTCCATCATGGCCTGTGTGAGTTCGTAGTTATCGATGGGGAACTGGTCGGTGTCCCATCCGTTCTGAGCGTCGCCGCGATTTGCATCTATCGACCCCAACATGCCGGCATCAACGGCACATGCCAACTCATGCTCGAAAGTGTGACCAGCCAGCGTGGCATGGTTCACCTCAATGTTCACCATGAAGTCCTTTTCCAGTCCGTGAGCCTTTAGGAAGCCGATAACCGTCTCGGTATCCACGTCGTACTGGTGCTTCGAAGGTTCCATGGGCTTCGGCTCGATGAGGAAGTTCCCCTTGAAGCCTTTACTGCGGGCATAGTCGCGTGCCATTGTCAGCATACGGGCCATGTGCTCCTTCTCGCGGCGCTGGTCGGTGTTGAGCAGTGACATGTAGCCCTCACGACCACCCCAGAACACGTAGTTCTGACCACCCAGCTTGATAGTGGCATCGATGGCGTTCTTAATCTGTACGATGGCACGAGCGATGACATCGAAGTCGGGATTGGTAGATGCACCGTTGGCATAGCGCTTGTTGCCAAAGACATTGGCCGTTCCCCAGAGGTTCTTAATGGCAGGATACTGCTTCATCTTCTCCAGAGCGTAGTCGGTGATAGCCTTCATGCGGGCCTCGTATTCCTCGACGGTAGCCCCCTCGTCGATGAGGTCGATGTCGTGCCAGCAGAAGTACTCTATGCCGAGCTTGTCCATGATTTCGAAACCGGCATCCATCTTGTCCTTGGCGCGCTGAACGGCATCCTCTGCCTGCTCCCATTCGTAACAGCGGGTGGTTCCGCCAAACTGGTCGGACGAAGCACCGCTGCCCAGCGTGTGCCACCAGGCCATAGCAAACTTCAGCCAGTCCTTCATCTTCTTACCCATCACCATGCGCTCTGGCTCATAATAGTGGAAAGCCATCACGTTCTTGCTCTCGCGTCCCTCAAAGGGAATCTTGCCTGTAAAGGCGAAATACTCTTTCATACGTTTTCCGATTTTAGAATTTATTTTATTACTTGATGATTTGTTCCAGCATCTCCTTCCAGCGTGAATATGCCGCAAGACATTCCTCACGCCGGGTGTCAGCAGGTTCTATCACCTGCAGCTTCTGCAACGACTCAAAGGCCTCATCAGCATCCTTATAGATTCCCGCACCGATGCCAGCCCCCTTGGCGGCACCTACGCTGCCGTCGGTGTCGTAGAGTTCGATAGTAGCTCCACTGACACTGGCCAGCGTGTCGCGGAACAGCGGCGAGAGAAACATATTGGCACGGCCGGCATGAATCTTTCTGATTTCCATGCCCATCTGCTGCATTACCTCCATACCGTAGCAGAAGGAGAACACGATGCCCTCCTGAGCGGCCCGCACCAGGTGGGCCTGCGAGTGCTTGTTGAAGTTCAGTCCATGGATGGAGCATCCCGTCTCACGATTCTCCAATACACGTTCGGCACCATTGCCAAATGGTATGACGGTGACGCCCTCGCTGCCAACAGGCACTGTGGCTGCCAAGTCGTTCATAGCAGCATAGCTCATGTTAGGCGTGACGTTGCGGTGTGTCCATGCGTTCAGAATACCCGTGCCATTGATGCAGAGCAGTACACCGAGGCGGGTGGACTTATTGAACATTGAACACTGACCATTAACAGTTGAGAGTTGCGTCTGATGGTTCACGTGTGCAAAAGTGTTCACACGCGACTTCGAGTCGTAGTTGATGTCGCCCAGCACACCATAGACCACACCTGAAGTTCCTGCCGTAGCAGCTATCTCGCCCGGGCGGAGCACGTTCAGCGACAAGGCATTGTTGGGCTGGTCGCCACCACGATAGGCGATAGGCGTTCCGGCTTTCAGTCCCAGCTCAGTGGCGGCCTCGCTGCTCACCATGCCCTGGATGCCAAAAGTCGGTACGATGTCGCAGAGCAGCGAACGGTCGAAACCGAAGTAGTCCAACAAGAAGTCGGCTATGCGATTCTCCTTGAAATCCCAGAACATACCCTCGCTCAGTCCGCTGACGGTGGTGTTGGGTACTCCCGAGAGGCGCATGGCGATATAGTCGCCCGGGAGCATCACCTTATAAATACGCTCATAGACCTCTGGCTCGTTCTCCTTCACCCATGCCAGTTTGGCAGCTGTAAAGTTGCCGGGAGCGTTAAGCAGATGCGTCAGACAATGCGCTGCGCCCATCTCCCTGATGGCTCTCTCGCCATAGGGAACGGCCCGCGAGTCGCACCAGATGATGGCCGGGCGCAGTGGTTGCAATTGTCGGTCGACACATACCAATCCGTGCATCTGATAGCTGATGCCGATAGCCTTAATGTCGTCAGCCTTAGCCTGCGCATCGGCCATCACCTTCTTCAGGCTTAGCCGTACATTGTCCCACCACATTTGCGGATTCTGCTCAGCCCATCCTGCCTTGACGGCCATGATGGGAGCCTCCTTTTCAGGGTAAAAAGCCGAGGCCTCACACTTGCCACTGTCGGCATCCACCAGTGATGCCTTGACCGACGAACTGCCGATGTCCAGTCCTAACAGATACTGTTTGCTCATTGTTGCCGCGTTTTTTTGGTTTTGTACTGCAAAGGTAGGCCGTTTTCGCCAATCGGGTCATATTATTTGTTGCACACATCACTCCATTTGTTACTCAACAGCGGGCGGGAAACGTTTTCAGAGCTATTTGAAACACAGAGACGGCATCCGTTTATAGAATGATGTGTAACTTTGTGGCGTAGCAAAACCAATCAAAGCGAAAACATGAAAAGAATCATTTCCCAACTGCTTCTCACCGCTGTATGCACCCTATCGGCATCCGCTCAGGATGCTGTTTTCTCGTATTTTAAGTATACGGGCAACGACACGCGTTTCAACAAGTCCTACGACCCGTCGAAGGAATTTCTGAACCCCATCCTTGCCGGTTTTTATCCTGACCCGTCGGTATGTCGCAAGGGCGATACCTACTATTTGGTCAATTCGTCGTTCTCATTCTACCCAGGTGTACCCATTTTCGAGAGTAAGGATTTGGTCAATTGGACGCAGATAGGCCATGTGCTCAACCGTGAGTCACAGCTTCAGCTGGAAGGTCAGTGGGTGTCGGGCGGCATCTATGCGCCAGCCATCCGCTATAACCGACAGAATGACACCTTCTATATGATAACCACCAACGTGGGCAAGGGTGGCAACTTCTATGTCAAGACCAAAGACCCACATCAGGGGTGGAGCGACCCCATATATTTGCCAAAGGTGGACGGCATCGACCCGTCGTTCTTGTTCGACGACGATGGCAGGGCGTATATCGTGCATAATGCTCCTGTCATCGGACAGGCAGAGTATGACGGACAACGGGCCATCCAGCTGCTGGAGTTCAGTGTGGAGGGCGACAGCATCATCGGCGAACCGATAGAGATTGTGCGCGGCGGCACCCATGTCACCGAGCGTCCGATATGGATTGAGGGTCCGCATCTCTACCACATCGGTAACTATTACTACCTGATGTGTGCCGAGGGCGGTACGGGCGAAGGACACAGCGAGGTTGTATTTCGTGCCAAACGTCCACAGGGGCCTTGGGAAGAATGTCCGTACAACCCTATTCTCACTCAGCGCTACCTACCAGAAATGCGTGCTGATAAAGTAACCTGCACTGGTCATGCCGACCTTCTTCAGACAAAGGAGGGCGACTGGTGGGCCGTTTTCCTCGGTTGTCGTCCCTACGAAGAGAATATGTATAACACTGGGCGAGAGACCTTCCTGCTGCCCGTCACGTGGGAAAACGGATGGCCCATTATCTTGGAGAATGGTGCAGCAGTCCCCACGATAGTAGAGAAGAAAGGATTGCAACCATGCAAAAACCTTTTGACAGGCAATTTCACTTATACCGACCACTTTGACAGTGCTACACTGAATAATCGCTGGCTGTTTCTGCGCAGTCCAAAGGGAGATAGCATCCGCTATTGTCGCCAGCAGCATGCTAACTTCACGGCAGAGACGGAGTTGAAGGCCAATAAGGTTGGAGGTATCATTCTGTTTCAGAACGAGCAATACAACATCATTTTTACCTCAATGCGGGTGAATGGTCAGCCATCGCTTGTGCTGAAAAGAACTGAGAAAGGAGATGAGCAACAGATAACAACCCGTCCTATAGACATCACCAGTGAACTGAAGTTGAAGGTAGAAGCGTGTGGACGCTACTACTCATTCTATTTTCAGCGAGGCACTGCCGTCTGGCAAACTTTAGCCACCGGCGTAGACGGAGCCAATCTGAGCACTGCCCGCGCCGGTGGATTTGTTGGAGCGATGATAGGTCTGTTTAGCGGCAACTGACGTATTTGTGCAGCGTCCGACGGACGGCACCATTGCCCGCAAACAACTCCCGTACCATATCCTCAATGCGCTCGCCAAGCCCAGCCTCATAGAGGTCGAGACCGAATACGTCGCGACGGCTGTAGAGCTGGCGCAGGCATGAGTAGTCTTGGTCGTTCTTGCCGACCTGCAGCGGAGCGACAATAGCCTGCAGTTCTGCCAGCATGGGGTCGGGCGACGGTTCAAATGGTGTGCCGTCATCTTTGATGCCCTTGAGGTAGCGGGCATAGCCGGCCAGTACCAGTGGAATGAGCACAAGGTTCTCCAAATCAAGTCCTCTGCTGATATATTTCTTGATGGTCTCACCAAAACGGATGGGTAGCTTCTGCGAAGTGTCCATAGCGATGCGCTGCGGGGCATCGGGCATGAAGGGATTGGGCAGTCGCTTGCCTATGACATTGCCAATGAACTCGTAAGGATTCAGCACGCCAGGGTCAACAACTACGGGCATAGCCTCGATATAGCCTATCTTCTGAATCAGCGAGCGCAAGTCTTCGTCCTGCATCTCGGCAGAGATGAGTGTATAGTCCAACAGACAGCCGTAAATGCTCATAGCCGTATGGAGCGGGTTCAGACATGTCGTCACCTTCATCGTCTCCACCTTGTCAACCGTCTCACGAGTGGTGTAGAGCGCCCCGCCAAGATCGAGTGGCGGACGGCCGTTGGTATAATTGTCCTCGATGACCAAATACTGCGTCTCCTCGGCATTGACGAAGGGAGCCGTGAACGTGTGGCGCTCTGTCTCGATGTAGTCGTTGTCCTCAAAGCCGTCGGCTTCCAGCATTTCCTTTACTAGCTGGTGCGGACGGGGCGTAATCTTGTCAATCATCGACCAGGGGAAGGTGACAGACCGCTGGTCCTTCAGATAGCTGACGAACGACCGCGGCACCAGTCCGTCGCTAACCCACCGCTCGGCGTATGCAAATACTCCTGCCTTCACTTTGTCACCATTGTGCGAACAGTTGTCCATCGACTGGATGGTCAGTGGATAGATGCCAGCCTTCCAGCGTTCATAGAGCAGAGCCGTCACCTTTCCCAAGGCGAATACAGGCTGTAATCCGCGCTGCAGGTCCTGTTCGTTATAGCCATAGCCCTTCTCGGTTATGGTAAACGAAATCATTTGCAGTGAGGGACTGCGGAAGACATCTACCAGCCGCTGCCAGTCGGTAAACTGGTAGTCGGCCTTCAGGACCTCGGTGACAGAGGCAATCACTTTCTTGTCTACTGTGCCGTCGCCCTTGAGCGACACCAACAACGAAAGGTTGTCGTAGGGAGTATATGCCTTGTCGATCACCTCATAGTCGAAGGTCTCCGCCACGATAACACCACGGTCGTAGCGTCTGGTGTTCAATGCATCGTTGAGCATGGCGGCAGGGAAGGCACGGAAGATGTTGCCGCCGCCAAAGTGTACCCAGGTAGGCTCTTTCGCTGTCTTTTCGCGCACGGCCCTGATGTCAAACTTAGGGAGCTCGTAGCCTTTCTGCTCCCACTCTGCGGCATTTAGCTGTCCGCTTAGTATATCTTTTAATTTCATATTACCTTATTTTCATTTCTCATTACTCATCTCTCACTTCTTATTTCGTTAGTCATAGAATCCTGGCTGTTTATATGCTATCCCCATCTCACGGTCGATGGCAGCCATCAGTCCTTGCACCTGTGCCATAGCAAACATACGTCCCAGCAGCGTATAGCCGGCGTTGTGTCCGTGATTGCTCTCATCCATCACGCCACCCTTCTTGTCGGTAAATGTCATACCGTGATCTACACGCATGGGCAGGCGTCGACCGCTATTGCAGACACCACGACGCTCAGCATCCTCGAAGATATGCACCAGCTTCACCAGGTCGGCACGTCCGCCCAAATGACTGGCCTCGGTGAAGTTACCGTCAGGGAAGATGTGGCAGGAGCGCAGATGGACGAAGTGCGTACGGTCGGCAAACTCGCGTGCCATGGCGGGTACGTCATTATGCTCGCCGGCTGACAGGCTGCCTGCGCAGAAGGTGAGTCCGTTGTGCTTGTTGGGCACGGCATTAAGGAACCATCGGATATCTTCTGCATTGCCTACGATGCGGGGCAGACCGAAGACAGGATATGGCGGGTCGTCAGGGTGTACACACATATTGATGTCGTACTCCTCACAGACTGGCATGATGGCCTCTAACCAGTATTTCATGTTAGCCTGCAGTTGCTCCTTGCCGATGCCCTCGTAGAGTTTCAGCAACTCGCGGAACTTCTCCACGGGAGCAGCATCGCCCTCCTTGAAGTTTCCGCTCACAAAGCCCTGCGTCTTGATGACGATATTCTCCACCAACTCGTGGTCGCTCTCGGGTGTAGCGTCCTTCGCCATCGCGTCGGCCTCAGCCACCAGGTCCCGGCCCCAGTTCGAGTGGCGTTTGGAGAAGGCAGCCCAGTCCTCACGGGCTTCAGCGCGCTTCAGAATATAGATGTCGAAATAGGCAAAGGCGCCCCAGTTCATGTAGAGGTTAGTCGAACCATTGGGGTTCTCGTGCAGCAGGTCTGTACGTGCCCAGTCCAGTACGGGCATGAAGTTATAGCAGATGCAGCGTATGCCCTCTTCGCCAAGATTCCTCAGCGACTGCTTGTACACCTCTATCTGCTCATCGCGGTTGGGACCGCCATACTTGATAGTCTCTGTCACAGGCAGGCTCTCCACTACGCTCCATGTCATGCCGTAGCTCTCAATATATTCACGGAGGTCGCGAATCTTCTCACGTGTCCAAACCTCACCGAGAGGTACGTCGTGCAGAGCGGTAACAATGCCTTCCACACCAATCTGTTTTAACTGAGCAAGAGTAATCTTATCCTTCTTGCCAAACCAACGCCATGTTCTTTCCATAAATGTATTCTTTTTTATCCTATTATTTTTCCTTCTTCATCGTAGTCAATAGTTTTCACCTTCAAACTGCGCAGCCAGGTCTTGCCGCCTGACGGCACGCTGTCGTGATGGAACAGGTACCAGCGTCCCTTATACTCGCAGATGCTGTGATGGGATGTCCATCCTACCACCGGTTCCAGCAGTACCCCTTGATAAGTAAACGGGCCGTAGGGATTGTCGCCCACGGCATAGCAGATGAGGTGGGTGTCGCCCGTGGAATAACTGAAATAGTACTTGTTGCCTCGTTTGTGCAGCCATGAGGCCTCGAAGAAATGGTGCGGATTCTCTGCCTGCATGGGCATGTGGTTACCGTCGAGAATCACAACCGGGCGTGGCTCTTCTGCAAACTGCAACATGTTGTCCGTCATACGTACCACTCGCGGCTGCAGGGCTTGCTCTGTGCCTTTGGGCAATATTGGAAACTCCGTGAGGCGATTGTCCTTATACCATTGCAGTTGTCCGCCCCAGATGCCACCGAAGTAGCAATACACCTCGCCGTCGTCGTCCTTAAACAGACAAGGGTCTATAGAGTATGAGCCGCGTATAGGGTCAGATTCTGCTCGAAAAGGCCCGGTCGGACTCTTACTGGTAGCGACGCCAAGACGGAAGATGTCATTGCGGTCTTTCATGCAGAACACCAGATGGTAGCGTCCGTGCTTCTCAACCACATCGCTATCCCACAACTGGCGGCCTGACCAGGGGATATCCTCAATGCTGAGTATGAGTCCCTCGTCGTGACAGAGTCCGTTTTCCGGGTCATCGAGTGACAGACAGTGGTAGTCCTTCATGTCGAAATGGTCGCCATTGTCGTTCTCCGACACGCTGCCCTCACGGTCGTGAGACGGGTAGATATACAACTTGCCGTTAAACACATGGGCAGAAGGGTCTGCCATAAAGTCTTGTGGAAAAAGATAGCGTGACTGCATGGTTATTTACGATTTGCTGATTTTCAATTTTCAATTTACGATTTACTGATTTTCAATTTTCTATTTGCGATTTACTGTTGCGGTTTTCTATTTCGCGATTGATCTTGTCGATGACCTCGTCCGTCAGTTCATAGCGCGAAATGATGAGCATGGCCAACGCCAAGAGCAAGGCCGGAATGATGCACACAAGCCACAAGATGCCCTGCTCGGCCAGCGGACTCTGCATAGTGGCATTGGTCTGGTCGAACCCGACGTAGGCCAGTACCAGTCCGGGCACCACACCTCCCAGGGCCATGCCAGCCTTATAGAAGATGCCTGTCAGTGCGTTGACAATGCCGCTGATGCGCTTGCCGTGGGTGTATTCGCCGTAGGATATCACCTCTGGCACCAGTGCCCACATATAGCCTGTAGCCACGATGACACCTGTCGACTTGACAAACTGTGCTATATAAACCAGCCAGATCATGTCGCGCAGTGAAGGTATCATGGAGATGGCGTAGAGTGCTGCCATACCCACGATGGCTATTGAGAGAAACAGGTTGAACATAGCCCGCTTGCCTATCTTCTGCTTAATCCATGGAACCAGCGGCATGAAGATAAATGACGGCAGAGACCCTAAAGCCATGAAATTGGCCATCTGGTCGCTGGTGCCGTGTACATTATATATCATGTAGTACGAGCCTGCGGAGTTGCCGACAGCCATCATGGCAAAAGCCGTAATGAAGAAGAAAGCCAATACGCGGAGCGGGCGGTTGCGACGAAATTCCACCCACAGGTCGCTCACCTTCACATTGGCCATTTCGGCTTCATCCATCACCACACGTTCTTTACACTGCGAGAAGCAGAAGATGAGCAGCAGCAGTCCTGCCACCGCATAAATAGTCATTGTGGTAAACCATGCTGAGGCTGCACTGACGGAATGGATGTGGCCGTCGGGCGATAGTGCTGCCACAATCTTCGGAATACCGTAGGCCACGGCCAGTCCGCCCACGTTGGCCAGGAACATGCGAACTGATGTGAGGATGGTTATCTCGTTGGTGTCGCGCGTCAGCGATGCATTCAGCGCACCGTATGGCACATTGATGAGTGTGTAGAGCATGGAAAGACCGACGTAGGTGGCGTATGCATAGACCAATGACGGCGCAAAACCATTCCAGAAGCAGAGAATGGCGAAGCCTGTCAGCGGCACACCTGCCAACACCAGATAGGAGCGGTATTTGCCTAAACGCGGACTGTGCTTGTCGACATAGGTGCCAACGAGGGGATCCCAGAGCACATCGACCACTCTCACCACGAGAAACATGAATGCCGCCTGCGCCGGCTGCAATCCGTAGACATTGGTATAGAATATCAGCAGATACATGCATATCGTCTGATAGATGAGGTTTTGCGCCAGGTCGCCAGAGCCGAAGCCGATGCGCTGCAGCCACGTGAGGCGGTAGAATCCGTTTTGTTTTTCCATATATTATTTCTGCTGATAGAGTTTCATAATATCCTTGATGACTGGCTTGGGTTGATACTGCCTGTCGAATAGCAATGCGTATGCTGTTCGTCCCTGAATGGGCCAATCGTTCATCCACGACTGTGCATCGCTGACTCCCCATAGGGTGACGCGACTTATCTGATGCTGATGACGCTTGTATAATTTGAAGAACTCCAGCCAGCGGTCATTGATACGTTGTGCTACATCATTGGGCAGTCCGTTCTTATATGGATCCATACGTTGGTTATACTCGAAGTTCTGCGACACCTCAGCCCCGGAGAAACTGTCGGGGTTAGGCAGCACGTTCATGTCGAGTTCCGTAATCATCACGTTAGCCCCGCAGTCAGCAAATGCCTCGATGCTGGCTTCATAGTCGGCCATGTCCGGCCATGTCAGTCCGTTATGGCTTTGCATACCAATCCCATCCACGCGTAGTCCCTTTGCCTTTAAACCTTTCACTATCTTGCAAACCATCTCTCGCTTGGCAGGGTTCGACATCGAATAATCATTGTAGTACAGTTCCGCATCAGGGTCGGCCTCGTGGGCGAAACGAAAAGCCATCTCGATATACTCCGGTCCGATAATCTGGTACCACGGCGACTGGCGATAGGTACCATCGTCCTCAAAGGCCTCGTTCACCACGTCCCATCCCTTGATGCGCCCTTTGTAGCGGCTCATCACGGTCTGTATATGGGTCTTCATGCGCTGAATTAGCAGTTCCCGCGAGGCAGGCTTGCCTTCTGCATCTTTGAAGAACCAGTCGGGCGTCTGTGAATGCCACACCAGCACATGGCCTATGACGGTCATTCCACGGTCTTCGCCAAACTTCACGAAGCGGTCGGCCTGGCGCCACTTGAACTTACCCTCCTGGGGTTGCATCGCCTCAGGCTTCATGCAGTTCTCTGCCACGATGCTGTTGAAATGCTTCGTAATGGTTGCTGTCACCAAACTATCGTAGCCCGATGTCTGGCTGACGTTGAGAGCGGCTCCCATCAGGAAATTCTTGCCTACAACGTCCTTCAGTCCCTGAGCCTCTGTCTGGGCGATGAAGCCCATCAGAGCCACTGTCACGCATAATAGATATCTTTTCATGATTATTTCAGTATTACCTTCTTGCCGTTTACAATATAGAGTCCCTTGGTGGGGTTGGTTACTGGCTGTCCGCTGAGATTGTACCAACGTTCAGTGCCGTCATTGTCTTTGGTATAGATGCGGTCGATGCCTGTGGTACCATTGCCCTGCAGGATAGAAGACAGCGGAGCATTGGAAGCTAATGACGTACTGACGATATAGGCTCGGAAGGGAGGAATATAAACATTCACATTCTCTGTCGTCACCTTACCCCAATGATTGCCTGGCTGCAACACGTAGCAGCTTTGGGCATCGCTATTGCTCAACCCTCTTAAAGTACCCTTCAATTGGTAGCCGTCATGAACCTCACTGTCGTTGACGGCTGCCGTGAAGTCGACAGTCGTCTCACCGTCGCTGCCCACCTGGTGGGTTCCTGTCGTCACCGCCACCAGATAGGGGGTATTCGCCACCGGCTCGGCCACTTCTTCGAAGACGAGTGTCGTCCCGCTCAGTCCGTGCAGGGTGTAGAACTTCAGTCCTTCGCTGACGGTAGGCTTATAGGGCAGACAGATGGTATAGAGGTTGGCCTTGCTGGTCTTGTTCTGGCTGTGTATCTCTACGTCATAGTTATCGGATGTCGGCGGGGTGAGTGCACGGCTATAGGTGATGTCGGCTGACTGCAATCCGGCGGAGATGACGGCTGGTGTGCCCTTGGTCTCATCAATGACGGCGGCAGCCTGCAGTTCCATCACTATACAGTCGACGTACGCCTTGTCCGTACCAGAATAGGCTAAGTCTACCACCTGACGGCCGTCGCCAGTGAGTATCAGTGCCACGGGTTCCGTCTCAGCCCACTCCGTAGTGGCCGAGAGTGCTACGTTGGCAGAATTGACGGTCAGCGAACTGCCCTGTCCTGCCTGGTAGCGCACCTTCAGCAGATAGTAGCCCTTGGGAGCCGTCAGCTGGAAGCGCAGCTTGTTGCCGTTCGACAGTTCAGCATAACCCTGTCCTAAAAAGCCGTCGTGTCCGGAATTATAGCCCGACTTCAGGATGGTAGCATTCTTATAGTCGGCCAGCTCAGCCTCATACTGCAGCTGTCCCTGATAGATGGCAGGTATGGCGGGAGTCGTGATGTTCGCCTCCGTATATGCTGTAGCCCGCCCGGTGGCACTGCCCGCACAATTCACGGTCAGCTCGACGGCAGCGCCGCTATGCTCGATACTGAGTGTAAGGACATTGTCAGCCCACGTCTTGGTGACGGTGCCTCCCGATGCTGTATATGTCGGTTCTGCTGTGGCTCCGTTTATCTTTATCACATCCGTGCCACCTTCATAGTTCTGTAGGTAGAACGTCACCTTGTCGGCATACTCCTTCATGATACCTAACGAATAGGGAGCATAGTCCAGATCGACGCTCTCGCAGGTGTTGTACTGGAATGGTATGTTTCCCGTAGCCCGCTTTGTAGCCTTTGCCAACGTGCGGATGCCGTCGGTGGTTGTGTCGTCATATTGATAGGGGTTGTAGGTCACCCATCCGTTCTCTATCCTTCCGGCAAAGAGGTCGCCGGTATATTCTTCAGCGAAGAGGCTGTTCATCTGCGTCAGCCTGTCTGCAGCGGAGAGGCTACTGATGTCTGTCAGCCCGTCAGCACTCAGCATATTGGGTATGGTTGGATAACGCCCTGTGCGTTTCGTCCACCAGCGGTTGTTCAGCCAGTGGTTGGCGTCGCGCCCTTGCAGTCCGCCCTGGTCGGCCTCGTTGCGGTAGAGACCGTCGTAGAGGTCGGCAGGTATGCGGTATGAATCATTGTTCGTTCCACTTCCGCTGCTCACCACGCAGACCTTGGTGCGTGCCGTCACCTCCGCTTTCGAAGGGATGCGGATGGTGCCGTCGAGTATCTTTCGGAACATATCAAGCGTAATGGCGTTCCATTGTGCCGTCCACTGCCAGTTGCGGCGGGTATAGCCGTCGACCGTCGTTGTGCTGCCCTCTGTGGAGCACTCCGTCCACGAGAGTTCTGGACCGTCGATGATGGTCTGTCCTGTCAGCATCACGTGTTCTGCCACGGGAATGGCACCCGCCGCACGCACGAAGTCGCTGCTGCCAATGGTATATTGGGTGTCGCCATCCTGCTTGTCGGGCGTCACACCGTTCTCCACCCATCCGCTCGAGTCGAAGCGGATGCCATAGCAGCCTGCAAAGCCGCTGAGCCAGGCACCCAGACAGTGGCTCTCGTTATAGAGGAAGTTTTTCTTCTGCGTGTACTTCTCGAAGCAGAGGAAATGCTCTGGACTGCTGCTCAGGAAGCTGCTGATGTCGCTGCCCCCGCGCTTCATGTAGGCCACCGGCATCTTGTTGGCATTGTGGTAGGAGTCGGCAAAACTGACGGCCAGATAGCCGCCGTACGTCTTGCCCAGGGTCAGCAAGCGGGCGAAGAGCCGCAGCCGATTGTCGAAGGTCACGCCCCCTGTTTCGTCGAATCCCCAGTACTGTTCGGCAAAGTTGAAGCCCAGGAAGTTGGGGTACTCCTTGTAGTATTTCTCGTAGGCCGACACATCATCGGGCGTGTCGGGCAGGCGGTTGGCATAGCCGCTGGCACACTGTATCATGGCCCATACGCGGTTTTGTGCGCACACCTTCATCCACGAGTCGTAGATGGCCGGTCCGTCGGCCGACTTCTCGTCGCTCGACGAGGTGGCGATGTTGAAGATGACGAACGGACGGACATCCTCCGGCACCATGTCGATGATCTTCTGAGGGTCGGCATAGTTCCACACATCGATGTGAATCAGCCACGCCGGTTGTTCCGGTGAGATGGGCCGGCGCAATGTGGCGCTTATATCCGTCAACCACAAACAGCAAAAAGCCGCTATAGCCAAAAGTCTGAATCTTTTCATTGTCGTATTCCTCCTCTATTATGCTTTTATGTCCAAGTCTTGTTCACTCTCCTCGTCCCAGTCGGTCACCTGCCATCCGTCAAGTATCAGTCCGTGCTCCGTCAGTCGCATGTTGATGGTGTACGTCTTGCCGCCCTCCAGTGTGGCAGCTTCGGGTATAGGATAGGTTTGCCGGTTGCCATACAGCGTGATGGTGAAGAAGGTAGCCCCCTCGCTGACGGCCTGCGGAGCCACGATGGCATACGACGAGATGCGCCAGTCGGTGGTCATCTCGGAGTACATGGGGATGTCGGCCTTGTGGCCCTCGATGGTTGTCACCTGCTGACGGGGCAGGTTCACCCGCACGCTGGTCTCGACGTCAAGCAGCCCTGCCGCTATGTGCGACAAGTCGACACGTCCTGTCTCATCCACCACGTGGATGGCTACCTTGGCCATCATGTGGTTGAAACTGATGCCACCTTCGGCAGGGGCACGGGTGACGCCCGCCGTACTGCCTATCATGAGGTCGCTGGCCGTGAAAGCGTCCATCTCCGTCTGGTCGGTCACCACCGTGAACTCAGGTTCTTCAAAGATGGCATCGTAGCCCCACTCCTCCTGATAGGGCGTATAGGCAATCACCTGTCCGCCCTCGCTGGAAGCCGGGAGAACGGCATTGCCGTTCTCGTCGACCTCCACCTCGGTGTAGACCACGTCTCCATTCTCGTCCACCACATAGACACCTATCACGCTACCTTGGGGTAGCGTAGTTTCGTTGCCGTTCTCGTCGGTCACCACCACGTTGGGCTGTTCACTTTCTTCCGGCACGACAACCACGTCGTCGACATATTCGAACTCACTCTGCTTGGAGCATGCCGCAGTCAGCACTAAGACACCTGCCAGCGCACAGACGGCCTTGATATAATGGGATAAGAATGGGAAACGTTTCATTTTTACTTTTATTGCTTATTTATTTCATATTTACTTGGTAAGTTTCACGTCGCTGGCAACAATATCCACGCTGCCTGTGCCTGTACGTCCGCCAAACGAGATCTTGGTGACGGTGGCAAGGTCAATGCCCAGCGTCGTCAGGTCGACCGTCTTGGTGCCGTTGCTGCCATAGCCGTTACCAAACTCGGTGAACGTGCTGCCTATATAGTAGCCCATGCGCACCATGTTGCCCGACAGGTTGCTAATCGTAAACGTCAGCGTCTTATAGTTAGCCAGTTCGCCATTGCTGAACTCAAAGCAGGTCATCAGGTTGTTAGTGGTAGCCGTCCATGTATAGGTGGGAGCACTATATGTTGCATTGCCACCAGGAGTGCCAAAGGTAGCCGTCAGACTGCCGTCGGTATCAGTTTCGCCGCTAGTACCTTCATCGTTGTTGTTGTCATCCGTGCTCGAAGAACCCTCACCGTCGCCAATCAGGATGACATCGCTGGCAAGGATGTCGCATGAACCTGCGTTGCTGCGACCACCGAACGAAATCTTGGTGACCGTCGAGAGATCAATGCCCAGTGCCGTCAGATCGACGGTCTTCTCGCCTGCACTATAGTAGCCGCTGCCAAACTCGGTGAAGGTGCTGCCTACATAGTAGCCCATGCGTACCGGTCCGTCTACCAGATTCGTGAACTTGAACTTCAGCGTGTGGTAGTTAGCCAGCTCGCCGTTACTGAACTCGAACACTGTCATGAGGTTGCTGGTGCTGCCCGTCCACGTATAGGTGGGAGCTGTGTAGGAAGCATTGCCGCCGGGAGTTCCGAAAGTGGCAGTCAGCGTCACAGGCTCGGCAGCCCCTTTCTCGCTCTCCGTCACGTCGCCCGTCAGTTCGTCGGTCACGTAGTCCCAGTCGGTCACGGTGCTGGCCAGCTCAATCTCGGCCTTGGCCTCAGCTCCGCCACCAGAGATATTCACATTATAGGTATAAGCCTTACCCGACAGGAAGGTGACGTCGTTGTTCAGCTTGGCATTGAGCACCCTGTCGCTCAGCTCCACCTGGATAAACTCGCCGGCTGCCACCGTCTGCGGCACGATGACGGCACTCGAGAGGTACGTGGTGGCATCAGCGGCGAAAGTCACCACCTTGATGGGGGCAGCGTCGCCGGAGGCAGCACCTACCGTACCGTCGCTCACCTTGAGCGAGGTGGCCGTCTTGGTGTTCAGCACGTTGATGGTAGCACCCTTCAGGTTGACATCCGTCTCGCCCAGCGTGAACTTCACTGTCAGCTTCGACAGCATGTGGTTGAAATTCAGGGGAACGTTAGGGGTGTCCTTGGTGAAGGAGTTGGTGCCTGTAGGCACAGCTTGCAGCAGGTCGCTCTTCAGATAGCCGGCATCCGTCGACTGGTCTTGAGCCACGCTGAAACTGACGGCCTCAGCCTCCTTGCCGTCGAAGGTGCTGGAGTAAGGAGCGTAGGCAAACACGCTCACGGCAGAGCCGTCAGAGGGGAAGAACAGCTGCGTGCCGGTGAAATTGCCATTGCCGTCGGCCGTCACCTTATTATTATTACCATTGGTGATATAGGTGTCGCCAGCCTTGGCAAACACACCTACCTCCACGCCACTGGCAATCTGCGTCTTCTGCAGACTGGCATTGACGCTACGTGTTGCTGCCATGTAGCTGAACAGATTGATGGGTGTCAGTTCGCTTGATGCTGACTCAGGCTGATCCGCCGTGCAGCTGCTCAGGGTCAGCAGGACCAGGCCCATGGTGAAAAGTGAAACTCTCTTCATAATGCTCATTTTTTTATTTTTTATTTCTTACTTCTTATTTTTTTTCTCGGACTTCTTGCCGGTTCGGTGGCGTCGCCACCCATGCCAGACTCCACATTGCCCGTCTCGTCGACCGTACTCGATATGCCCAGATCGTCGCCGGTAGCCCAGTCGGTGATGGTGACCTGCCCAAGCAGCAGTTCGGTCTTCACGATATTGAAGCTGAAGGTATATGCCTTGCCGCTCTCCAGTGTGACGGCTGTGGCTATCCGGGCCGTCAGCAGTCGGTCGCCCACTACCAGCTTCACCAGCTCCGTACCGGCAGCTATCTGCTGGGGCACCAACACGGCACAGGCCGTAGCCTCCGTACCGATGGTCGCTGCCACCTTGATGTCGGCAGCATCACCCGAAGCCTCGCCGAGGGCTCCTGTCTGAGGAGTCAGCGTGGTGGCTATTTTAGTGCCGCTGACGGTCAGCGAAGCCTTGCTGAGATCGGTGTCGTCATCATCGGACTTGACCACCTTGATGGTCATCTTCGCCATCAGATGACGAAACGTCAACGG
>ERZ842401.3727-NODE-3727-length-18583-cov-39.090620_pt1 | contig 18583 bp, 18 predicted proteins | sample MGYA00521270_ERZ842401 | MGnify/ENA primary metagenome ERZ842401 (study PRJEB31892, sample SAMEA3878208) | bioreactor metagenome | biome: Moose rumen | place: Sweden | collected 2011-10 | study: EMG produced TPA metagenomics assembly of the PRJEB12797 data set... | reverse complement strand
ACGAGAAATAAGCAATTAGACTAATTTTTCAACACAGGGTTTTGCAGGTGACCCCCAATTTAGCGGTAAAAATTTGGAGGGGTGGGGGAAAAGCAGTACCTTTGCAGCGAGTGAGTGAGAATGGCGTATTTGAATTGTATGATATGAGAAAATGGCGTACTATAGAGATGAAGCGACTCTCTGTGGAGGAGTTTCAGGAGGCAGAGAAACTGCCGCTGACGGTGGTGCTCGACGATGTCCGTTCGATGCATAATGTGGGGTCGGTGCTGCGCACGGCAGATGCGTTCCGGCTGGAAGCTGTTTATCTGTGTGGCATCACGGGCTGTCCGCCTCACAACGAGATACACAAGACCGCTCTCGGTGCGGAGGATAGCGTGAGCTGGCGCTATTTTAAGACGGCTTTGGAGGCTGTGGAAGAGTTGAAGGGTAGGGGAGTGACGGTATTGAGCATAGAACAGGCAGAGGGCTCAACAAAACTTCCCTCGTTCTGTGCAGAACAAGGGAAGCGTTATGCCATTATCCTAGGCAATGAAGTGAAGGGTGTTCACCAGGAGGTGATTGATGCCTCGGACGGTTGTCTGGAGATACCGCAGTATGGCACCAAGCATTCCATGAATGTGTCGGTGACGGCAGGGATTGTGATTTACAAGTTTGCCGACGACCTGCTTTTCAGGTGAACAGTGCCGACGACCTACTCTTCAGCTGAGAAGTCGCCCTTACCTACACCACAGATGGGGCAAACCCAATCCTCAGGGATGTCTTCAAATGCTGTACCGGGTGCTATTCCACCATCGGGGTCGCCTACTGCGGGATCGTAAACGTATCCGCAAACGTCGCATACATACTTTTTCATAATTGTCAGTTTGTTTTAGGGTTAATAATATTGGTTATTTTCTCTACAATTGTCTCGGGTTTGATGCCGGTCATGCAGCGATAGTCGCCATATTTGCACGGCTTCTGACCGAAGATGCTGCAGGGACGGCAGTCCAAGTCCAGTTGTACGGCATTCTCCTCTTTCTGGTTCCATCCCATGAATCCGGCGAAGGGATGAGTGGCTCCCCAAATGGATACCACAGGCGTGTTGGTGAGCGAAGCCAGGTGCATGTTGGCTGAGTCCATAGACACCATCACATCGAGGTGGCTGATTAGAATCAGTTCTTGCTGCATGCTGTCCAGATGCCATCCCACATACGTGCACTGCGGCATCTGTTTGACCCATTCAGGGAAGACTTCGTTCTCGGTCTTTCCCCGTCCGAAAAGGAAAATGCGGGCTTTAGGATAGCGTTCGATAAGCAACTTCAGCACTTGCTGCATCTGCTGTTGCGGATAGCTTTTCCCCTGATGTGCAGCAAACGGAGCCACGCCTATCCACACCTCTTCTTCGCGTTTCTCGCCTATAGCATCGGGCAAGGCGTTGAGGTGGCCGCCCCCTTCAGGGAAGATAGACTTGAAGGTGATGGTTTTGATGGGGAAGCCGAGCTTCGCAAACACTTCGGCATAGTTGTCGAAGGTTGAAGGCAGCCGCTGAAGCAGCTTGTCACTACTTTTTACCAGCTTACGGCGCATTTTTCGATGCTTGTTGATATGGGCTACCTTGAAGTGGCCCAAGTTGAACCGCATCCTGAGATATTCCGAACGGAGCACGGCATGCAGGTCAGCCACATGGGTAAACTGCTTGGCGGTGAGTCGGCGGTAGAGGGCATTCAGTCCCTTCACACCCCGATACTCTCCTTTGATGTCAGCCTCCATAAAGGTTACATTCGGTGCCAGGTTTTCAAAGAACGGACGGGCGAAGGCACGGCTCAGCACCGTGATTCGCACATTGGGATATTGCTGTGCCACGGACCATACTACAGGTACCATCATAGCCACATCGCCCAATGCAGAAAACCTGATGACCAGAATATGCTGATGCTTCATCTCACGTTAATCGTTGCTTGCCTTATAGAGTACAGGATTGGTGCTGGGGTCGTTGTACATCTTCATCTGGCGGTAAACCTTCATCACCTTGCGGCCGGCCTTATAGTCGTCCAGCAGCTGGTCAATAGCTGTCGACAGGTCTTTGCGCTGCTCAAGCAGGACTTCCAGTTTGGCTTTACAGCGGTTTCTGTGCTCTTCGGAAGCATCCTCCCTGTCTACCTGTTCCTTCATGTGCCAGATTTTCAGTTCGAGGATTGACAGACGGTCGACGGCCCATGCAGGACTTTCCGTATTCAGTCGGGCATCGGGCTGTGGTATGACATCGCTGAACAGCTGGCGGAAGTACGAGTCAATCTCTTCCACCAAGTCCGTGCGGTCCTGGTTGGAATGGTCGATGCGCCGCTTCAGCTGTAGTGCTTCAGCCAGGTCGATGTGTGGATTACGTATCAGGTCCTCAAGATGCCACTGTACGGTGTCTATCCAACATTTCAGGTACAGCTTGTATTCTATGGAGTCTCTGTCGTAAGGATTTTTCACAGGCGTATCCACATTATCTGTCAGGTGATAGTCGCGAATAGCCTGCTGAAAAAACTTGTTAGCTTGTTCTGTAAAAGTCATATATTCATATATATAGTCCGTTATTCAACTTGCAAATATACACAGACTTTCTGAAATAACCAACTTTTTTCCTTAATTTTAAGTATTTTATCCATTTTAGGCTAAGGATTAGGCTATGGATGGTGCCTGTTTTGAACCGATAGCCGTCTTCATCTGTTATGATTCGTAGGCTGCTGCTTCTGCTGCTGCAATGATGTCTTCGCGCGACAGCTCCTCAACGTTATGGGTGATATCCGACAGGTCAAACTCGTCGATGTCAGGGTTTACTGCCTCTTCTGTCTTCTTAGTGAAATTGGCATCAGCGGTCTCTTCTGTCTTTTTGCTGAAACCTGCATCAGCTTCCTCTTTTTTCTTGATGAAACTGGCATTCGAGGCCTCTTCTGTTTCAGGTGGAATGGCGGTAGGCATTTCTTCCATCTTTGTGCGTTCTGACTTGGCCTGGAAGATGGCATCAATCAGCTGAGGCTCGCGACGGAGGCGCTGCAGGGTCTCTTTCGAGGCATTCTGTTGCGCTTCTTTCTTGGAGTAGCCTTTGCCGCTACCACCCTCTATGCCTTCAATCTCAACCACGAAGCCAAAGGTGGGCGAGCCCTCCTTGTCGACACTTTCCTGCATGATGATGAAGTTCATTTTCACGCGGTTTTTCTGGGTCCACTCCAGCAGTTTCGACTTGAAGTTGACTTCCTTGTAAGCCACCTTGTCTATATTTACCATCTGAGCCAGGATGCGCTTCTTCATAAACCGCATGACGGCATCGTAGCCCTGGTCCAGATAGATGGCACCCACCAGGGCCTCGAAGGCATTGCCTGCCATATAGCTGTTGTGCGAATGCTTGTAGGTGTTGCTCTGAATGAGTTCCGTCAGGCCCATCTCTTCAGCCAGTTTGCCCAGCGTGTCCCTGCTGACCAGCTTTGAGCGAGTATTGGTGAGAAAACCCTCGCGCTTGTTTCCGAAGTGTTCGTAGACGATATGTCCTACTACAGCGTCGAGCAACGCATCGCCCAGAAATTCCAGTCGCTCGTTGTTCAGCGGCTTGCCTTTTTCGTTACGTTTGCCGCTGCTTTTATGAGTCAGCGCTATTTTGTAGTATTTGATATTGTGGGGATAGAAGCCCATAATATCGTGTAAAGAAGAAAAAAGCTCCTTCTCCTTGCGGAAAGGGAGCTTTAAGCGATTGATAATATCTTTAACCTTCATACTTCTTGAATACCACGCAGGCATTGTGTCCACCAAAGCCGAAGGTGTTGCTCAAAGCAGCACGTACGGTGCGCTTCTGGGCCTTGTTGAACGTAAAGTTCAGGTTGTAGTCAATCTCAGGATCCTCGTCGCCTTCCTCATGGTTGATGGTGGGAGGCACGATGTCGTTCTTCACAGCCAGGATGGAAGCCATAGCCTCGATGGCACCGGCAGCACCCAGCAGGTGGCCAGTCATCGACTTGGTCGACGAGATATTCAGTTTATAGGCAGAATCGCCAAAAACCTCCTTGATAGCCTTGGCCTCAGAGATGTCGCCTACGTGGGTCGACGTGCCGTGCACGTTGATGTAGTCAATCTCCTCGGGCTTCATACCGGCATCCTCTAAGGCGTTCAGCATCACCAGCTTGGCACCAAGACCCTCAGGATGCGAGGCGGTGATGTGGTGAGCATCGGCACTCATGCCGGCACCTACAAACTCTGCGTAGATCTTGGCACCGCGGGCCTTGGCATGCTCCAGTTCCTCAAGAATGAGGCAACCGGCACCTTCGCCCATGATGAAACCATCGCGGCTGGCACTGAACGGACGACTGGCCTTCTCGGGCTCATCGTTGCGTGTCGACAGGGCGTGCATGGCATTGAATCCGCCTACACCCGTCTCGCAGATGGCTGCTTCGGCACCACCGGCAACGATGATGTTGGCCTTGCCCAGACGAATCAGGTTGAAGGCGTCTGCCAGTGCATTGCTCGATGAAGCGCAGGCCGACGATGTGATATAGTTAGGACCGTGGAAACCATACTGGATGGAAATCTGTCCGGCTACAATATCGGCTATCATCTTGGGGATGAAGAAGGGATTAAACTTGGGGCCGTCCTCGCGGTGTGCACCGTAATAGCCTACTTCTTCCTCAAATGTCTTAATACCACCGATACCAACGCCAAACACCACACCAACGCGGTTCTTGTCGACGGTCTCAAGGTCTACACCGCAGTCTTTGACGGCCTGCATGGCGGCTATCATGCCCAGTTGGGTGTAGCGGTCCATCTTGCGGGCCTCTTTGCGGTCCAGATAATCGTTCACGTTGAGGTTTTTCACCTCGCATGCAAATTGTGTCTTGAATTTGGCTGGGTCGAAAAGTGTAATAGGTGCTGCACCGCTTACTCCTGCCACCAGGTTGTTCCAGGTTTCCTCAGGAGTGTTGCCAACGGGGGTTACTGCGCCCAGACCTGTTACAACAACTCTTTTTAATTCCATAAGCTTTTTAAGGGAATAGTGAAAAGCGAAAAGTGAAAAATTTGTTACCGCACTTCATTTTGGTGAAGTCAATGGCGGCAGCAAATTCTTCACTTTTCACTATTACTTTTTACTTCTTATTTTGCGTTCTCCTCGATGTAAGAGATAGCGTCGGCAACAGTACCAATCTTCTCAGCTTTATCGTCGGGGATAGAAATACCGAATTCCTTCTCAAACTCCATGATGAGTTCTACAGTATCCAGTGAATCTGCGCCCAGATCATTGGTGAAACTTGCTTCGGGCTTAACTTCTGCTTCGTCAACACCGAGCTTGTCTACAATAATTGCCTTTACTTTGCTTTCAATTTCTGACATAATTTTCTTTTTTAATTGTTAATACTTTCTATCTTTACAAGTTGATTTCTTCAAAATCGGGTGCAAAGTAACTCATTTTTATTCAATTACGCAAACTTTTTGGCAAAAAACTGCGTTCTGTGTGCACACACAGGGGGTAATTGTGCAAGTTTTTGCACGTTTTTGGGGTAATTTTTACACTTTGTCCCGCTGTTCGGCTTACTGATGCCGGTTGTCTCACTGCCCGACTTACTTGTGCCGGTTGGCCCGCTGTTCGCGATATTTGGCCTTTTGTTTGGCCGACCCGCTGCCGTGCGCACCCGTAATGTACTTCTTTTTCTTGGCTTTGGTCTTCACCTTGCCTGCATTGGGGTCTTTGCGTTCGCCGCCACGTCCAAAAGAAATGCCATTCTCAAGAATGCTCTGGAAATCGTCTTCTTTACTCATTATTATATAAATGATTCAAGTTTCGTATGTCACCTCTTTCCACTCACCTCTTTAATGATGGAACAGGCGCACGCCCGTGAAGGTCATCGCGATACCGTATTTGTCGCAGGTCATGATGACATGGTCGTCACGCACAGAGCCGCCGGCCTGGGCAATATACTGCACACCGCTCTTGTGGGCACGCTCAATATTGTCGCCGAAGGGGAAGAAGGCGTCGCTGCCGAGGCTCACCTCGGTGTTCTTGGCTATCCATTCCTTTTTCTCTGCCAGTGTCAGTACCTCGGGTTTCTCGGTGAAGAACTGCTCCCAGGCACCGTCACGCAACACGTCATCATGCTCGTCCTCAGAGATATATACGTCGATGGTATTGTCGCGGTCGGCACGGCGAATGCCGGGCTTGAAGGGCAGGTTGAGCACCTTCGGATGCTGGCGCAACCACCAGATGTCGGCTTTCTGACCAGCCAGACGGGTACAGTGGATGCGGCTCTGCTGACCGGCACCGATGCCGATGGCCTGTCCGTCCTTCACGTAGCATACCGAGTTCGACTGTGTGTACTTCAGCGTGATGAGGGCAATCATCAGATCGCGGCGGGCCTCAGCCGAGAACTCCTTGTTCTGCGTGGGGATGTTTTCAAACAGGGCGGGGTCATCCAGACGGATCTCGTTGCGACCCTGTTCGAAGGTAACACCAAACACCTGCTTGGTCTCAACGGGTGCGGGCTTGTATTCAGGGTTGATCTTTATGACATTATAGGTACCCTTGCGCTTCTCCTTCAGGATTTCCAGCGCCTCGGGGGTGTAGTCGGGAGCGATGACACCATCGCTTACCTCGCGCTTGATAATCAGGGCAGTGGTTTTGTCGCAGGTGTCACTCAAGGCGATGAAGTCGCCATACGATGACATACGGTCGGCACCGCGGGCACGAGCGTAGGCACAGGCAATAGGCGACTCATCAAGACCGGCGATGTCGTCCACGAAGTAGATGTGCTTCAACGTATCGCTCAGGGGCAGGCCTACGGCAGCACCTGCCGGCGACACATGCTTGAACGAGGCGGCAGCAGCCAGTCCGGTGGCTTGCTTCAGCTCCTTCACCAGCTGCCAGGAGTTCAGTGCATCCAGCAGATTAATGTAGCCGGGACGGCCGTTAACAACTTCGATGGGTAACTCTGAGCCGTCGTGCATAAAGATGCGCGAGGGCTTCTGATTCGGATTACATCCGTACTTCAATGCCAGTTCTTTCATACGCTTAAAATAATTTGGGTGCAAAGGTACAAAGTATTTGGTAAATAAATACATCCATTACCAAACATTTACACATTATTAACCCAACTATGTCAAGCGGACAAAGAGCTTGGAGGTGCTTCTTTTTTATACATTCACGCCCAAGTCTGAGGCAGTGGTGCCGGACTTGGGCGTGAAAAGAATGAAAGGACAGCGGATTATTTCACCTCTTCCTGAACTTCTACCTGACGGGTAACCTGCTTCTTCACCTTCTTCGTGGTCTGCTTCTCAACCTCGACCTCCTCGTAGGTGGTCACCTTGAAGGTACCCTCACCTGTAACGATGACGCAACGGTTCTTGTCGTTCTCGGCAAACGGCTGAACCATGTCGCCCTTCGAGTCGGTGGTGATGCGCGAGGCATCGATACCATGCTCCTTGATGAGTTTGTCAGCCACACCGTCGGCACGTTTCTTGGCATATTTCTTGTTGATGGCGTGCGTGCCAGTACCCTTGTCGGCATAGCCGGTGATGGTGAACTTAGCATCGTCGCTGGTCTTCATCAGGTCGGCAATGTCCTTGATGGCTTGGTCGATGCCGGCAGCCTGGTCGGCATTGCTCTGTGCTATCTTGAAGAACACGGTCTCGTTGATGCTCTTCTTCTCCATCTTCACAACGGGACGCTGCTCCTTCACCATGATAGTGGTGGGCTCGTCGACCTCAATCTCTTCAACAACATCTACCATCTTGGTGATAAACTTGGGAGCAGCCTTCTTGTAACCGAAGCGGAAGTTCAGGCCCAGCATGGCGGTGAACTGCCAGTCGTCGGCATCGTTGGTCTTCGAGTTGAAACGGTCGCTCACCGAGTTGGCATTGACTTCCAGTGCAACACCGAAAGGCTTGGCCTGATTGGTCTCCAGACGGAGGCCGGCACGCAGATTATGGCTCAGACGGTTGTCGTTCCAGGCCAGAGGCGTGGCGTTGGCAGGCAGGTTCAGTGCCTTCAGGTCTTTGTTGTCCCAAGCGTAGTTCAGACCCACACCACCCAGCAGGATCAGGTTCAGCGGATGGTCGGAACCGCCCTTGATTAGGTTTGTCAGGTTGAGCATCAGATCCAGGTCGGGTGTTATATACTTCCACTTGTAGTACTGGTCGTTGATACCACTTTTCGACTCCCATGCATTAACATGCAGACGGGCTCCCACAACGGGGGTGAAGTAATGGCCGATAGACAAGGCAACCGTCGGGGTAATCAGCTTATCCATCTTGGCATCGGTAGCAGTCATCTGAATACCACCCTGTGCTTCAACATAAGAGTACGATGTCCACGTGTTGGACTGAGCCTGTGCGGCACCAGCCATCAGCAGCGCTGCAACTGCAGCAGTCATTAATCTTTTACTTTTCATTTCTCGAGAGGTTTGTTTTAAAGTTAGAATTCTGCGTGCAAAGATAATAAATTTTCTTGAAATGGCAAGAAAAGTTGCTAAAAATAGTTTTTTTTGTGCCACATATCCCGTTTTTTTTGTACCTTTGTGCGTTGTTTTAACATAAAAATGCGTACTATGTCGTCAGTAGAGATTAAAAAAGTGACCGACAAGCGAGGTCTGAAGGCCTTCATTCAGTTCCGTTTTGATCTGTATCGAGGCAATCCTTACGATGCACCAAACCTTTTTAGCGATGAGCTGAATACCCTGAGCCGTGAAAAAAACCCCGCCTGCGAGTTCTGCGATGTGGACTATTTCCTGGCCTATCGCGACGGCAAGGTGGTGGGGCGTGTGGCTGCCATCATCAACAAACGCTATAACGAGCAGTGGAAGCGCCCTGTGGTGCGCTTCGGATGGTTCGACTTCATTGATGACCCGGAAGTGTCGAAAGCCCTGTTGCAGACGGTAGAGAACTGGGGTCTTGAGCGTGGCATGCAGGAGATAATCGGTCCGCTGGGCTTCACCGACATGGATCCTGAAGGCATGCTCACCTTCGGTTTCGACCAGTTGGGCACGATGGCCACCATTTACAACTACGACTACTACCCTCGCCACATGGAGCAGATGGAGGGGTACGAAAAAGACAACGACTACGTGGAGTTCAAGGTCTTTGTGCCCAAGGAGGGAATGCCCGACAAGCTGAAGCGTGTGGCTGAGCTGTGCATGCAGCGCTATAACCTGCACACGGTTAACTTGAAACGCAGTCAGGTATTCGGTCCTGAGCAGTACGGGCAGAAGGTGCTTGACCTGGTGAACAAAACGTTTGGTCATCTCTATGGTTACTCTCAGATGACGCAGCGTCAGATAGATGTCTATGTGCATCAGTACTTCAAGTTCTTCGACATGAAGATGCTCAGCGTGATTGAAGACTGGAACACGCCCGACCACCAGGTGATAGGTGTGGGTATCACTATTCCCTCGCTGAGCAAGGCTCTGCAGAAATGCCGCAACGGCAGGCTCTGGCCTTTTGGCTGGTGGCACCTTATCCGGGCTTTGAAGTTCCACAAGACGGATATTGTAGACCTGCTACTGGTGGGCATCCTGCCCGAATATCGTGCCAAGGGTGCCAATGCCCTGCTCTTCTATCAACTGATTCCCGTTTACCAGAAATATGGATTCAAATGGGGCGAGACGCATGTTGAGATGGAGTCCAACGATAAGGTGCAAGGCCAGTGGAAGTTCTTCGAGAACGAACTGCATAAACGGAGGAGATGCTATAAGAAGAAACTGTAAAGGTTAAAGGGTTAAAAGGTTAAAAAGTTAAAGGGTTAAAGAGTTAAAAGGTTAAATGGCAGAAGAGACTAACATCACAGAACAACAGCAGGGCTCGGTGGACTACAACGACGACAACATCCGCACCCTGACGGGTACGGAGCATATCCGCCTGCGCCCTGGTATGTATATCGGTCGCCTGGGCGACGGTTCGCTGCCCGAAGACGGCATCTACGTGCTACTGAAGGAGGTCATCGACAACTCTATCGATGAGTTCAAGATGAAGGCCGGCGACCGCATTGAGATTAACGTCGACGAGCAGCTGCGAGTCAGCGTGCGCGACTATGGTCGCGGCATCCCGCAGGGCAAGATGATAGAGGCTGTCTCGGTGCTCAACACGGGTGGCAAGTACGACTCGAAGGCCTTCAAGAAGTCCATCGGACTGAATGGTGTGGGTGTGAAGGCCGTCAATGCGCTGAGTGCACGTTTCGAAGTGCGCTCCTATCGTGACGGCGTAGTGCGCAAGGCCGTGTTCGAAAAAGGAAAGCTTGTCTCTGACGAGACGGAGAAAACCGACGACGAGAACGGCACCTACATCTTCTTCGAACCCGATGATACGCTCTTCCTGCACTATAGCTTCCATGATGATATCGTGGAGACCATGCTGCGCAACTACACCTATCTGAACATTGGACTGGCCATCATGTACAATGGTCGCCGTATCCTCTCCCGCCGCGGCTTAGAAGACCTGCTTAAGGACCGCATGAGTGCCGACGCACTCTATCCCATCATCCACCTGCAGGGCGAGGACATCGAGATAGCTTTCACCCATGCCAACCAGTATGGCGAGGAGTACTACAGCTTCGTCAACGGACAGCACACCACCCAGGGCGGCACCCACCAGAGTGCCTTCAAGGAGCACATCGCCAAGACTATCAAGGAGTTCTTCCAGAAGAACTTCGAGTATGGCGACATCCGCACGGGTATCGTGGCTGCCATCGCGCTGAACGTAGAAGAACCCATGTTCGAGAGCCAGACTAAAATCAAGCTGGGTTCGCTCACGATGGCTCCCGTGCCTACGCAGGTCGATGCCGAGCACCCCATGCCCCCCTCTATTAATAAATATGTGGGCGACTTCATCAAGCAGGAGGTAGACAACTTCCTGCACAAGAACCCCGACACCGCCGAGGTGATGATGCAGAAGATTCAGGAGAGCGAGAAGGAGCGCAAGGCGATGGCTGGTGTCACCAAGCTGGCCCGCGAGCGTGCCAAGAAGGCTAACCTGCACAACCGCAAGCTGCGCGACTGCCGCATACACTACAGCGACACGAAGAACGACCGCAAGGAGGATTCCAGCATCTTCATTACCGAGGGCGACTCGGCCAGCGGCTCCATCACCAAGAGCCGTGATGTGAACACGCAGGCTGTCTTCTCCTTAAGGGGAAAACCGCTGAACACCTTCGGACTCACCAAGAAGGTGGTCTACGAGAACGAGGAGTTCAACCTGCTGCAGGCCGCCCTCGACATCGAGGAAGGCATGGACACGCTTAGATATAATAAGGTGATTGTAGCCACCGATGCCGATGTCGACGGCATGCACATCCGCCTGCTTATCATCACCTTCTTCCTCCAGTTCTTCCCAGAACTCATCCGCGAGGGGCATGTCTATGTGCTGCAGACACCGCTGTTCCGCGTACGCAACCGCCGCACCAAGATTCGCAACAAGCAGGTGCTGGCCGATGAAGACACCAAGCGGGCCAATAGCCAACAGCCAACAGCCAAAAGCGATTTCATCACCCGCTACTGCTATAGCGAAGAGGAGCGCCTGAATGCCATACACGACCTGGGACCCGATCCTGAGATAACCCGATTCAAAGGTCTTGGCGAAATCAGCCCGGAGGAGTTTGCCGGCTTCATCGGTCCCGACATCCGTCTGGAGCAGGTCACCCTGCACAAGACCGACCAGGTGCAGAAACTATTAGAGTACTATATGGGCAAGAACACGATGGAGCGCCAGAACTTCATCATCGACAATCTGGTTATCGAGGAAGACCGCCCAGAGGAAGACACATACGAATAATCATCCGGAAAGTGAAAAGAAAACTTGTTACCTGCTTACTGCTCACGGCGGCACTCTACGTGTCGGCCCAGTTGAAACCGACAGACTCTCGCGACACCGAGCATGCGCTGCGTAAGCTGAACATTGCCGAGATGGCTATCAAGGCGCTCTATGTCGACGAGGTCGACGAGCAGAAACTTGTAGAGGATGCCATACGCGGCATGCTCGAAAAACTGGACCCGCACTCCAGTTACAGCACCCCCAAGGAGACCAAAAGCATGAATGAGCCTCTGAACGGTTCGTTCGAAGGCATCGGTGTACAGTTTAACATGGTCGAAGACACGCTCATCGTCATACAGACCATCGTCAACGGCCCGTCAGAGAAGGTGGGCATCATCGCTGGCGACCGCATCGTGATGGTCAACGACACCGCCATTGCCGGCGTGAAGATGTCGAAAGAGGAGATTATGCGGCGTCTGCGCGGACCCAAGGGCACCATTGCCGATCTGCGCGTGGTGCGACCAGGCATCAACGACCTGCTGACGTTCAAGGTCAAGCGCGATAAGATACCCCTGCACACCATCGATGCCACCTATATGCTGAGGCCTGGCGTGGGCTACATCCGCATTGGCAGCTTCGGTGCCACCACCCACGACGAGTTTCTGGAGAGCTTGGAGAAGCTGCGGGCACAGGGCATGAAAGACCTGGTGCTCGACCTGCAGGAGAATGGCGGCGGCTATCTGCAGACTGCTGCCGACGTAGCCGACGAGTTTCTGGAGGCGGGCGACCTGATTGTCTATACCGATGGACGCAAGGTGCCTCGCCGCGAGTATAAGGCTCATGGGCATGGTGGCTTCCGTCAGGGGCGTGTCGTGGTGCTGGTCGACCAGTACACGGCATCGGCTGCCGAGATAGTGACAGGAGCCATTCAAGACCACGACCGTGGCTTGGTGGTGGGTCGCCGCACCTTCGGCAAAGGCCTCGTACAGCGTCCCATCGACCTGCCCGACGGCTCCATGATTCGTCTCACCGTTGCCCATTACTATACTCCCTCGGGGCGTTGCATCCAGAAGCCCTATGAGAAAGGCGACAAGAAGGGCTACGAGAAGGACATCCTGAACCGTCTGAACAATGGGGAACTGACCAATGCCGACAGCATCCATTTTGCCGACTCGCTGAAGTACCAGACGCTGAAGAAGCACCGCACGGTGTATGGCGGCGGCGGCATCATGCCCGACTACTTTATTCCGCTTGACACCACACGATACACGCGCTACCACCGCCAGCTGGCAGCCAAGAGCGTCATTATACAGCAGAACCTGCGCTATATTGACAAAAACCGCAAGACGCTGAAGAAGCAATATCCCGATTTCCAGACGTTCAAAGCCACCTTCGAGACTCCGCAGTCGCTCATCGATAATATCGTCAAAGAGGGCGAAAAGCAGAATATCCGTCCTACCGACGATGCCGAGATGCAGCGCACCCTGCCCTATCTGAAACTCCAAATGAAGGCCCTCATTGCCCGCGACCTCTGGGATATGAGCGAATACTTCTCGGTCATCAACGAAGAAAGCGAGGTGGTGAAGAAAGCGCTGGAGATTCTTGAGAAGTAGAATAATTGATAATTCATGATGCGTCATTCACTGCTGGTCGCTGTCCTTGCCATACTGTCGCTGCTCTCGGCGTGCAGCGACGGCGAGCGGATGCGCCGCGAACTGGTGGAGCTGGAGAGGTGGAACGCGGCCGACAGTGTCCTGCAGAACGACTCACTGGCCCGCGCCCTCGTCGACTACTTCGACAGCCACGGTACGCCTGACGAGCAACTGCGTGCCTACTACCTCCTAGGACGCACCCATGCCGACCGTGGCGAGACGCCGCAGGCTCTCAATGCCTACTACGATGCCATCGACCGCGCCGATACCACCCATGTCGGCTGTAACTACCACAAACTCTGCCGCATCTATTCACAGATGTCAGACATTTTCTATAGGCAGAACCTTGTGAGCAATCAAGCCCTCTGCCTTGACAAAGCCATCAGTTATGCATACCTGTCTAACGATACTGTTGCTGCTCTAACATTGTATGCCCATAAAATTCTTCCATATGACAAACTTGGATGGAACGACTCGATAATTTCTGTCTGTGAACACACCTATAAAGCCTTTTGTAGGTTAGGCTATCCACAAATTGGCAGTCAGTATTATTCTTATGCCGTGAGAGCTTATACCAATAAAGGAGATTATGCGCGGGCCAGACATTGCATGGATATATATGAACAAGAGTCTGGCTATTTTGACAATTATGGCAATATAGGGGCAGGTCGAGAGGTTTATTATGCAATCAAAGGCGACTTTTATCAAGCTATCGGTAAATATGATTCCGCAGAGTATTATTACAGAAAAGAACTGACGAATGGGTTGGATTATAATAACCAGACACTGGCTTCAAAAGGACTTGCAACGCTGTTCATGCAGACCCACCAACCAGACTCAGCAGCTTTCTATGCTGCCTATGCGTTCAACATGAACGATTCTAACTATGCTCAGATGTCTACAACCGATGTGGAGCGGATACAAACTGCCTACAATTATAGTCACCAGCAGCAACTTGCGCAGACAGAGAAGAAGAGGGCAGACCGGGAACGGAAATTGGTTTTATGGTTAGCAATAGCTTTACTACTAACCTTGGCTTTGGGTGGAACTATTGTATATGCATACAAGAAAAGAAGAAAAACTACGTTAAAAGCCTATAAAGAAAAGGTACGCGAATTAGAGACATTGCAGACCGATACGCTGTACCTTCGCTCACATGAAAAAGAATTGGACAGTCTTTTGGCTGAAAAGGAAATAAAAATAGAGCAGTTGAAACGGGAAATCGATGCTAATAAGGACAAAGAGAAGATCCAATTAGAAGCTAGAAAAAACAATTGACAGAATCTGCAATATATGCGAAAGTCCAGAAGATGGCAAATACAGGCAATAAACTTTCAGAAGAAGACTGGCATCAAATCAACAGGCTGGTGATTGAATTGCTCCCCAACTTCTATAGAATGGCGACAGACAAGAAATTCTGCTTAAGTCTTAATGAATATAGAGTCTTTACTTTGATTCGACTGCACATCCCCCCCAAAACCTATCAGTAATCTGATGGATGTAAGCCCGCAGTATATCTCAAAAGTTATAAGAAATACATCGTATAAAATATACCAGGAACCTATAAATTTCAAGTCGATAGAACAAAGACTATCCGATTTTTTTTGAATTTGTACCTGTCCCGTCTGCTCGTTTTCCCTGATTTCATCGGTAATATTGATTCAAGGTTAAATCAAGGTTAAATATTGGAGCGTAGAATTTTATCAGAAGTTAGAATGTTGCATTATCTTTGTATCCGATTTCTAACCTATTAATTTATTTAACGTATGAAAAAAATTACTTCTTTACTTGTATTGCTAGCCCTGTTGGGAGAGGCAAATTTTCTTTATGCTGAAGATATAAAGCTTGGAACCAAATCCACAGGGTGTGAATCTAGCATTCCTAGTAATCCCAAGGCACCTGCCCGGCCTTGGATAGTTGACCTCACCGACGGTGTCATCACCATGTCGCCAGTATCGCGCGACTACACACTCACTCTTGTAGACGAGGACGACGAAGAAGTATATTCAGTATTCGTACCAGCAGGCACCACGCAGATTACCCTGCCCTTAACCCTCTCTGGCAACTATGAGCTCCGTCTTATCCCCAGCGGCAGCAGTTACTACTTCTACGGCTACATAACCTTATAATAATAACATTACAAACAAAACCATCACGAATATGAAAAAGATAATAGTTTCGCTACTACTTGCTACTGCCCCTGCAGTGTTGTCTGCTCAACTGAAGGTGAAAAGCGACGGAACCGTGCATATCAAAGACACAGCAAACTATACAGTATCTTATATGGCTGTAGGTAATCTGTCTGAGACAGATTTTGAAGAAAGCGGGTGCATGGGCATCCATGCACTGCGATATTTAAAAACAGCTTTGACGTGAATATTGGCGCAGAATTGGAAATTTTACATCCTTAATATTTGCAGATTGTACTTTATTTATTATATTTGCATCGTAATTAAAAATAGTTCATTATGAAGAAGTGTTTATTCTTATCGGTTATTATTTTTTCTGTGTTAGCTTTGCCAGCCGTAGCACAGGAAGCAGGATTGCCGTTGGTTGAAGAGGGCCGCACGTGGCATACCGTTTCGCTATATCCTCGTGTACCGCTAAGTCAGGTGCCTCTTGACAATGTTTTTGAATTTTATCAGAAATTGTTAAGCGAAGGCACATGCACGGCTTCGCAGCACGAATATGTGCTAAAAGGCGACACGGTAATCATTGGAAAGACCTATAAAAAGCTTCTTACTAAAGACTCTTCTGAAAAGTTCCTGACAGCGTTGCGTCAGGAGGGCGACCGTGTATATGCCATTGATGACGAAGGCACTTCCGAATATACGTTGTTTGACTTTAGCCTCAAAGTAGGGGATATTGTTAAAAGTCATGTTGATGAATTGGAAATGATGCGTGTGGAGCAAGTAGACACCGTCTTGGTGGACGGTAAGGAGTGCAGAAGGCTATATATGTGGGCCTACGAAAAGGATGTTGACATAACAAGCGGCTTAGTCGACATTTGGATAGAGGGTGTAGGCTGCATGAGTGGTCCGTTCTTTACTTTCGCATGGAGTGCCACCAGTGGCAGCTCCCTGCTGTTAGGCTGCTATCAGAATGACCGACAACTGGTTATAACCGACAAGTCTACGGCGGGTATCAAGCACATGAATCTGTCTTCCGGTCAAACTGATTGTGCAGCCTCCTACGACCTTCAGGGCCGTGCCGTTACAAATCCCCGTCGGGGTCTATACATCAAGGACGGAAGGAAGATTGTGTTGAAGGAGTGACCATAAATAATCTTAAAAAATCTCTCTCAAGATACAATATCTGAGAAAAATTGAATTATATTGGCATAGACATCAATATAAACGAAGAAAGGAACCAGCTATGAGTAAAATCAGGAACTATGGCATCGCCATTACAGCATTCGTGCTTTCAACGCTGCTAACCGCCGGATTCAGCAGCTGCAGCAGCGACGACGGGGATTCTGCGGAAATGAGTCTTGCGGCCCGGAAAATCGAAGGGAAGTGGAAACTGGTGTCGCGCGGCAGCGTGGGCAACACTTCCGAGCAGACTTATATCACCTTCGATGCGAACAAGAAGGTGACGTATGAATACAACATAGGACAGGACACGCACTACACCACGACATCGGCCTATAGCCTTGCCGACAACTGGAACTATAACGGCGCAGGCGAACTGAACGGCAATTTCCGCATGAACCTGAGCACAATCCAAAGCAAGGAGGAAAACTATAGTTGCTGTTTCAAGGAGGACTATACAAAGATTGTACTCTTGCCCGACATGGGATACAACTGTATCGTAAACCCCACCATGTACTTTGTAAAGATAACAGCAGGCATGGAAGGTGAGTGAAATAAAAGGGCAACACCTAACCCGGCTCAAACCCTTTGTGCCAGGGCGTTTCAGGGGTGTCGGGTTAGGTGTTGGGCATTTTTCAAAGACATGCACTATACTGCCGCGGATGCGCCCGATCTTATTCCTATGGCAGGAACAGTGTGACATTTATGGACAATGGCAGGCAGCATACAAACACTTACGACTCACGTGGAAATGTACTTACGTCTACTGACCCTGTCGGCAGCATTACTTATGTCTATGGACCTCATGGAAAACCTATTGCAGTTACTTCCAACGGTTCTACGGTAACAATGGAATATGATGATGTGGCTAATCAGACAAAATTGATAGACCCAGACGCAGGAACTATCGAATACACCTTCGATGTATTAGGACGTGTTAAAACAGAAAAAGGAGCACTTGGGGTCATAACTTCATGTACATACAATAGAGTCATAAATGAAACTTGGTCTGTCGGTCTTGGCAATGAGAGTCTGCAATATTCATATACCTATGGTAGTAATGGACTTCTGTCTACAAAATCTTTTCCTGGAGGTATAAGTGTCGTTTATGGTTATGACGCTTATGGAAATCATGTGAGTACTTCCTACAATAGTAATACCATATGGGAATTGCAGAGCGATAATGGATTGTTTGCTGTTGAGAAGCATGGCAACAGCATTACAATGGAAGAAAGATTGAATAGCACAACAGGATACCTAGCATCTCAATATCTAAAAGTAGGCGGCACAACGAAAAACTATTCTGTCTATGCTTTTAATGGTAGCACTGGCAACCTAGGTAGCCGTATAAGCAGTGGGGTAGGCTTTGTGTATTATTCATACGATACGCTCGACAGGTTAGTTAGAGTGACATCTGGTACCTCTTCAACTATCGACTATGCTGCAAATGGCAACATACTATATAAAACAGAGATGGGGCATTACGGATATAGCTCTGATAAACCCCATGCTGTAACATCAGTTGAGAACACCAATAACCTTATGTCGGGTAAAGCTTTAAGATGCGTATTCAATGATGTGGGGAAAATCCGTGATTTAAGAATAGAAGAGACTGAGAAAAAGTTATTGATCAACTATGGTTCCGACGACCAAAGATTCGAATCTAGTTATTACGAAAACAATAATCTTGTATGGAAGAGGTTTTATTTAAATGGTCTGGACATTCATCAGCAAAATTCTTGCACCAAATGGTACTATGACTTAGGTGATGGTGTCCTGTGTATTCGTACTGTACCATCTTCAGGTTCTGCATCCGTTGATGTCTGCTGCAAAATCCCTATCATATTGACCCCCAGCGACTCATGTAAATTGACCCCCTGT
>ERZ842401.3726-NODE-3726-length-18591-cov-6.005017_pt1 | contig 18591 bp, 17 predicted proteins | sample MGYA00521270_ERZ842401 | MGnify/ENA primary metagenome ERZ842401 (study PRJEB31892, sample SAMEA3878208) | bioreactor metagenome | biome: Moose rumen | place: Sweden | collected 2011-10 | study: EMG produced TPA metagenomics assembly of the PRJEB12797 data set... | reverse complement strand
TCGACAATGTGGCACAGGCCAGCGACAACGTGTGGCTGCGCTGGGCCGCACTGCTCCATGACGTGGGCAAGGCGCGCACCAAACGCTGGGATCCGCAGCAGGGATGGACCTTCCACAACCACAACTTCATCGGTGAGAAGATGGTGCCCAAGATTTTTGCCAAAATGCGCCTGCCGCTCAACGAACACATGAAATATGTCAAGAAACTCGTGGGCCTGCACATGCGACCCATCGCGCTGGTCGAGGACGAGGTGACCGACAGCGCCGTCAGGCGACTGCTGTTTGACGCGGGCGATGACATCGACGACCTGATGACGCTGTGCAAAGCCGACATCACCAGCAAGAACCAGAACAAGGTGCAACGCTTCCGCGAGAACTTTGACCTAGTAAAGCAGAAGCTGGTAGACATCGAGGAGAAAGACCGCGTGCGCAACTTCCAGCCGCCTGTCGATGGAGAGGAAATCATGACGACATTCGGGCTGGCTCCATCACGCCCCGTGGGCTATATCAAGGACGCCATCAAGGATGCCATCCTGGACGGTGTGATCAGCAACGACTATGCCTCGGCCTACCGCCTCATGCTCGACAAGGCCGCCGAACTGGGCATCGAGCCCATCCACAAGGGACACCTGTGCCACACCACCATGCCGTCACCCGTGGGCCTGCTGCACATTGCTGCCACCACACGGGGCATCGCCCTGATCGGGTGGGACGAAACCGCTGTCGACAAGATGGCCAGCAAACTCAAGCTGCAGCCCGTCGAGGCCGTCACTCCCCTACTCGCCCAGTGCGTCCAGCAACTGGGAGAATACTTCGACGGCACGCGCCGCAAGTTCTCACTGCCGCTTGACCTCAACGGCACCGACCATCAGCTCAAGGCATGGGAAGAACTGATGAAGATCCCTTACGGCAAGACCATCACCTATGGCGAGCAGGCCACGCTCATGGACACCCCCAAGGGCAGCCGAGCCGTCGCTCAGGCCAACCACCGCAACCCCGTGGCCATCGTCGTGCCCTGCCACCGCGTCATCAACCAGGACGGCACCCCAGGCGGCTACGCCCCCGGCCCTGACAAAAAACAATACCTCCTCACCCTGGAATCCCACGGCAAGGAGTAATTCGGGTTCACACTATCGGATCACCCGATAATATGTTTCAGTATCACCACTCGGGTATGTCTTTGTCAACGTGTTACCATCACTGGAAAAAGAAAGCTCACTTGTCAAATGTTTATTGTACTTAGTGTAGGTCGTATTAAGGGTTGTGCCTTCTACGTCATAGGTGCCATCACACTTTTCAGGACTATGGTCCCCTTTCCACCAAGATTCTGAATAGTAGTATCCATCAGCGGCATAACGCACAATCACCTTGAAACCTGTTGAATCAGAAATTTCCCAATAACCCAGGATAAGCTCCTTAGGTTCTTTAGACACCGATGATGGAGACCCCATAATGGCAAATATGACAAGAAGGCCTATCATGAGAGCGAAAAAAAGGCAGACCAAGGGCCAGAGTGTATCTGCATTCTTTTCTTTCTTCTTGCCATCGTAAGAGCCCAATGTTACTGGGCTATTCACCTCGATATGTTCCTGTAAGGGGTAGCCGCAGTGCGGACAAGCCTCAGCACGATCTGACATTGTCTGGCCGCATTCACTACATTTTACTAATGCCATAATTCATTCTTTTTTAATTGTTATTCTTTTTCTTCATTCAGGGTTGCACGTCATGCCAATCAACATGATAGACCTTCCTTGATGTGGACTGCACCCTGTCGATGGTGTTGTAATAACTGCGGCTCTTGGAAACGACAAAGCTGCCATTGTTATACTGTGACATTCCTGTCCACTGATGGCTGTTGCCAGCCCCACTGGTGTAGTAGTGGTCATAGGTCGTCTCCTCCAGCGCAACGCCCCCGCGCGTCTTGGTCATCTTTATCACGTCGCCATAGTTATTGTGCTCATACTTGAGGACAATGTTCCCGCTCCTGACCGACTCGACAAGGCAATAGTTGCTATCATAGGAGTCTTTCTTGACCAGCGACGAGCCCTTGTAATATAAGACCATCGGATAATAGCCGTCATAGGAATAGACATAGCGCGAGCCGTCACTGCCCTTGATTTCCTTGAGTGCCCCGTCATAGTCCCATTGTGTGGTATAGGTCACCGTCTTGCCCTGGGCATCAGTCTTGGAAACCAGTTTGAAGCCATACTGCGGGTCAAACCCGTAGGAGTAATCATCATTTACACCAGTGCGGGAGTTGTAGTGCCTGGTCATCAAACCTTGCTGGTTAAAATCAAAGGTCTCCTCGCCATCGTTGGCATACTCGCTGTCGCTCGAGATTGTCACTCTTCCTGTCAGGCCGTCACAGCCCATCATGACAGCCGACGTGGGCATCATCAACAGATTGTTGTACAGAGTCTTGATGCGTGTACCATCGACACCGTTTGCGCCACTGCCAAAATTGCCGCACACGCGATACAGGGCATTGAGGGTGACATTGCTGTTAAAGTATCGGCCCATCAACGCCTGTTGCATCAACTGCCGCGCCTCATCCTGATGACCGGATTGGGGGTACTGTTTGATGAAATCACGATAGGCACCCACTGAGTTCTCTTTCTGTGCATCGCGGAAGGCATACTTCTCCTGCAAAACCTTGACCTGGGAGTAGTAGTCGGACGACGGATACAGATTGAGGTATTCCTTGCAGGCGTCCACGGTTTCCTCCAGTTCATCAAAGGCGCACTTGTGCAGCCGTTCTTCCACCTTCAATCGATATCTCGACGATGGATAATCGGCAAGATACTGCTTGCAAGCCGCTGCCGTATAACCCAGTTCATCAAAGGCAAGACTGTCCCGCCGCCACTCAATTGCCATGCGATGAGTCTGGTTCATACTCTTATACTTTTCCAGATAGCGCTTGCACTCGCTCAGCTGATGGGTATTTTTCACCTCACCATAAGCGACTTGCTCCCTCTCATCCTGCAGCATCGACAGATTTTTATAATCAAAGAGGATATTGATCAGCATGTCATAGGCATTCTCGGTCTTGACTTTCCTCACGCTATCGATCAGATTGACCTCAATGGCGTGTTTAATGTCATCAAACGACAGTTCGATGTCTTTATCACCAAGGAACATGTTGGCATTCTGGACTGTTATGACGTGTTTGGACACTTCCTTGAGCAAGGCATAAGCCGTCCACGGGTTATAGGCAGGGCAAGAGGTGGACTTGCCCCGTCCTTCCCGGGTATTCATGATCATGGCGGTGGATAGATCCCACACAGGATTCAGCTGTTTCTCGATAGGGGGATTGGGTGAAACATCCTTGTCCTTGAGTGCTTTTTTCAAGATGTCATCTCTATATTTCTGGGCCTTGTCGAGTTTGTGCTCTTTGACGGCTTTGAATGTCTTCAACATGTTCTTCCTGTAGTAATTATCACCCATGTACAACAGGTTCTGGGCCGATAATTGGGCACATAACACAGCCAGCATGCAACTTAACGCTAAAATAATCCTTCTTTTCATAGTCATTATCAATAGTGTGAAGTTTTATTCAGTCCGATTGATGTGATCAGTCCGCGGTCATTGACTGTTGCCGTGCCGTTGTAGTGGGCAAACGTCTCTTGAGTTGCGTCCTCACGGCTCAAGCGTTGATCAAAGCCAAAGGTGGCTGTATATACAGGATCCCCGTTAGACGTGAGGGACTTTTTCACATTCACATTGCCCATAGTGATGTCCACGCCGTAGACATCACCCGAGTGCACTCGCCGCATGTAGGCAATCACATCGCTGGCAGTCGCGTTTTTCTTGCCCAGGAACGATGCCATGGGCGAGGCGACGAGTTCGGTCATGCCCGAGGCGTTTCCCGATGCCATCGAATAGAAAAACGAGCTCACACGCGATGAAACAAGATTAATTTCTCCTTGCGACAGCTTGAGCTTTTCCTGTAATTCGGCTTGCTGCTGGGCATGCTGTTGCAGCCACTGCTCTGCCTCGGAGACATGTGCTCCTTGCGGGCACTGCTTCAAGTACTGGTTGTAGGCCGCCGGAGCATCTTTAACGACAGCCATTAGCCACAGTGCCTTGTCCAGTGCCTCAACAGCCCTGTCGTGGTAAGCCCCCTCGGGATACTTGTCGATGAATTCTTGCAGGGTGAATGCATCATTGGAATTTTCAATCTGCGCCCATTGCTCAGCGATTTCCTGGACTTTGGCTTTCAGTTCCTGCACTTGCGTCACATGCTCCCCCTCGGGGAAGTCGGCCAGATACTGGTCGATGTCGGCCATGCTGGACGATTGCTCAATCTGCTGCCACAGTGCCAACTCCTCTTGAGCCCGTGCATGGTTGTAATAGAAGTAGCCACCTGCCGCCAATAGTGCCAATACTGCAAGGGCTGTCACCGAGCCAATAATTTTTTTGCGGCGGCGGGCCGCTTTCTCCTCCTGCTCGGCACGTTGCCACAGCGCATCGTCAAGACGTTGCTTGAGATCGCGATAGGTCGACTCATCGGCATTGAGATTGATGAGGGCGTTCAGGTCGTCTTGTGCATCATCCAGGCGGCCACTGTCCAAGCATGCCTCGATGGTGCCGCACAGGTCCTTTACCCGCTTGCCAAAGGCATCGTCAAATTTCTTCTTGAGTTGCAGGAAGCGGCTCTCCTTGGGATTACCGGCCAAGAGAGCATCGATGTTCTCATGGGCGGCAAAATAGTTTCCGTTATCCAGACTGGTGACAGCGGCCTGGTACAAGCGTGCCTCGTTCTCGGCTTTCTGCTTGAGTTCCTGCTGTCGGCGCTCTTCCTGCTGTTTGCGTTCTGCCTCCTGGCGTTCTTTTTCCTGGGCCTCGCCCTTGGGCGACAGTGCACCGCACTTGGGACACTTCATGGCCCTGGGGCTCATCTGATGCCCACAGCTGTTGCATACGATAAGGTTCGTGTTGGGCTCAGGTGTTATGGGCTTCTGTTGCTGTGGGGCTGCTTGCTGTTCTTTAGTTTGCGGAGCAGATGATATTTTCACAACGGGTCGCCCACACTTTGGGCATGTCGTTGCCTTTGAGCTGATCATCTGCCTGCAATTGGGGCAAGCAACCATCCGGCCATTGGGTGAGACTTGCGGTTTGGGGAGAGTCGCCTCTTCCAGTTCCTGCTTCAGAGCCAGGAAGCGCGCATCGCCTGGCTTGACGGCAAGCAACCCGTTGATATAATCCCGCGCCTCGGCATAGTTGCCCTTCTTCATCGCGGCCACGGCCTCGCGATACATCAGGTCAGCGACAGCATCATTGTTTTGCTGCCCAACAGGGGCGCCACACTTGGGACAGGTCTTGGCCTTGTCTGATATCATATTTCCACAATTACTGCATTTTATCAGTGCCATATTGCAATAGTTCTTTAATGGTTAATTAATCTGTATATTGGACATGATTTGACTCTTTAATGACTCAAGATCACTCATTCTGAATTCCGAGACCTTGCCCTCACTGATTGCAGGACGAGGTTTGTCTCCATAAGGATCATGTATTTCGGTGATTGTGCTGCTGACAATGTTCCCGTTACTGTATCTGATCTTTTCCACTGTGTAATACTCATAACTCTCGTCGGCACTGAGTATATAGTCACTGCCTAAATAATAGTTGGGGGAATCGCACATTTTCTTGAATATGCGCTGCGCCTTGTTTCCCTGTATCGTGTAGACGTAAAACATCGACCCTGTGTACTCATTGTCATAGTCGTCGGGATGCATGCCTTCGACGCACAGTTCCGGCATCCCGTCTTGATTGAAATCAAACAGGAAATAACCGTTATACCCCGAGTCGTTGTAGTCAATCAAAAGAAATCGCTTGAGCACTCTTGCATATCCGTTATAGGCCACTTCAATTCTTTCCATCCTTTTTGCTTGGGCGATAGAATCCTGACGCATCTGTTCAAGCAGTTGAGCTTGGGCAATGGAGTCCTGCCGCGCCTGCTCGGCTTGCCATGCCAACTGCTGGGCGCGCTGCTGCGCCTTATCATACAACAACCAACCGCCAGCACCCAACAGCGCCAAAGCAACAATTGCCACAACAATCATGATAGCGGCCTTGCTGTCACTTCCTGACTTCCGGTGGCTTGGACTCAAACCAGGTAACGGTTCAGCGCCACCCCGCGATGGTTGCCCGATCTCATTGACTTGCATGCCACAATGCGGACAGGCCTTAGCCTTGTCCGACATATTCTGCCCACAATTACTACATTTTATCAGTGCCATAAATATTACTTTTTCTCTATCAACAAATTATTCTCCTTAATTATTCTCCTTATTGTCGCAGTACAAGACTATTCTTGAGCCACATCAGCAGGTTCCTCAACAATGGCGACGGCATCATCTGAGGCCGCAATCTTCTCGACCGCGGCTTTGGCCACTGCTTCGGCCGCGGCATCGACAATTTCCTCGGCAGGAGCCTGTTCCACGGGATACACATCACTCGGCTCGGCATACTCATTGGGTGGGTGCCGCCACGGCTACCGTCTCGACCACAGCTGGATATTCCTCGACATAATCAACAACAGCGGCTGTATCGACGTCGGTACACATCACATCGACAACGGGCCTATTAATAACGTTATTATAGACCCACCAACCAGCTACCAACAGCGCGGCAAATGCCAGTATCCCCAACGCCGTTATCAAGATGAGACTGCCAGCAATCGCATTTCCTGTAGGGTCAGGTTTTGATGGAGACAAAACGGCAGGTTGTCTCGGTACACCTTGTGGCGAACTTCCTGCCTGTACAGCCTTTCCGCAATGCGGGCAAAAAGGTGCCTTGTCGGACACAGTTTGCCCGCAAGCGCTACATCTTATCAGGGCCATTGACTCGCATAAGACTCAGTGACGCTCATTATAACGGACAGCCACAGGAAGGGCAAGCAGTAGCCCCAGGGGCAACTGTCGCGCCACAGTCGGGGCAGGTCATTGCTGCGGGCTGCGGGGCCTGAGCCACAGGGGCCTGAGCTTGAGGTGCGGGGTGTTGGACCGATGATGGCTGTTGCGACTGGAGGCGATCGAGCTGGTCGCTGATGATTTTGAGCGTGTCATCAATCGACTGGACCTTGGTGAACACAAGATACCCCAAGCCGGCAATGGCCGCAATGAGCAGGAATTGCAAGAGATTTCCTGTGTGCCAGTAACCGATCGTCTTCATGTAATTGCCGCTATTAGCACACGATGACAACAGAAATAAGGGCATGACAAATGTCGCTTTCACTAAAAACTTCTTCATAATGAAATGGATTTAAAAGATAAATATTAAAGCTACCGTGACAAGAGCCTTCCTATTAATTGATATAGGACGATGCCTCTTGTAATTGTTCGTAATTGTATTCCAGCGTTCTGTTGGTAATCGAGAACAGGTCGATGAGCCACCAAATCAGTCCAATGCACAGGAAGCTGAGAATCAGCTTCAAGGCCCCATTGGAAGTGTCACCCAGCATGAAGCGGTCAACGCCAAATTCACCCACCAGGAAGGAGATCAAGAGCATGATCATCGGGTCTTTAAACTTCAGGCACTCCACCGAGTTCATCTGTGAATCATTCAGGGTCATCAACCATGAACGGATTTCCTCGATACGTTCTTGGGGAAAGAACTTACGATTAGTAACCAAAAAGCGTTGCACGCGTTGTTCCATGTCACGGGGTGTCGAAAAGGCGGCAGAAGCAACGGGCTGTGGTTGATACTGCGGCTGTGGTTGATACTGCGGCTGCACGGGAGCCTGCGCCACTGGAGCGGGTGCAACGTTGATGACAGGCGATACGGGGCAGCCACAAGAGGGACATGCTGTAGCACCGGTCGGAATCTCGGCGCCACATTCTTCACACAATACTTTTTTAACAATGGGGGCGCCACAATTGGGGCAAGTCGAAGCACGATCCGACACCATTTGCCCACAGTCATCACATTTAATCAAAGGCATAGTTCAATCATAAGTTATGAGCATCATCGGGTAGGCTCAAGAAGATGCAGGTTTACATTGATAGTATTTCTTGAGGGCATAGAAAAGGCAGTGTGAGCCTACTTGAGCATTATTCCAATGGTGGGCTCTCGACTGCCTCGCAACGAATAATGAAAAGTCGCTCACACCTTAGATGGGGACGATATGCATGGTACACATATAGTCCTAATACTAAGGAGGGCGTTTCCAGTTATTCCTGTTGCTCAGTGAGTTGTCGAGATTCACCATTGCGGAATAGCCAAACGCTACCTTATAATATGTCCTGCCGCAGTCATGCTGCGACGTTGCAAATATAAGAATAATTTCGCAGAAACGCAAGCGCGTGAGCGACTTTTTCTTTATTCGGGGCAAAAATATTTCAAATTGAAACAATAACCATCATCCATTGCATCCATTTGGCGTCACGTCATGATCTGGCCGAGAACAGATTCGACCACGTCAAGTTTGTAATACCACTCACTGACTTTATCGGAGTTGCCTTCTTGCCGATAAAGCTCAATGAGTTCCCGGATCTGCTTGGGCAGGCTTTGCTTCATGTACATGAGGTTCATGGGATCGAGCTGTCCCGTGCGCACCATGCGGTACAGGTCGTCGATGTCGTCCTGCACTTGTTTTTCGAGGCGCTGTGCCCTGTCGCTGGTCTGTTGTTGGGCATGGAGAGCGGACGTCCGCTCCTCGGTGATGGTTGACGCAGGGGGAACTTCGGGCTGTGATGCCTGGGGCTGCCGAACGTCGGGGGCTGGCGGCTCCTGCTCTGCAGCGGGGTGACTGGCCGGGAGGGTAACAAGTGTGTCGACGGGCTGGGCAGCAGTCGTGTCCTGACGCTGTATGGCAGCCGTGCCAAGGCTTGCAGTCGAGGATATATATAGATAGATGCCCACTGCAATCAGGGTCACCACCAGCACCAGCCACATCCAGCGGCGAAATGGTGAGCGGCGGTCAAGCTGGTCCAATACACACGTGACGGTTGGGTAACGCTGCGACTTGTCAGGACGGGTGCAACGGTCGATGATGTCGCGATAGGCCGCTGCACAGGGCAGAGTATTGAGGATGCGACCGATGGCGTAGATGTCGGTGCGGGTATCAACATCGTTAGAGCCATCAAGTTGCTCGGGGGCGGCAAAGCCGTCGGTACGTCCCATGGTGTCAACCCATGCGTCGGTGTAACAGTAACCCAAGTCGATGAGCTTGAGGTTGTGGCCGATGCGGGTAATGAGGATATTGTCAGGCTTGAGGTCAAGGTGGATGACCTGGTGGGAATGCAGATAGCCCACGACATCCACCAACTGGCGCAACAGGCGGTCAGCATTGTCGCGGTTCTTAAAATAATCGGGATGACTTGCGGTAAACTCGCCCAACGTCTCGCCATCGACATACTCCATGAGGATGCCACCATCACTCTTGCTGATGTAACGCACCAAATTGGGATGCTCTAGACGATAACCCGTTTCAAACTCCTTACTCATTGCTGCCACAAACCGCGGATCGGTCGCTAACTCGGGCTTGAGCCGCTTGAGAAAATGCAATTTGCCGTAAAGTTTGACACAAAAGCACTGGCAAGTGGAACCGCCCAAGGGCAGCAACTCAGCATCAGGAAATGGCTCCAGAACTGATCCAGTAAACGATGAGTGATCCATCATGGTAAAATTCGGTAAACGATACCAGAGGAATCTCCAGCTGTGAAGGATCCAAGGGATCGCCCATCCCGCAAGACCTCGCTCACAAGCAAGGGGTAGTTGTGGATGATGTGAGTGAGAGTCAACCGGTCGCCCACCTGCAACTTGCTGTTGCGGCTTTCAACGACATTGAAATGGTAGTCGCCCTGATACTCGATGGTGACCACCCGATTGGGGCGATAGCTGAAACGGACACGACTTCTCAGCGGCAAATCCCGCACAATAATCTCATCAGTCTTGTGTGGCACAAAGGCTGAGGTTGTTGGCGTGGCTTGCAGACCCTCCATCTCCTCCCAACTGCTGTATCCCAAATATCGGGCGATGATGTCAAGGGTCGTCTTGCGCGGTTCTCGCTCATCATCGATAAACCCCATCAAGCGCTTGATGGTGTTAACACCGATATGCTCACCTGTCACCGACTCGATGTCAAGGGCGATGAACTCACAATCACCTGATCGGGAAATATTGCGGCAGCATTGTTTCTCGAGCAATTTGCTGATGTGTGTGGGCAGTACCATATCACTCGCCGGGGGTGGCGCTGGGGTTGACGCGGAAGGTGACAGTGCGGTTGTAGATGTAGTTGGCCAGGGTATAGACCACCATGGCGAGGACCATGACGATGTTCTGGCCGGCCTTCTGCATCGGGAAGAAGGGGATGATGTCGTCGGGCAGGTTCTTCCAACCGAGGCCCTCGAGCAGAATCCAGCTGACACCGAGCTGTAAAGCCAAACAGAGCAGGAAGCCGCAGACGAACAGCAAGAGTTCGCGCCTGAAGTTGTTCTTGGTCTTGAACACCCAATTGCGGTTCCACAGGAAACTGTTGATTACACCCAGGATGTAGCCTGTGACATTGGAGATACCATAGGACAATCCCAGCCGTGTGTTGAGCAGATAGAACGTTACCAGGGTGATGAGCGTGTTGAGCACGCCAATCACTCCATACTTGAGCAGCTGCACAAGTGTCTCGCGAGCCTGGTCCTTATCTATCTTCATGATAACAGTTTTTGTCGTGGCAAAATTAGGTCTTTTTAACGAATTGGCCAAAAGGGGGGTATCATAATTTGCCAAAAAGTTGATGAAAAGCACAAATCTCCCCTTCACGCAGTCACTTGGGAACGGTGATGACGCCCACATCGGCCACTCCGTGCAACGTGTCGCACCCGCTCATCACCTGCCAAACCTTAACGGCACTGGCCTGGACAGGAGCCAAGCCTGTGGCAATGGTCACCTTGTCTTGATAGAGTGAGCCGAATCCCCCACCCTGCCAGTTGCCATATTCGTCGGCAAGGGCAACATTCAACCGACGGCGGTTAACTGCCGAGTCGGTGTCGACGATATCCACCACAAGCGACAGGTTGCGGTAAGGATAGCTGTTGCTGTGGCGCACGGCAAGCATGACATCATAAGTCGCCGTCGAGTCATCATACTGGGGCTGGAACATCAAGGGCTTTGACCGCTGCCACCCGACAGCGGGCAGATGCTTGAACTGAGCATGGGCCATCACTGGCTTGCGTTCACAGGAAGCCATGATGAGCATGGCGGCGGCAACGACCACTGTCATTGCCACCGCATGTGCTATCACGTGACGCCCACGGCGCCGTTTATTCATTATTTGGCTTGTTCTGGCCATTTCCGTTGTCGGGGGAACCCTCCTTGCGGGGCCTGAAGGTCTTGACCGGTCGCTGCGGCCGCTCGGGACGGCGCTGCTTGGCGGGACGAGGCTGGCGCTCGGCCTGTCCTCCCTCGTCCTGATGAGGGCGCTTGGGCTTGCCCTGGCGTTGCTTGCGCTCGGGCTTAGGGGCCTCGATGGCGGCATCGCCCTTGGGGGCTCCCTGCTTGGGAGCCTTAGGGGCATCGTCGGCTGCTGCCGTTGACGGTTTTTTCTTCTTTCTCTTCTTCTTTTTGTCGAAGCGGCTGATGCTATCCTGGGTCAGCAGGTCGCCGAAGGGTGAGCCAAGCTTGCCTTCCTCGTCGGGTTTGAGGCTGTCGGGCTTGACACCGTTCTTGTTCAACGCGATGACCTCAAAGGCCTGAGCCGCGGTCAGTGTCACCGTGTTGACGGGTGAGTTGCGCTCGGTCGAATAGATGATTTCGCGCTTGAGGGCATCGGCCTTGAAGTAGTAGTAGGTCGCGTCCTTGGTCTCGAGATGAACATCCTTGGCCGGCAATTGGCGGATGGCCTCGACATAGGTATTGACCTCAAAGTTGATGCAGCACTTGAGCTTAGCACACTGGCCAGCCAGGTTCTGGGGATTGAGTGAAATGTCCTGGAATCGGGCGGCACTCGTGGCGACCGAAACAAAGCTCGACATCCACGTGGCGCAGCACAGGGGCCTGCCACAGGGGCCAATGCCACCGATGCGTCCTGCCTCCTGGCGCGCACCGATCTGCTTCATCTCGACACGAATCTTGAAGACATCGGCCAACACCTTGATGAGCTGGCGAAAGTCCACACGCTCGTCGGCGATGTAGTAGAAGATTGCCTTGTTGCCGTCGCCCTGATACTCTACATCACCAATCTTCATCTTCAGGCCCAGATCCACCGCTATCTTGCGGGACCGGATCATGGTGTCCTCCTCACGGGCCTTGGCCTGCTCATAGCGTTCCATGTCGGCCGGTTTGGCCTTGCGAAAGACGCGCAGTATCTCGGCATCCTTGCGCAGGCTGACCCGCTTCATCTGGTTCTTGACCAGCCGTCCCGTGAGTCCCACACGCCCGATGTCATGGCCCGGATTGGCCTCGACAGCCACCCAGTCGCCCTGCTTGAGGGGGATGTGGGTGCTGTTGCGGTAGAAGCCGCGCCGCGTGTTCTTGAAGAGCACCTCGACAATCTCGAAGTCGTTGTCGGGCACATCGTCAAGCCAGTTGGTGCTGGTGAGGTTGCAACGCCCCACGTCGTCACGGCAACACCCACCACTGCAGGCCCCCGCATCACACTTGACGCACGTGTCGGTGGCCTCGGGAAGGTTCACTTGAATGTTATTGTTCTCGTCCATCATCATGTGGCGCAGGGAGCATTATTTGGCGTAGCTCACGGCACGCGTCTCGCGGATGACGGTGATGCGCACCTGTCCGGGATAAGTCATCTCGTCCTGGATCTTCTGGGCAATCTCGTTTGAGAGCTTCTCGGTCTCGGCATCGCTGATCTTGTCGGCACCGACAATCACACGCAACTCACGACCGGCCTGGATAGCATAGGTCTTGACCACTCCAGGATAGGACAATGCCAGGCGCTCCAAGTCATTGAGGCGCTTGATGTAGGCCTCGACAATCTCGCGGCGGGCACCGGGGCGGGCACCGCTGATGGCGTCGCACACCTGCACGATGGGAGCATAGAGGCTCGTGGCCTCTTCCTCGTCGTGGTGGGCACCGATAGCGTTGCAGATGTCGGCTTTCTCCTTATACTTCTCGGCCAGCTTCATACCCAGCTGTGCATGCGGCAGTTCGGGCTCATCGTCGGGCACCTTGCCGATGTCATGCAACAGTCCGGCACGGCGGGCCTTCTTGGGGTTCAGGCCCAGCTCGCTGGCCATGATGGCACACAGGTTGGCCGTCTCGCGCGAGTGCTGCAGCAGGTTCTGGCCATAACTGGAACGATACTTCATCTTGCCAATCAAGCGGATCAGCTCGGGATGCAGGCCATGGATACCCATGTCGATAGCCGTGCGCTTGCCGGTCTCGATCACCTCTTCCTCGACCTGACGGCGCACCTTGGCCACCACCTCCTCGATGCGGGCGGGATGGATGCGGCCGTCGCTCACCAGCTGGTGCAACGCCAGACGCGCTATCTCGCGGCGTACGGGATCAAAGCCCGAGAGCACGATAGCCTCGGGAGTGTCGTCCACCACGATCTCCACGCCAGTGGCAGCCTCGAGGGCGCGGATGTTGCGGCCCTCACGTCCGATGATGCGTCCCTTGATCTCGTCGTTGTCAATATGGAAGACAGTCACAGCATTCTCGATGGCTGTCTCGGTAGCCACACGCTGGATGGTCTCGATGATGATGCGCTTAGCCTCCTTGTTGGCGGTCATCTTGGCATCGTCCATGATATCGTTGATATAGCTTGCAGCGTTCGTCTTGGCCTCGTCCTTGAGTGACTCGATGAGCTTCTCCTTGGCCTCCTCGGCCGACAGACCGCTCACGTGCTCAAGCGTGTCGCGCACGCTCCTCTCCATCTTGTCAATTTCTTTCTTGCGGTCGTCGAGCAGAGCCATCTGGTTGTCCACATTCACCTTGAGGGTCTCGACGCTGGCCTTGAGGTTTTCCACCTCATTGCTCCGGCGCTTGAGCTCGCCCTGCTGCTGGTTCAGAGACATCTCGCGCTGCTTGAGCTTGGCCTCGCTGGTCTGCACCTTGGTCAGTCGTGCGTTAGCTTCCTTCTCGGCCTCGCTTTTAATCGTCATGCCGGCCTCCTTGCCCTTCATCACCTCGTTGTTCTTGAGGACCTCGGCCTCAAGACGGGCTTTCTCAATAATCTCGTTGGCTTGCGACTTGGCATTCTTGCGAGACAAGTACAATGCCACTCCACAGCCAATTGCCATCGCCAGGATGGCTACAATCACAGTTACTATTATATTCATTTCTACTGGTTAAATATTAAACAAACGCGCCACTCTAAGGTTGAGGTGACATCACACCCATTAAGGGCACAATTGCCACATCAGTCACAGAGTGGTGCAGGAACCTAATTTCTTCAACAATGTTATCATCGTGCCACACCGCCGTTGTCCGCGGCATGCTCACGATATCACTTCCCGTCACCCAACAGGGTGTCGAGCTGTTTGTCCAAATCAGTCAGGAACTCATTGACCTGCCGGTTTTCACCGTAAGCCTCCAAGTAGAGGCGTGCAAACTGGAATGCGACTCTTGCCAGCACATCACTTGATGTGTCATTAAAGCGGTTCATCCACTTGGTCCACAGCGTGTTAACAAGCTCTTCCGCTTTTCGATAACTTTCCTCCTCGCCTGGGTTGATGCTCAAGGCGATTTGGTTAGCATCGGCAAGTTGTATCCATATTTTCACTTTATTATTGTCGGCCATAACGGTTGATAATCGTTTTAAGCGTTCAACTGTTTGATGCACCGGTCAATGTCCCGCACCATTTTGGCAATCTGCTGCTTGTAGCGTGCAACCGTTTCCGGGTTAGCAGGAACAGAGTGGGCCACCCTCAGGAATTCGTTGTCGATCTTCAGTTGGGCTAATTCCTTTTCCAACTTGGCAATCTCCAACTCCTGGCGTTCAATCTGGCGCGCCATCTCTTTCTTTTCGCTCTGGAGCGCAATATAACGGCGTCCCAAGGTTTCCACCTTGTCCGTCATGCTCTGAATTCTATCTTTCAACTCCATTTTTGAGCGCAGTTTACCAATTTTCCTGCAAAAGTACTATGTTTTTTTCAATATTCCGCCTCCAGCACTAAAATATTTCCCACTCCATGGCATTTTTTTTGCATTTTGCCACACTTTTGCCCACACAATGATCAATGCAGCGTCTTGACAAAGAAAAATAAGCAAAATTTTCACGAAAAAATTTGTCAGTTAAAAAAATGGCATTACCTTTGCATCCGCAATTCGGGGCATTAGCTCATCTGGTAGAGCGCAACACTGGCAGTGTTGAGGTAAGCGGTTCGAGTCCGCTATGCTCCACAACCTATAACTGCTTAATTAGCTATAAGACAGCGAATTAAGCAGTTTTTATTTTAATCAAAATCCAATCCGTTGTCATACTGTTGTCATAAAAACAAAACGATAAAAAGCAATGACAACAATGTCATGATAATGGAATGGCAAAGCCTTCAGAGAGCTGTTCACCGATAGATGGCGCCGAGATACCAGAAAAGAATAACAAGCTCTGACGGACAAGAATTCAACCCTCCCCTTCTCTCTCTTTACCGAAAAATAAGGTGTAATTTTTGAGTCGTTCAAACGAAGACATTTACAAAATTACGCAAATTTACGATTTGTAAAGGATTGAATAAATCAAATACTTGATTATCAATCATTAAAGGATTGAAAATGGATTTTTTCCCTTTGTTTCCCTCTCAGGATCCCCCTACCGCCCTGCGGAGCGTGCCCAAAATCCATCAGCCACAAAAGCGCTATATGCAGAGCGATGTGCCAACCATTGAGCGGTAAAATCGCTCATGTGTGACGATGAACCGACACGAAGTATCGGTTTCGACGGCACACTTTGGCCTGCCACTAAGGAAAACCGCCATTTTGATATGCTGTGAGATTGAACTAACGATCGGTGATATCAAATGGCGGTCTGTTCTTCTGGCTGGTTTCTGATGCCAAGGCAATACAGGTGACCTTTCGTGCTTCTCTGATAGCGTGTGAGAAAAATGAGCCGAAATTTTAACATTTGACTCATGATCTTTTAGTGCCATAAAAACACCTATATCAGCAAGTTAGTATATAGAATTTCGGACGAGCATTTCTTAAACGTGAAAATTTTCCGCACCTCGAGAGGTGACTTTGGCTGATAATCAGCCAATTAAAGGGTTGAAAAAGGGAAAATTTTCCCTTCTTTCCCTCTTGGGAACCCCCGACTGCCCTGCGAAACGTGTTGCAAACTCGCTTTCAAAAAAGACAGCGTTTGTGAGTATTTCTAATTGGCTACATAGCCGCTGGCCTCAATGATTTTCTTGCCATCTGGCGTCGTTAGATAATCGAAAATCTTGCGGGCATAGCTGTCAGCTGGTGTGTCGCTGCGTATCACTGCCACAACAGCCGATACATAGGGGTAGGTCTTGTTGCGGATATATTCACTGGTGGGTGGCACGCCATTGATGGAAATAGCCTTGACTTTGGTGGTTGAATCCGACATATAAAGGTAGTAGTAATAGGGAGAATAGGCGATGCCGTAGGGGGCTGTTTCAAGGCTCAAATATGGCGACATCATTGAGCCTCCACGCAATTCGGGCAGGTCAACCATAGGTGTGCCCTGCATGACGAGTTTCTCCATCTTCTCCTGACTTCCAGAATTGCGGTTACGGGTGAAGGCCTTGATGGGCTGGTCTTCCCCTCCCACTTCTTTCCAATTGGTAATCTGTCCAGTATAGATGCCCACCACCTGTTCGTGCGTGAGGTTATCAACACTGTTAGCCCGATTGAGCAAGAAAGCAAACGAGTCGTTGGCAATGGGTTTCTCAATGAGTGTCACGCCTTTCTCCAGAGCGTAATTCTGTTCATCTTCAGAACTCTCACGGGCACAGATAATCAAATCCACCGTACCATCAATAAGGTTATTGTAAGATGGATGGGTGTTGTTCATCTGTAATTTAGAGCGTAGCAATATTTGCTCATCTTTATCAAGATGACTGTACATTACAAGCCTATTAGAACCATCACCAGGCCAATATCCCCAAATACAAGGGTAGCCACCCAAAAGTGTTGCTGCAAGTAATTCCCGAATGGGTTGAGTGGAATCTGAGCCATCAATAATGGGGAAGGTCTCTAAATTCAGCCCGCTTATCGGTGTCACATCAGGAGGTATTATCTTTTTGTCGGCCGGGATGCTGTCAAACCAGTTAATCTCTGGATTGTCAGGAGATGCGGGTTCATCGCCGCCACATGACATCAACATCGCACAAGAGACGGATAATAAAATGAATAGGTATTTCTTCATGACAACAAGTATTTTAGTTCAGTGCAAAGATACATCAAGTTTCAATATTGATGATGATAAAGCCTACAAAAATACAACTAAATCATTCACGCTGAAGATGCAGTAGATTCGGGCAGTCTTGATTTGATGCGAGTCGAGTCGCAAGCCTTGAGCAACCAGCGAAGGGTACTAATGGAGTTTTGGGGAGAGTTCCGAAATGCCCGTGGCCCCGCCCGAGACGATCGACACGACGGCCTCGTTGTCGTCGCTCGTGGTGAGGTCGAGGTCGGGAAAACTTGAGCAAGTCGAACGCCATAGAGCTTGCTCTGATGGCGAAGGCGCCGCCAAGTATATATAATCTGCGAGGAAAACATCAGTTCTCCAAGTTGGGTATTCAATGTGACTGACATATTCTTCATGCGCCTTTGGCGCAGATTAGTGATGAGTGGTTAGTGATGAGTGAATTTTCTATCGCAAAGGTAACGGATGGAGTCTCTACGGCAAAAGACAAAGAAAAAGCTATCAAAATCGCAAAATGGCAATGGCATAGTTTTTGCTTGTATAATATTATTATGTAACTTTGGAAGCATAGTGAGGAGGACAAGATGTTTAAGTATATCTATTACCGGATATGTAAGGATTGGGAAAGAAAGAAGGAACTTGGCAAGACCTTTTGGGAGAGCCCACCTGCAAAGTGGCTTAGTTCTTATTTTCTTTTTCTCTTTTTCCCGTTTGCATTCTTGAGCGGTATGCTCATGGACAGCGACAATAAATTGACATCCATGCTCGGTTTGTTGCCTATTTTGGCATTGGCCATGTATTTGTGTAACCGATTCGAGAAAAGGATGAAGAACTATACACCTCCAGAGCGATTCAAGAAATTTGATAACACACCATTGTATTGCTTTACTGGACCACTTGTTATGCTGGAGATACTGTGGGGCTTGCTTGGAACTGTGCTAATGATTTTCTGTGTTATCGAGCCTTTCCATCTTGAAGGTTGGCTCTACAATCTTTTGATCCAGTAGATTTATAATCGTATCGTGGCCGCAAATGAATAAAACCGGGCGTTCCCCATCGATGGGGGCGTCCGGCGCCGGTTCCGATCGGTGGGCGATTTTCTTGCCCACCTGCGGAACGGGAGGCTTAAACCTCGTGCTCGATGTACTCGCTCAACTCCTTGAGGATGTCTTCGATGTCCTCGGCCGTGCTGTCATCGGCAAATGTCCATGACCTGCAGGCCTTGGCGGGCGGCTCGCCTTGGTGGGCGAACACCGTCCACCATGTCATCACCTCACCATCGCATCGCACCAGCGTATTGGTGT
>ERZ842401.3725-NODE-3725-length-18592-cov-11.648541_pt1 | contig 18592 bp, 17 predicted proteins | sample MGYA00521270_ERZ842401 | MGnify/ENA primary metagenome ERZ842401 (study PRJEB31892, sample SAMEA3878208) | bioreactor metagenome | biome: Moose rumen | place: Sweden | collected 2011-10 | study: EMG produced TPA metagenomics assembly of the PRJEB12797 data set... | reverse complement strand
AGATTTCCGGCAGAACCATCGAGCTGAACATCAACTATGATGATGTGCTGGATGCAGACTGTTTTGACGATTAAGCATAAAGACAAAGGCAAGGAAACAACATGATACAGGAAACGCACGAACAGCAGCAGATATACAACCTCTTCAGGAGTTGTATCTATATCTTCCTGATTCTGGAACTGATCGTAAACATGCCTATCGGCATTGACTCTGGCATTATGAGGGGCTTTATTGCCATCCTCGGCAAGCTGGAGGTCTTCGGCTCCGTGGTGATATGCAAGGTCATGGAACTCATCTGTGTCATCATCACCTGTGTAGGTACGACGGCACGGAGAAGTCTGGACTTTGACGTGCATAAGAAGGTGACGTACCCATGTGTCTTGGGCATTCTGCTGTCTGTCCTGTGCTGTTTCCTGCAGCCTGGCCATTGGGGAATGGTATTAGGCCCCTACTCCATTAACCGCATCTTGTATCTGTTGACTTCTGTCCTCGGTGTCATGCTCATTCACAAGGGACTTGACGGTATGGCACAGTATTTCAACTGCAAGCTGGGTGAAGACCGCTTCAACTTCGAGAACGAGAGTTTCCAGCAGTGCGAGACACTGGTGAACAACAAGTACAGTGTCAACATCCCGATGATATACTATTACAAGGGACGTATGCACAATGGCTGGTGTAATATCTCCAATCCTTTCCGTGGGACATGGGTCGTTGGAACGCCTGGTTCCGGAAAGTCGTTTTCGGTGATAGAACCGTTCATCCGACAGCACTCAGCAAAGGGCTTTTCTTTAGTCCTGTATGATTATAAGTTTCCGACGCTTGCAACTATGGCTTTCTATCATTTCAACAAGAACAAGATGCTCGGGAACATTCCCGAAAACATGGAGTTTAACATCATCAACTTCACGGATGTGGAGTACTCCAACAGGATAAACCCTATCCAGAAGAAGTACATCCCTGACCTGAGTGCTGCATCTGAGACTGCCGCCACATTGCTTGCTGCCTTGAATAAGGGCGCAGGACAGGCTGGAGGCGGTGGCTCGGACAAGTTCTTCACCAACTCTGCAGAGAACTTCCTTGCAGCCATCATCTACTTCTTCATCACGTTCCGTCCTGTGGCATGGAAGAATGGAAAGAAGCTGCATCACTGTATCCTCTACGACGGTCGGAAGTACGAGATCCGCATCGTCATGTGGGATGACTACATCGCTGTGGATGAGCAGGGGAATGTCGTACTTGACTTCATCGACAAGAACGGGAAACGTCTAAGCGTTGACGAGGATGGAATGCCTGTATCCCTGAAAGACTTTTCGTACATCGACAAGGATGGGAAACTGATTATCATCCAGGACGAGTTCTATGAAGATGACTGTGGGGAGAGGACGGAGCCGGACACTTTTACGGGGGAGTTCTCAGATATGCCGCATGTGCTCAGCTTCCTGCAGCATTCCTACGATGATGTCTTTAATATCCTGATGCAGGACGAGACCATCATGTCACTGATGGCTCCGTTCAAGTCAGCGTATGATAACAATGCGATGGATCAGTTGGAAGGTATGGTGGGAACACTCCGTGTGAACGCTGCACGTTTGGTATCGCAGGAAGCCTATTGGGTGTTTTCGGGTGATGACTTTGATCTGAAGGTCAGCGACCCAAAGCATCCTTCCTATCTGATTATCGCCAATGACCCGGAGAAGGAGCAGGTGATAGGCTCGTTGAATGCCTTGATCCTGAACCGTCTGACTACACGAGTCAATAGCGGACAGGGAAAGAACGTGCCAGTCAGCATCATCATTGATGAGCTGCCGACACTCTATTTCCATAAGATAGACCGACTGATAGGTACAGCCCGTAGCAATAAGGTGAGTGTGACGATGGCCTTTCAGGAACTACCCCAGTTGGAAGCCGACTATGGTAAGAACGGTATGCAGAAGGTAATCACCACGTGCGGTAATGTCTTCGCTGGCTCAGCGAGAAACAAGGAAACGCTGGAATGGTTGCAGAATGACATCTTCGGAAAGGTCAAGCAGACCACCCAAAGCATCAGCATCAACGATGAGCGTATCTCGACTTCCATCAACGAGAAGATGGACAACCTCCTTCCTGCCGCAAAGATTGCGGACATGGCCACAGGCTGGATATGCGGACAGACGGCACGTGATTTCACACCAACGGATGCCAATGCCATGCACAGTGTGAACCTCGAAGAGACCGATGAGTTCAAGACAACCAAGTTCTTCTGTAAAACCAACTTCGATATGAGCCATATCGAGGAAGAGAAAAAGCACTATATCCCCTTGCCAAAGAAATACTGTTTCGAGAACGAACATGAAAAAGAAGTGATGCTGGCAAGGAACTTCCGCAGAATCAATGAGGATATAAACAACCTCACGTCAGAACTTCTTAACAAGCAAGAATAAAAGAAGTATCGCTAATCTTCCTCACTATCATTAAGGTCTTTGTGCATGGCATCCAGATGGTTTTCCCAAATGTGTGCCATGTGCTTATTATTGAGTTCTTCCTTCCTGACACCTGCAAAGAAAGTTTTCTCTAGCCTGGACGGATCATCTTCTGTGAATTTCAGGATGATGTCTATGGCATAATCCATTGTCAGTCCATCTTCGTATCCAAAGCCACCCTCATTAACGGCAAGAAGATAATAGTCAAAGGCAGCAATGAAAATTCCAAGGAACGGTTCCGCACAAGCGGGTTCTTCACAATCGTCTAATAATGATTCACAAAGGCTCTCTCCGCTGTGCCCATAATCCAAGGCATCACGCCATTCCCTTTGCTCACTCTTGATATAGGCAAGATTGGTCTGTATGACAGCTAAGTCAAAGCGCCTGTCAAAGCCAGAGTTATAGAAAAAGTGTTGTGCCTCATAGCCTATCTTCTCAGCCTTCTCCAGCTCTTCTCTATCGATATAAAGTTCTACCAAGTTATGATAGACTTTACCTTGACGACCTTCAATGGTTTCCTCTTCTTCTGGCTGTTCAGGTTTGACAACCATCTTATATGATTCAAGTGAGCGTTTGAGACAACTTTCAGCATTGCCATCTTCACCCCTTTCCAAATAAACAAGTCCCAAAGAATGCAGATGAGAGGCATATCCCTCACGGAAGAAATCCTGCTCTTCCTCAGTCATCATTTCATAGTAATCTTCAAATGACTGATGGCATTTAAGGGCTGCATCAAAATAGTCTTCTCGTAACAGCCACTTATAGGCATATTCTGACAGGACGTATCGGAGAGCCATACCATGAAGCGTGGTGACAGTCTCACCAACTGATGTACGCCTGAAATACTGAACAGATGATTCCCAAGCTTTTTGACTATCGGCTTCGAAGCCTGTTCCATGAAGACGGATTCCCTCATAGCCTCTCAGCTTGCAGGCAAGATTCAGATACTTATCTTCCTCTACTTTTGCACACTTTTCATAATATCCAATGGCCAAATCAACATTTGAGATAAAGTTCTTCAGATTATTACAAGCATCATTGACCATCGCAAAAGTGAAATAGACTTCAGCCAATGCATCATGAAGTTCAAAACTGTTGGGCAAATCATTGGTATAGCTAATGATGGCATCTGTAAGTTTATCTAAGGCAGAAGAATAGTCTGAACGGTCATCATGAACCATCTTCTTTGCCTCACTAAGCAATGTGTCACCAGAAGAGCGTTTGATTTCATTGATGACATCCGTCTTTCGCTGTTGTGAGTAAAGGGCAAATGCCTCATTGATTTCATTGTAGAGAGTTTCCCGATGCTTGGGCTTATATAACTTTGGATGTGCATCCAAGAACCTGTTCAGTTTTTCTACTTCATCGATGGCCTCTTCTATTCTGCCACAGAAATAGAACAAATCGGCATGAAAGAACACATCAGCATGACGCGTTAAGGGTGTCACCTCCCAATCATCAGTCTCTATGTCAACAACTGTCGGATCCTCGACAATCTCATAGAGCATATCTGCGTATTCTGCCTTGGCATACGCTATGTCACCATCCATCAGGTGTCTATGGGCATCATGGAAGGGTATCTGATAACAGAAGTTCCTCTTGGTCGGTTGGAATAAAATGGCACGGGCAAGATGGTCCTCCAAGAAACGTTGGACATCCTTCTGCTGTACTTTGCCTTTATACTTTTCCATTACTAACGACTGTCAGGTTATCATGTCTCTGATTGTGCAAAGGTAGAAAAAAATAATGAAAACAGCTGAAGGATGTCCAGAAATTAGTCATCTTTATGAAAAATGATGCTATAATGAAGCCGCAATAGCACGAATTTTGGCATTATAGTCATCCATTCGCTCTGCGTATCCTATCCTTTTGAGAAAGGCATAGTAGTCCTTATCAATGCGAGGATCCCATTTCTTTTGGATTAACCTGCCATATGCTTCTACCGATTCCATCCAAGTATTGAAATGGTAATAGTCTTTTTTGCGACTGTCGTAAAGGCCAAACAAATTACACCAACGCAGACATAAGTCCGAGCTCATCCATCCTGACTCCAGAACACACTGTGCTGCGACAATCTTTGGGAACTTGATATGATACTTCGCCATCACTTTGAACAAATTATTGATGTTGAGTGGCAGACTGGGGTGAATGTCAAAGTGCAGGGACTCCATCTTCTCCTGCAAGCCTTGAATATAATCATTAAGGTACATAAGAAACGGCTCTGGATCTATCTTTTTCCATTCTCCTCCATGCATGGATGACCGTTCTTCTATCTCGCAATGCAGATGCGGAGCTGTTGCACGTCCGCTCATTCCTGTAATGCCTATAATGGCACCTGCTGACAGCACCTGTCTTTCCGTGACTGCAATAAAACTCAGATGGGCATATCTGACACGGAGGTCACCATGACTGATGATGACATTGTTGCCATAGCCGGTAGTCTTTCTCTCTACCTTCTCAACCACACCTGGGAACATGGCATAGACATGGGCATATCTGGCTCGCAAATCCACGCCGGAATGCCATCGTGAGCATTTCGTAAAAGGGTCTGCACGATAACCATAGTCGGAGGTTATTTTCAGGAAGTCCAGCGGTAAGGCCACATATCTGCGCTTGCCCAGCAGTTCATACATCATACTGTCCCGGACTGAAACGAACAGAGGTATGTCATACTCAATGGCTATATCTTTGTGCTCTGGCAGTTCAAAATACTCTTCAGACGATTGAATGTCTTCTTTGAGCGTATTCGAAACTTTTGCGTTTTCCTTTGCGTTTTCTACTTGCGCAACAGGCTTGCCAGTCTTCTTAACGTGCTTATTCTCAATAGTATAAAACTGCGCATGGACAGATAATCCAATTACTAAAACCGTTAACGAACTTATTATTCTTCTCATTGCGTTGTATATCCTTTTTAGAGTTTATAATTTTGCATCCCGAAAGCGATATACAAGCACTCATCACCAAATGTATGTGCAAAGGTACGGAGAATCTTCGGAATAACAAAGAGGGTATCCCACTTTTACATTTCAAGTTCTCCCGTCCTGTCGCTCAAACAACAGTAAAACAAAAGCATCAAATGAAAGAGAAAAGATCAATCTTTACTAACAACGAGATTCCCCTGAAGGACTTTGAGAAGGCGGGACTGAACGTAGGTAATATACCTGGTGGTATTCTCACCTCTCTCATGCAGGGGGAGATAAGTCAGATTGTGGAGATACGTCCAGAGCTGAAAAGCGGACGTAAGGAGGCGCTTCCTGTGAAGCTACGCCTGACGCGCGACAAAGAGAATAAGGTCAAGCTGATGGCCTATCCCATTCATCGTGACATCGTGAATAACCTCAAACTGAATGAACAGGAACAGCAGCGACTCCGTGAAGGTGATACCATCCGCAAGGAGATTCGTAACGGACAATACAGCCGTCAGATGTTCATACAGCTGGACAAGGAGACGCACTGTCTGATGATGCGCGATGAGCGTACCATCAATCTGGACAAGCGAATGGACGAACTGGAGCATGTCAGGGACATCACCCTTGGCCAGAACCAGCGTCAGGCCATCCGAGAAGGTAAGCCTGTGGAACTGGAGATCGGAGATACCAAGGTCACTGTTGGCGTGGAGCTCAGTCAGAACTCAGGTTTCAAGGCCATCGAGGGTGACCTACAGGAGTGGAAACGCAAGCAGCAGATAGCATGGGACATCGCTACTCCCGGTGCTATGGGCTACTGGCAGACTGAGGAGAACCGATGGGAATACAAACAGACGCTTGAGAAATACAAGTATAAGGACGAGCGTAAGGACTCGCAACAGGAGGAACGTAAGTCTGAACGTAAAATCAAGCCATAATAGAAAATAAAAAAGGTAAGTTTAGTTTTCAGGATAACCCTTAATAATTTGATACCACAAGAAGAAGCGTCCTGGCCTCCCCTTTCGCCATTTTGGGGAGGCTACGGCACTCTTTTGGAAAGTTAAGCAGATTTTTTCAGTAACAACAACCCAATTAAAAGGATAACACAATGGAATCATATGAGGAATTGACACAGCTCCGTGAGGCGGGCATTATCGGTTGGCGAGAGTTCATCCGCCGCCAGCCGGAGGTTGAACAGGAATACTATACATGGTGCGTCACCAATGACCTCGACATGAACGAGGACACAGCAGAGGCATATATGACGTATGTCGAGGAATGTCTCTTCAAGGACTGAGCATCAGCTAACCCATAAAACAGTATATCATGGAAAACGAAAACAACGAAAAACAGCAGAACACTCTGCAGCAGACTAATAAGACTGATCATAAGACGATGGCGGAGAAAGCCGTCGAACGGTTCAGTGAGATGATGGTCTCTCGCCTGGAGGAGATGAAAGGCCAGAAATGGGAGAAAGGCTGGATTGACGGTGGTGGACGAAACCAAGGGCTGCCGCAGAATCTCTCCGGTCGTCATTACTCTGGTCATAATGACTTCTTCCTCCAGCTCCACACTGCCGCTAATGGCTATGCAATGCCTGTATATGCCACCTTCAAGCAGATTCATGAGGCAGGAGCCACCATCAACAAGGGCGAGAAGGCGATGCCCGTCATCTACTGGAACATCACCCACAGGGATGAGAACGGCCAGAAGCTTACCGACGAGCAGTATGAGAACCTGACCAAGGCGGAACAGGAGAGGTGCAAGACCATCCCGCTCATGATGGGCTACTACTGCTACAACCTCGACCAGACGAATTTCAAGGAGGTCAAGCCTGAACAGTATGCCCGTCTGCAGGAACAGTTCAAGGCTCCCGAGATGAAGGACACCAAGGGTATGTTTGTATCTCCAGAGTTCGATGCGATGATTGACAAGCAGGCTTGGGTCTGCAAGATCAATATCGTTGAGGGCAGCGGAGCATATTACAGCCCGTCGAAGGACGAGATTACCATACCCACAAAAGCCCAGTTCAATGTCCATGACGACCCCAAGGAGGTCTATAAGGACGGAATGGAGTATTACAGCTCACTCGCCCATGAGATGGGGCACGCCACTGGTGTGGAGAAACGTCTTGGCCGTGACATGGAAGGTCACTTCGGTGACCCGAAGTATGCCAAGGAGGAACTCGTCGCTGAGCTGACAGCTGCCATGGTCGGCAACAGCATGGGCTTTGACAAGCGTATTCTCGACAACAACGCAAAATATGTGGACTCGTGGATAGATACTCTGAAGCAGGAGCCGAAGTTCATCGTCAGTGTGATGGCAGATGTCAGCAAAGCTTCGGCCATGATCCTCGAATATGTGGACAAGCAGCGTCAGGAGCTGGGTATGACTGCCCTGCTGCCCAAGGATGCCGTGCTTGACGAGAAAGGACAGGAGGTCAAAGATCCCAAGACTGAGAAGGATGACAAGGAGGCGATAGCTGAAAAGCAACCTACAAAGGCTGATCTCAACAGGGAGATGGGACATGTCTGGAATGACCTCAAGGAGAAGCATCCTGATGCGTTACTTCTGATGCGTAAGGGCGACTTCTATGAAGCCTTCGGTGAGGATGCCAAAAAGGTCGCCAAGTCTACAGGCTTGAAGGAACAGCATGTGGTCAAGGAGGGTTTTTCTGACAAGGAACAGAAAGAAGGTGAAAAGGGAATTTCCTATGTCAACTTCAAGAACACCTCTCTTGACAAGTACCTGCCTAAGCTCGTGCGTGATGGTCATCGTGTGGCTATCGTTGATAACCTGGAGGACATGGCCCGACAGCGTATCGATGACAAAAAGGCACAGGAGTCCAAAGAGGCCAAGGTTGCCAAGAGCACTGTAGATGTTCAGCAGAACACACAGGCTGCCAAGACCATTCCTTTGGATCAGTTTAACAAACTGGAGACCGAAGACGGAAAGAAGATTGACCATTTTGCCGTGTTCAAGATGAAGAGCGGCAACTATGGTGTCCGTGCCATGGTCGACGGCCAGCAACTGTCTGTCAAAGCCATGAACAAGGAAGACCGTAATGCCTTCTTCGAACATACCACTACCAAGGCTGCCCTTGTCCAAAAATACTATGGCAAGGAACTCTCACAGCCAAAGCAGGAGCAGCGAAGCAGGGCGATGGGGATGTGAGATGGAAGATGGAAGAGGTAAGAAGTTGGACGAAGGATGAATGACAAGTACACGACATTCAAGGCTCAGGTGGGGATCGACGAGATCGCCTCCTATCTCGGCTACAAGCTGGACAGGAGGGCTGGTGTAGGACGTTACATAGAAATGTGTCTGCGTGATGGTGCCGGTCGCAAGACCGACTCCATCATCATCAGCCATCCAAGTGACAAGTCCAGCCAGACTTACTTCCATCGGAATGGCAGCTGTGGCGGTGATGTCATCAGCCTGGTCAGAGAGAACATCGATTCCTTTGGCGTGGTCGGGAACACGGAACAGGACAAGCTCAATGCGGTCATTGACAAATTCACGGGAACAAGCTATGCCTTCAACCGTGAGTATGACCATACAGGAAATGTTTCTCCTAAGATATTCGATGCCTCACGCTATGTCATCGAGCCGGCAGCCGATCACTTTGATGCCGTCATGTCGTACTTCCGACAGAGAAGCATCAGCGAGGAAACGGTCAGGGTATTTCTCCCCTACCTCCTACGGGTCACTGACACCAAGGCTGAATACAAGTTCCGTAACCTTGCCTTTCCTTACAGACAGCCTGGCTCTGACACCATTGAGGGCTTTGAGCTAAGGGGCTTCAAGGGATTCAAGATGAAGGCTGAGGGTACGAACAGCTCTACGGCGGCATGGATAGCAGACTTTTCCGATGGTCATCCCGACAGCGTCCGTCATGTCTTTTTCGCTGAGAGCGGCTATGATGCGATGGCATTCTATCAGGTGAACAGGTCTCGGATAGACCTGCCGTCATCGGTGTTCGTCTCTACGGGCGGATCATTCTCGAACATGCAGATCCGTAAGGTCTCAGACTATTACGCTCATGCCCGTTACTGGGACTGCTTCGACAATGACAAGGCGGGCATTCTCTATGGCATCCGCATGGAGGCACTAATGAACCGTATCATGCTGAACATCGTGACAACGGATGAGGGCGCCATCATCGAGCATCGTGGCATCAAGACAGTACGCCTCGCTGATGAAGACCTCTCGCTGAACAGGGTGGCTAATGAGTTTCATCTCTCACGGCATGTCTCTGTCTGGAAAGCACCGAAGGACTATAAGGACTGGAATGATGTGACGATGAATAAGCCGCTCAGTCCGGTTGCACAGAAGACGAAATTCCAGCGTGACGACCATCTGCGGGAAAAGCGAAAAAAACATCAGATAAACTTCAGGAACAAGGAATACCATGAAACGGATATATAGCATACTCACATTATTGTCTCTGACACTCTGCATCCATGCCCAGCAGACTGACCCTGCACTGACGGCTGCCGTGACAGCTCAGACGGTCACATTGAAGAGTCTCTTTGATGCCCGTCACAGCACGCAGGAAAAGATCCTGGCTGCTACAGGTATCGAGAACGTACAGCTGCAGCAGCTCCATGACATTGAGAGGAAGGTGCTGGACTATATGGCTAATGTCTCTGGACTGATGCAGAACCTCTATCAGGTGAAGCGTACAACAGAGCTTGTCACCGTGGAGATACCTCGGAATATCAGTGAGGTGACACGAGCCTGTCAGGGGCATCTGAAAGGTACGGCCATCGCCTTGGCAGTATCTGACGAGATACGCAGCATCTATACAGAGATTGGCAGTCTCTCTGCCCTCTGCACCTCACTGGTCAAGACCAAGACCGTGGACGGCAATAAGGTGAATCTCCTCAATGCCGCAGAACGCTACTGGTTGTGCGAAAAAATTGTCTCATCACTGGAGGACATCAATTCCGCACTGTATATCCTCTCCTGGCAGATACAGTATCTGTCATGGGAAGACCTCTGGCGAGGACTTGACCCAGACACATGGGCCAACTATATGCAGGGCAGATGGATGGCTGAGTCCTGCATCAGGGATTGGGATGACCTTTTCAAGTGATGCCAGTTCGACAGAATAATAGTTTTATAGGATAACAGCATTATAGTTTTAACAATTACATTTTATCATGGATAACACATTAAAGGATTTAGGCGTTTGTCCCAAGTGCGGCAAGGGCCACATCATCGAGCATCCTTTCGGATGGTCATGTAACAACAGCCAAAAACAGGCCGACGGCACATGGAAGGGCTGTGACTTCGTGATTTTCAAGAACAACAACTATGTCGGTGAGATGACCGAGGACATGGTGCTGCACCTCCTTACCAAGGGTGAGACCAGTGAGATGGAGATGCACAACAAGGCAGGACGGCCCTTCCATGCCAAGCTCATCCTGAAAGACGGAAAGGTAGCATTAGGCTTCAATGAGCACTTTCTGGAGGGCAGGTGTCCTGTCTGTGGCGGTCGCATCAAAAAGACTTCCAAGGGCTATGCCTGTGAGCATTTCTTCGAGGAGGGTGACAGCCACTGTAACTTCTATGTCGGCAACTTCATCTGCAATCGCATGATTACTGAACAGGAGGTGGAGAACTTCGTGGCAGGACGCAAGCAGGTGCTTGACGGATTTGTCTCAAAGGCAGGAAAGCCGTTTTCTTCTCTGCTGTCCCTGAAGGAGGACGGCAGTGTCTTCCTCAACTCCACCATCTGCAAATGCCCGGTCTGCGGTGGGGAGATACGTGTGTCTCCCAAGGCCTACAACTGTTCCAACTTCAGCAACGAGGATGTGAAGTGCCAGTTCTTTATCTGGCGTAACCTCGACGGTCATATAGTGACTCCTGAGGATGTGATACAGCTCTGTGAGAACGGACAGGTGGATGAGGTGCTGCGTTTCTACCGCGAGAATGGCAGACCCTTTGACAAGCAGATGAAGTTCCAGGACGGGAGGATTGTCCTGGTATGACAAATAAAAAAGATTGTAAAACATAAAACACAAGGAAATGAAATCAATCAAGTTATTATCTCTGGCTATGCTATGCGTAGCCGTCATGTCTTCCTGCACAAGCAGGGAGCGTAAAATCCAGACGCTGGTAACGGAGAACCTTTCCCAGACACTGGATGAACCGACATCACTGAAGATCCAGACCATCTCACAGCCTGACTCTGCCTTTGGTCTGCGTTACTTCACGCCTAAGGAAAAGGGACTCATCTTCAAGAGCGTCAAGGATGCTACCGAGTGTCTGATGGAGCGTACCAGCTTTATGACGGCTCCGGACATGAACGATACCTACGCCATGACGATAGCGGACATGGAGATGCAGGTGTCTGCGAATCTCTATGGCAACCTCTTGGGAGATGCCAAGAAGGGGGCGTTCTCTGGCTGGAAAGTACGTGCTGCCTACACAGCCAGGAGTAAGTACGGATGCTTCTATCAGGCAGAGCGATGGTTTTTCATCGACAAGGACTGCCAGACAGTCATCAAGTATTTTGATTTACCTATTGTCGGTGGACATACCAACAAAAAGAGTGTAAGTAAAAAAGAAATAGTTAACCCAATAAAAGAAGTATCATGAGAAATAGTTTGGAAAAGTATTTTGAGTGTAAGGTAAAGTATGTCAAGATGCAGGAGGACGGCAAAGAGAAGAAGGTCTCTGAGCAGTATGTCGTCTCTGCCTGCAGCTTCGGGGAGGCTGAGAAGCGTATAACGGAGAGTCTATCTGCCTATATCCAGGGGGAGTTCGATGTGACAGACATCAAGATTGCATCGTTCGGTGAGATCATTGACGGCACTGGCGACGGTGACAAATTCTTCAAGGCCAAGGTGACCTTTATCGCTCTTGACGAGAGCAGTGGCAAGGAGAAGAAGACATCCGTGCTGTATCTCATCCAGTCTGAGTCATTGGAGGCGGCAGAGTCTGACTTGAAGAAATATCTCAGTGACCCTTCCATAATCATCAGCAGCATCACCGAGACTGCTATCTTGGATGTATTTACCTGTGCATGACCATGAAGGTAGTATTAGCAGAGAAACCAAGCGTTGCCCAGAGCATTGCCCACATTGTAGGAGCCATCCATAAGAAGGATGGCTTCTTCGAGGGCAACGGCTGGCAGGTGACCTACGCATTCGGACATCTGATACAGTTAGCCATGCCTGAGAACTACGGCTATAACAGCTGGTCAAAAAGCAATCTTCCGATGTTGCCCAAGGAGTTCCTGATGATTCCTAGGCAAAAGAAGGAAGGAAAGACCTATAAGAATGATCCAGGCGTGATGAAACAGCTCAAAATCATCAAGCACCTCTTTGAGGATGCAGACTCCATCATCTGTGCGACAGACTCAGCCAGAGAGGGTGAAGCAATCTTCCGATATATCTACAATTATCTCGGAATCAAGAAACCTGTCTTGCGTCTGTGGATCAACAGTCTGACTGATGCCGCTATCAAGGACGGCTTTTCAAATCTCCAATCTGACAGCAACTATGATAATCTCTTTCTTGCTGCCAAGGCACGTAGTGAAGCAGACTGGCTTGTGGGCATGAATGCTACACAGGCCTGCAGCATTACAGGAAAGTCGCTCTATTCCATTGGCAGGGTGCAGACACCTACACTGGTGATGATCGTGGAGAGATACCTGCAGAATAAGGATTTTAAGTCTGTTCCTTTCTGGCAGGTCGCTCTGAACACAACCGATGGCGTAAAGTTGATGAGTGCCGGCAAGTGGGATGAGAAGGGTCAGGCAGAGCGAGCCCATAATACAGCAAGCAAAGCCCGTAACGGAAAGGTCATCAAGGCCGAAAAGAAACAGAAGACGGAACTGCCACCATTGCTATTCAGCCTGACAGATCTGCAGAAGGCTGCAAACTCCAAGTATGGCTATTCAGCAGACAAGACATTGAACATCGCCCAGAGTCTCTATGAGAAGCAGCTCATATCTTATCCACGAACTGGTTCATCGTATATTCCCGATGATGTGTATGATACCATTCCCGAATTACTGAAGAATCCAGTCTTTGATAAGTTTAGAGAATGTGTTGATGCCATCGTAAAGCCATCCAAGCGTAGTGTCGATGCATCGAAGATAGAAGACCACCATGCTCTTCTTGTAACGGGAGTTAATCCTAAGACCAAGGACATCAAGCCCGATGAGCAGGTTATCTATGATATGATACTTGGCAGGATGGTAGAAGCCTTCTCACGACCCTGTGAAAAGGAAATTGATACCTACACCGTTGATGCCGGAGGCTATCTCTTTACAGTGTCGAATACCATCATCCTACAGAAAGGCTGGAGAGCTGTCTATGGTGTCGATGATAAGGAGCGTCTGGCTGTTCCTTCATGGTATCAAGGTGAGACCATCTGTTTTACTGGTGCAGAGCTGCAGCAGGGGCAGACCAAACCCAAGCCGCTGCATACAGAGGGTACATTACTGGCAGCTATGGAAACCTGTGGTAAGGACATCGATGAAAGTCCGCAAAGATTAGAATTGCGGAGTATGTGGGCTCAGAGAGAAGCCATCAAGGATAGTGGTATAGGAACACCAGCCACCAGAGCGGGCATCATTGAAACCCTTGTTGCCCGGAACTATGTAGTCAGGGAAAAGAAATCGTTGGTTCCTACGCCCAAGGGTATGGAAATCTACAAGATCGTCAAGGACATGGATATTGCCAATGCCAGTCTGACGGGAATGTGGGAAGCAAAGCTTGCTGCCATCGAGCGAGGTCAGATGAATGTCAGCCAGTTCAATAGTGACATTGTGGAGTACACCAAGCATGTGACTGACGAGTTCTTGCATTCAGACCTGAAGCCTATCCTTACAGGTAAGCAGACAGAGATCGAATGTCCGCTATGCCATCATGGGCATATCCGTTTCTTTGAAAAGGTAGCCAACTGTGGGAACGAAGGCTGTAACTTCCATATCTTCCGTACCATCTTGGGAAAGAAGCTGACCAATACTGAGCTGACAGACCTTATCATCAAAGGTCAGACCCGTGAACTGTCAGGCTTCAAGTGTAAGGACGGAAAGCCATTCAAGGCGAGACTCAGACGAGACGACAAAGGGAACATATCTTTTTTATTCAACTCCAAGAAATAAACAGTAAAATCAAAGACTATGCAAAAGAAAACATTTAGAATCTTTTTCGGCAACAATGCCAACATCCAGGAAATCGAGAAGCACCTCAATCGAGGTAATGATGAAAGAATCACTGACAACAATAGTAATGGTGCTGTGCGCCAAAAAACTCGTCACCGCCATCATCATCATCGTAAGCCGCGTATCAATTCCATTGAGGATGCCAACCGTCGTGTAAACGCCAAGGACTTCAATATCACCAAGGGCATTCCACATCTTACTCGTCAGCATATTCTGGCGTGGGTTATCGACAACAGCGATGACTCACAGATGCTCATCCAGTTCAATTGCAAGGCGCATTGCTTCGGATTCCGAAACATCCGTCTGAACTGCTATATGCTGAAGCCAACAGAGAAAAACCCTAACAGATGTATGATTCTTGAACTGCGTGACCTCGACACCCGCTCTTCCATCAGTGTCTCTACGGCCTTCTTCCCTGACGAGTTTCTGGACGGACAGGACTTGCTGGAGTATATCCTCGTAGAGGTGTTTGGAGGAATGCCTCTCTGGGATGTAACGGATGTCGTTGCCTTCCTCACGGGAGAGATCTCCTTCTACCGAACGAGGACAATAACTGGCGAAGAGCGTAACAAGCCCATCCTCTGACCTTTATTCCATTCCACTCATAAATTATACGCAGGTGTATCATACGCTTGCGTATAATTTTTATTCTCAGTCCTCAGACATCAGCCCTCAGATATCACACATCATCCATCGATTCCGTACTTAACCAACAGATAGCCATTCTTTATGGTCTTATATATATTACAGGCAACGCTGAACGGCAGAATGATGGCACCTACTACTAATGATATGACGAGTTTCAGAACTAAGGAGAACAATACGACCAGACAGCCACCTACAAGAATGGTTCTGTCCATCGCTCCCGAAAGGAACTGCAATCCTGCAAAGAGCGAGGTCATGGCATAGCCGTCCAATAGTGGGGCTATTCTGTCATCACCGAATACGAGGTTCAGATGATAGCCTATAGCAAAAACCACTGCATAGGCTACCAGCTTTACCATGGCCTCACGAAACTCCACACTCTCAATGTAGCTGCCGAATACGAGTCCTGCTACTCTTCCCATCTTCTTCAATACCATTGCCATTTTGTTATTCTCCCTTATCCGTTAAATGAGGTTCCTGCTGGATTTGGCCAGTTCCAGTATCTTGTCTTTGTTTCGCTCAATAAATGCCCTGCAGATGGCATCAATGAGGTTGCCGCAATTGATTTCTCCACGATAGCTATTGTGAATAATCTCCAGCACGGTCTTGATGTCTGAGTTCATGGCTACCGTTGTCTTTCCTGCTGTGCTGTTATCGTTATAGTAACCGGCATAGCGTAGTACGGACGACCATTCGTCATTCCCTTCGTACTTGTCGGTGCGCTGCCTTGTTTTGCCAGATACATCCTTTGTCTTTGTCTGGTTCTTTTCCTTTATCTTGGGATGTGACTCCTCTTCTGTCGGTCTTGTCTCAGGCAATACTTGTGGAGCAGCCTCCGATGGGCTTTCACCCACCGGATCCTGCTGTGCGTCCATGAATGCGCCCAGACTCTCCAGGTCAAGGATGTCGGGCTGTGCGATAATCTTCTTTGCTGCCATATTATTCCTCCAGTTTTGTCAGTTCGTTATATATCATGTCAAAGGCGGGTCTTACAATCTCTGCCTGCTGCCTCGTATTGCCGAAGGTGTTGTAGCGTGAGAGGTCTGCCCTGTTGTAGATGGGTGGTGTGACAATGCCTCCTGCCTGTACCAGTGCAGCATCGGTCTTCTTCCAAGACTCTATCTCTGCTGCCGTGCCTCTGCTCTTCATCACGAGGTTGGGCACGAAAATCAGCTTTGGCTTCTTGCGTCCTTTCATATAGGCCAGCCAGATCTTTCCTATCACATTGAGGAACATCAGCGTTGATTCCAGACAATTGAACTCATACTGGAACGGACAGATAATGACATCGCTATAGCCCAGCAACGGCACCATGCCCTGCAGATAGATGTTTCCAGGTGAGTCAAACATACAGATGCCTTCCATAGCCTTCGCTGTCTTCATCAGTACTGCTGCCGACTGGAGCGTGTCGATCTCTATGCTCTTCAACTCGTAGGGTACGTTCTCTGCCTGCAGGCACTTGGCATCTGCCTGACGCTTGGCCACCATCGAATGCTGGCGATCACAGTCCATGATGCAGACGGTTCCTGTGTTCTTCTCCTTCAAGTAGTTGGCAAACATGGCACAGAGGGTGCTCTTTCCGACTCCACCCTTCTGATTGGAAAAGGTAATTGTAATGTTCTTCTTCATTGTTGTATCTCCTATACTTTTTTTGTTATACATTCTTGTTATTTGTCTCTCTGGTTTACGAGCGACGGATCATGGCACGTTCGTCATCGACTTCGCCGTAATTCGTTCTGGCATCCTGCGTAACATGGTCGCCACTGCCAATCTCATTTGTCACTCTCGGCACTTTGCCACTGGTTACATGATGTTTCTTCTCTGAGGTCATCATGTCAGCATCCCTGCCTTGTCTGAGTTTATCAGTCTTCAGTCCAGCGGCTTCCATATCCACCACGGTACGCTTGGCAGTATCAATACCATAGAATCTTCCTTCAAAGTGATACGTCCAGATGTCTTCTGCATGGAGGTCGTCAAAGACATCCTTTGCTGGACTGTTATCTATGACTTCCTGGATCCTGTAAATGACATTCTGACTGTTCACGTTAGTATCAGGGGCTATGTGCAAACTGTCCTCCGGCACATTGAAGAGCTTCGACAGCAGACGTACCTGTGCTTCGTCCACAGGTGAGAAGCCTTGTACCCAGTCCACCTTGTCATTGAACTTGATCCTCTGCACAAGATAGTCCGCAAGTTCTGTTCTTTCCTTACCGATGACGATACAGCCGTGACTGATATAGCAGCCATAATAGCGTTGCAGGTCGTGGTTCAATCCGAAGGTGGTGATATTCGGCTGCTCTCTCAGCTTGTCCTCGATGAAGAAGTCAGCCTTCCGCAGCTTCTCCTCTCGACTTTGGAACTGCAAAAGTTCCTTTACGCCAAGGATGTCGCTGCCTTTGAACACGGTCTTGGTTGCATTGTCAACCAACATATAGCCGTAAGGAGAGAACTCCTTTCCCAGAAACTTGATGCTGATACCAAACTTCTTCTTAAGTACAGCCTCCAGTTCCTCACGGCTGCAGCTTTGGTCACGATACTTCTTCAAGATGGCCCGTAACTGACAGATGCGTTTCTTCTCTTCATCACCGTTCTTCCGACACAGATTCTCCACATCCTTCACCGCTATTCTGCCCTGCACCTCTCCACCTCGCTTGATACAGATGTCACCATCTTGTTTATAAGCCTCGTAGCCCGATGTTTCGAAAATGGCCATGAACTGTGATACCGTCTCGAAGTGATAGGACTTCGCAAGTTTTAGCATTTCGGAGTTCTGCTGCTTCCTGTCAACCTTCATAATCGATTCGATGGCTTTCAAAGATCGCATTTTTTCGTTGCTGTCACTGATCTTCCTGCCACTTGGTGCCACGCGACTGGTGACGATATGCAGGTGGTTGTTGCCGGTATCATGATGATAATACATCAGCACGGGCTGGCCATCCTCTCCATATCCCATCCTTCGCAGATACTCCCAGCCTATCTTCTCCAGCTCTTCACGGGAATACTCCCTACCCTTACAGGAAATGGCAGCATGGAACTGTGCCTTCTTGATACGGGTGTTCCTGGCAGAGTAGTCCACGAGGAAGTCTCGCTTGTCCTGTATGCTGGCAAGGTCGGGACGCTTTTCTATGGCTCCGAAGTTCTTCAACGCTACCAGTTCTGCCTGTCCATGTTGCACCTTCAGTTCATTGTATCTGACGGCACTGAAGCTGCTACTCGAATGTAGTATCGTTGCTATCATAACCTGCGTTCGCTCCTCATGAGTTTCTTGAGGATGTCATCCTCGATGCTTGTTTCCCTGTCCAGATTCTCGCTGATGTCTTTCAGCAAGGGCTCTATCCTTGTGGCTACAAACTGCGTGTGATAGGCACTGGTCTGTGCCAGTCCGTTACAGTAGTGGG
>ERZ842401.3724-NODE-3724-length-18593-cov-3.982307_pt1 | contig 18593 bp, 14 predicted proteins | sample MGYA00521270_ERZ842401 | MGnify/ENA primary metagenome ERZ842401 (study PRJEB31892, sample SAMEA3878208) | bioreactor metagenome | biome: Moose rumen | place: Sweden | collected 2011-10 | study: EMG produced TPA metagenomics assembly of the PRJEB12797 data set... | reverse complement strand
GAATCTATTGACCTGCTTTAAGGGATTAAGACTTGCAATTTTTTTTGTGATTACAACAAGCGTGTTGCCTGTTTGAATCTATTGACCTGCTTTAAGGGATTAAGACACTCTTAATAACCGAGCGTCCGCACATATCTGGAGCAACGTTTGAATCTATTGACCTGCTTTAAGGGATTAAGACTGTTTTTCTTCACTCATAACTTTTGCCCATCCCTAATCAGGTTTGAATCTATTGACCTGCTTTAAGGGATTAAGACCTTATAGTGAGGTTGTTAAGTCATTCCAGTCTGCCGCGCGTTTGAATCTATTGACCTGCTTTAAGGGATTAAGACACGCCCTCGCTTGCCAAAACTTCAACAAGCGTTTTTTCGCGTTTGAATCTATTGACCTGCTTTAAGGGATTAAGACCTTGTTATTATCCAAGTCTGTTATACACCCATCAGTAATTGTTTGAATCTATTGACCTGCTTTAAGGGATTAAGACGGGTACCCTATTCGGAAAATCAAGCATTTTGCTTGTTGGTTTGAATCTATTGACCTGCTTTAAGGGATTAAGACCAGGAAACCTTCATGTATCCGCCGCATCGTTCGCAAGTTTGAATCTATTGACCTGCTTTAAGGGATTAAGACAGTCTGCTAAAACCATATTATAATTCCTTGGTGTAACATGTTTGAATCTATTGACCTGCTTTAAGGGATTAAGACAGTGCCGAGCGTTGGAAGATGGACTACGACATGAAGCAGGTTTGAATCTATTGACCTGCTTTAAGGGATTAAGACACTTATACTTACTCTCACTATGCCATTCTCCTTTACTGGTTTGAATCTATTGACCTGCTTTAAGGGATTAAGACCTTGAAGGATCCTGTATTCTCCGTTCAAAATTTCTAAGGTTTGAATCTATTGACCTGCTTTAAGGGATTAAGACTGTAACACCTGTAGCAGGTAAGATTGATCCTATAAATCGTTTGAATCTATTGACCTGCTTTAAGGGATTAAGACATAATTCCCTTGCCTTTCTGTGAATTAACTATTACTCTCCGGTTTGAATCTATTGACCTGCTTTAAGGGATTAAGACGATATTCGCCGTTGATTGAATAATGTTGGCTTATCTCTGTTTGAATCTATTGACCTGCTTTAAGGGATTAAGACGTTATGCCCGATTTCCAAAATCCCCTCCCCTTAATGGGGTTTGAATCTATTGACCTGCTTTAAGGGATTAAGACCCATGTTTCCTTGCAGGGAAAGATGGTATGATTGAGACCGTTTGAATCTATTGACCTGCTTTAAGGGATTAAGACTTAGGTTGGAAAACTTATACCCCTTATTACAAAACAAGTTTGAATCTATTGACCTGCTTTAAGGGATTAAGACTTACCATTGGCGTATAAATTATTCCAGGATCTTGGTCCAGGTTTGAATCTATTGACCTGCTTTAAGGGATTAAGACGGGGCGAAGCCCCAAATGCATTTCTCCTTGAATTCCTCCGTTTGAATCTATTGACCTGCTTTAAGGGATTAAGACTTGGTACAGCGACCACTTTTTGCCATGTCGTCCACGAATGTTTGAATCTATTGACCTGCTAGGCGAGGAGCAGCAGAGACAGAGCGAACATCATTTCTTCAAAAACGCATGAAGGCGCGGAACGGAAAAAATAAAAAAGACCGCATTGGTCGCCCAAAGGGCGAACACCGCGGTCTTTTTTATTTTTTCCGTGGGAGCGCCGTTCCCGCTTGAAAGTTACAAATATGACCACGCTTATTGCCTAAGCAATCTTGGCAAGCTGCCAGACTGAGCTTGGCAACTTACACGCCGGTCAGTATGACATTGTTAAGGAAACCTCGAAAAACTTCAGTTTTCGAGGCGTCCTTAATGCTATTTCGGGATGTAATCAAGGCTATTTCAGGGCGTAGTCAAGGCTATTACGTAGCGTAGTCAAGGCTTCTGCGTTTTGAAATAAAGGCTTCTACGTTTTGAAATAAAGGCTTCTACGTTTTGAAATAAAGGCTTCTACGTTTTAAAATAAAGGCTTCTACGTTTTAAAATTAAGGCTGAAAATTGAAATGGTTTTCATTTTTAACAAAGCAGGGTATTGGCTGCTGCCAAAGAGCATGTAAATGCTGTTGCCCGACAGCACCGCGATTTGCTAATTCTATTTTGCCTGCTTGCGGTTTTTAAAATAGCTCTTTATATCGATTTCTTCTGGCGCAGAGACCGTTTTGCCGATGCCGTCCGGTGATGCAGCCTGCACACAGACAAAGTACAGCCCTGCCTGCCATACGTATTTTTCGGCATTTGCATAGCTCAGGCAAAGTGATGCCAAGAGCCAGTGCGGCATTTTTCCGGAAAGATACAGCTTTTTCTCCCCGCTGATTTCTGGAATTGACAGCTGCCTGCTGCAAGAGCTTTCAGAGCCGTATTCTGACTTAAGCAGCTTTACAAGCTCTGGAAGCACCTCGGGTTTCCACTGCGCGTTTACAACCTGCCTTTTTTCCTCGTTCCGAACAGAAACGCAGCCGTGCGAATTGCCAAAATCCAGCCACTGTTTTTTTATTTCTTCATCCTTTTCCCCGCACTTTTCGCGGATAAAGGCGGCAAGAATGAAAACGCCGATGCCTTTGAGAAAGTATTCGGCACCGTATAAATAAAAAGTATCAGCAAAACTACAGCCCGTACTGCTTAGGTGCGGGCTGATTTCATTTAAAGTCAATAGACCTGTTCGGAAACTTTGTTTCCGCTCAGGTCGCGAGTTTAAAACCGCTCAAATGGCGCGGTTTTAAACATCGCTTTTCAAAGTAACCTGTTCTGAAACTGAAGTTTCCGAACAGGTTTAATATACTATTTCATCATGCATTCATGCACCCAGCTTATAAAATTGCTTGTTGACTCTCCCGTGCGCTCTGCCTTGACGTGCTTCTGTCCCCAGACTGCCTCAATGTCTACGTTTTTAATCCCGTAATTTTTGAGGGCAAGGGCAAGGTTCATTTCCGTGCTGACTGCGGTGTCCCCTTGGAAGATTCCCGAGCGGATCCGCCAGAATGGGGCGACATCGGAAGTTCTGTAGCCATCAAAATGCTTGTTCAGATAATACAGGGGATTGTAGGCATTCATGCGGTATGCTACGTTCTTGCCAAGAGAGTCTGTCCGTGCGAGGTCTGCCGCGAAAGCCTCTTCATACTGGGTGCCCTTTACGATTTCCGCAAGGTATTTGTCAAAGTGAGCGCCGTTTCCGTCCCCGTAGGCAAAGAGCGTGTTTTCGCCTTGCCGTGCGTTCAGGTCATCGAATGCGCCCACGGACTTTGTTGCGGTTTTGACGTTTTTTGCAAAGTCGGCTATGCTTGTGATTTTTGCCTTGCCTGTCTCTTCGTCATAGAGCACCCAGACGCCGTTTGCGTTCAGCGCGTTGATGTAGTCCTCTTTGGTTTCGTATTTTCCGTTGAGTTCAAGCCCAGAGGAAGCTGTATTTGTCCGCCTGATGTCGTCCATCTGGGCGTAATCCATGCCGCCCTGTGGCATGCCGCCGCGTCCGCCCCGCGGTCCGTTTCCACCGCCCATCATGCCGCCAAAGCCGCCGCTCTGGGCTTTGCTTGCATCATAGGGGAAGCTTGTGTCTGCGAGGAAGTTGTTCAGCGAATTTTCGATGAAAGCCTTTGTGTAGTCATAGTAGCTTCCTGCCTGCCACAGTCCCTCTGCGGATTCTTGGAGGCTGAGGCTTTCCCCGTCTTCTGATTTTAAGCCTATGCTGTTGATATAGGCGGCAAATGATTCTGCGAGGGCGTCTGAAATCTGCTGGCTCTGAGAATCCAGATTGCTGCGGGATGCGCCCATGTTCCACTCATAGGCTTCGTTTGCGCTGTCAAGGTTTGTGATGGGGCACCAGCACATGGAGCCTGTCACTGCGTCGCTTACGCCTTTGACTGCGCCTATTGCTTCCAGATACGGCTCATAGAGGGCGCTGTTTCCTGTAGCGCCGAGCAGTGCGCTCTGTGCGCCGCCGCCGCTCATGCCGAAGGAAAAAATGCGCTCGCTGCTGCCCGGAAGGATGTCCGCATTATAGCGCCAATAGCGGATTGCGGCTTTTAGGTCCGTCACTCCCGTCGGTGCGCCGTGGTTCCGTCCTCGACAGCCCGGGTATATATAGATGATTCCTTCATCGGTGAAGTCCTTTACGGAAGAGACATAGCCGCTCGGCGGTGTGCATGCCGAGTATCCGGGGGTCTCCACGAGGATGACTGCGGGTGCGTTTTTCGCTGTGTAAGGTCCTGCCTTGCCGTCTGCTTTGACCTGTACGGAGTAAGTTCCGTCTCCGTTGTCCTGCGCGTCAAAATAGGCTCCGGGGACAAAGATGCCCATCGACTCGTAGTTGGCATCTGCCGGGGTTTCCGCGTAGGAAATGCCGGTCTGGTAGTAGACATTGTCGTCAGCATTGTAAAGCCATGCTTCCATGTTGATTTTTGGTAGCCCTGTCTTTGCCGTCGAGCCTGCTAAGGCAGTCTTGCCTGTTGAAGATGTGCAGCCGGAAAGGGTAAAAACTGCCAGCATCGCGCTCTGCAGTACTGCAAAGCCTGAAATTTTGTTCATAAGTACCTCACTGTTTAAAAAATAGCAAAATTTTTGATTTTGAAAAGGGCCTAGATATGAAAATGAATATGTGTTATACTGCAAACGCTCTTTTCAGAAAGGCAAGGATTTATACAGGAAAGTATATGATAAAGATACAGAAAGCTGAAGATGTAGAGGACAGTTTCTTTAACGGGCGCAATTTTGGTGCCTCGCTGGACCTTGTGCGGGATGTGCTCAAAGACGTGCAGGAACGAGGGGATGTCGCGCTTCACGAATACAGCGCAAAATTTGATGTGTCTGCCCCTCAGTCATTTGAAATTCCTCAGGAAGAGCTGAAAGCCGCCGCTGAAAAGCTGCATCGCGAAAATCCTGCCTTATACGATGCGCTCTGTTACTCGCGTGACCTTGCCCTGCGCTTTGCAAAGAAGCAGAGGGAATCTTTTGATGACTTTGAAACGGAGCTTGAACCGGGCTTGTTCACCGGACAGAAAAACATAGCGGTGGAAAGGGCGGGTGTCTATGTGCCTGCGGGACGCTTTCCGCTTATGTCCACCATGGTGATGACGGTTGCCCCTGCGGTGGCGGCGGGGGTGAAGGACATCATCCTCTGTACTCCTCCGCGCGTGCACCCCGATGACAGGGCTGCCGCGCAGTCGGCGGGGCAGGGGCTTTCGGGCAAGCCCTTTATGGGCGGTAAAGCCTATGCGGATGAAAATATCATGGCTGCCGCATACCTTTGCGGCGTGACCCGTGCCTTTGCCTGCGGCGGCAGTCAGGCAATAGCGGCGCTTGCCTTCGGTACAGAGAGCATTCCTGCCGTTGATGTGATTGTGGGACCGGGCAATAAGTTTGTTGCTGAGGCAAAGAAGCTCGTCTACGGCACGGTTGGCATAGATATGCTGGCGGGACCCACGGAGGTCTTCATCATTGCCGACAGCTCTGCAAAGCCCGCTTGGGTTGCCGCAGACCTGCTTGCACAGGCGGAACATGACGTTGTTGCCCAGCCTGTGCTCGCTACGCCTGACGAAACTTTTGCAAAGAAGGTGGCGGAAGAGATAGAGAAGCAGCTTGCCACCCTTGCCACACGCGGTACGGCGGAGCAGAGCGTCAACACTTACGGGCGGATCATCATCACAAAGGACCTTGTGCAGGCGGCAGAGCTTGCAAACAGAAAGGCTCCCGAACATCTGGAGCTGGCGCTGTCAGCGGGGGAGGAGCGGGACAAGTTGGTTTCCCTTGTGCACAACTACGGTTCTCTCTTTATAGGTCACGATGCCGCAGAGGTCTTTGGGGATTATGCGGCGGGCTTGAACCACACGTTGCCGACTTCAGGCAGTGCGCGTTTTACGGGCGGGCTTTCGGTGCGCGTCTTCCTTAAGACGGTTACAACCCTGCGCGTGGAAGCTGGCAGCAAGGGGGCTGTCGCTTCCGCTCAGGCTTCCGCTCAGCTTGGAGATGCCGAAGGGCTTGCCGGACATGCCCGGGCCGCACGCTTGCGCTTAGAATAGATAGTAGTATTATATAGAAGGAAATTGCAGCTATGAAAATATATAAATTAGGCGAAGAAGTGCTGCGCGAAAAATGCGAGCCTGTGGCAGCAGAAGAGATAAACGATGATTTGCGAAAGCTCTTTAACGAGATGTTTGAAACGATGATAAGCGCAAACGGCGTAGGGCTTGCGGCTCCGCAGGTGGGCATTGCAAAGCGTTTCTTTGTCATCATTGCCGATGACGATGTGCGCCGCGTGTTCATCAATCCCGAAATCATAAAAACCTCTCAGGAGGTGGGAAGCTACGAGGAGGGCTGTCTTTCTATTCCCGGCGTATATGAAAACATCAACCGCCCCGTGAAGGTGTCTGTTTCCGCGCTCAATGAATACGGCAAGCGTTTTACCATTGAAGATGCCGACGGGCTTCTGGCGCGGGTCATACAGCATGAGAATGACCATCTGGACGGCATCTTGTACATTGACCGCGGTGACAAGCAGTTTGCTGAAGATACGGTGGCGCAGTTCAAAAAGCGCGCAGAGCGGGCTGCCAAAAAAGAGGCGGCTAAGGCCGCTAAGCAGGCAAGCATAGCAGCAAAGCTTGCAGCGAAAGCGGCAAAAAAAGGAAACGCCTGAGATGCTCCGCGTCCTTTACGGCGGCAGTCCTGCCGCTGCCGCAAAATCTCTGGAGCTTATCCTCAAGGACAGCGCCATGTCCCTCAGCTCCTCCCTCAAATCTGACCAGTACAAGATTGTCGGTGTGCTCACCAATCCACCCTCTCCACAGGGACGGCACCGGGAGCTTGTTCCCACAGAGGTGGCGAAGTATATCGCCATCTGGAACGAGGCTCGAGGGGACGACGTTAAAGTCTTTACCCCGGAACACATCAGGCAGGAGGCGCGGGACGAGATTGCCGCCGTCAAGCCGGATATTTTTGTCTGCTTTGCTTATGGGCACATCTTGGGGCCCAAGTTCTTTTCCCTCTTTGCCCACGGGGGCATTAATCTGCACCCGTCGCTTTTGCCAAAGTACCGCGGGGCAACGCCGGTTCCTGCCGCCATCCTCAACAGGGATTCGGAGACTGGCTTTTCCATCCAGAAAATGGCTCTCGGCATAGACGAAGGGGATGTCATCGTGCAGGAGCGGATGGGTCTTGCCCACACCGAGACTGCTGAAATGCTGCTCAACAAGACGGCGCTCTATGGCGCCATCGCCATCACCAACATACTGCGGCAGACGGCGCGCTGTGGTTCCCTTCCTCCCGCCATGCCGCAGGAAGGGAAGCCGAGCTACTGTACGATTATCAAGAAGGAAGACGGGCGCATCAACTGGAAGGATTCCGCTGAGGACATTGACGCAAAGATACGCGCGTACACGCCGTGGCCGGGCTGCTTTACGACGGCAAACGGACAGAACCTGCGCATAGTCAAGGCAGCCGCCGCGACAAAGATTGCTTTGCAGGATAATTCCATACCCAAGAATACCAACGCTGTTCCCGGCATGGTGCTTGCATTCATCAAGCAGAGGGGCATCCTCATACAGACGGGGGACGGCATATTGATTGCGACTGAACTACAGTGGCAGGCCAAAAAGGCCATGGACTATAAATCATTTATGAACGGCACAAGGAACTTCATCGGTTCCGTGCTTGAGTGAAGGAAACAATTATGGCAGACAAAGAACCGTTTATTAACAGATTTCGTGCGAGCTTCAAACGGCAGATAGCGGGGCTGGCTGAAAGCGGGAAACCGGTGTTCATCACCTTTTTCCTGACCATCATATTTATGGGCGCGGCATGCCTTGCCGTGTTTTTCTTTTTCCTGCAGGGGGAAGAGCAGGTCATGGTGCCCAATGTGGTGGGCAAGAACCTGACCAATGCCCTGCTGGAGATGCAGCAGAAAGAGCTGTATGCAAAGATTCAGCTCCGCTACTCGGATATGCCGGGAGACATAGACACCATACTTGAACAGAGTCCTGAGCCGGGCGCCATCGTCAAGGCATATCGGCGCGTCACCCTTACGGTAAGCCGCGGCGTGGCGGTGGATTCCATAGACGACTATGTGGGAAAAGCCGTGGAAGAGGTGTTGCCGCGCCTGCAGACGCTGTTCAGCGGGGATTCTTCTCTGGTAAAGCTTGCCCCTCCTGTCTACCAGAAAAGCGGGAGCGCGGAGGGAATCATCCTTGCCCAGTATCCCGAAGGGGGAACGTATATTTCAGACCCCCTTACGCTTCAGTTCATCGTGAGCAGCGGTACCAAGACTGAGATTGTGGAGCTGCCGGAACTCATCGGTATGACGGTGCCGCAGGTCTACGAAGCCATGCAGAAGGGAAAGGTGATTTTTGATTTCAGCTCCCATAACGCCTCTGAGTCGGAAAAGTCAGGAACAGTGACTTATATGGAAAAGCCTGCGGGCAGCAAGGTGAGCGCTTACAGCCGCATAAAAGCAGATGTTGCCTTTGCGCCGCGCAAGGAGAACGACACCGTTATCAACGGCATCCTCTCCTATACGCTTCCCGAATATCCGTATCCGCTCAGCGTAAAGCTTGAAGCGACTGACAGCGAGGGGCGGACGAAGACGCTTGTGAGCTTTAATCACCCGGGAAAGGCTATCACCATCCCCTACAGCGTGAATGCGGGTTCTATGCTTACGCTCTATGTGCGCGACAGGCAGATGTACCAGCAGGACATAGATTAGAATAGAAGCCAGCCGCCCCCCTCAGGAAAAGCGGGTGATGGCAAGCCCGGTGTCCTTGCCCACAGCGTAGGCGGGGGCTTCCCTGTCTCCGCGTAGCTCTGGATTGCGGAGCTCAAGCATATCGTAGCGTTTCAGTGAAAAAAAGCCTGTGCTTTTTGCATGGGTGTCTTCTTTTTTTGCCGAAAGGGCTATGCGCCTCTTGCCGTCGCAGAGCAGGTAGCGCAGTCTGCCTGCCTTGTTGAGCATGGCATCCGAGACTACGCGCAGTTTATTTCCCTCTTGCCGTTCCCGGCGGCTAAATGCACAAAAAGACATCTTTACGGATTTTCTCTCAAGTCCCGCCTGCTGTGCAAGTGAGGCAACTGGTTCCACGGGTTCCCACGTTGCTTCGGCATGACAGCTTTGCGTGCCGCTGTTAAGCGCAGGGCAGGGTGTAGCTCCTGCGGGGCAGGGGGAAAGGATATGGAGCCCCTTCTGAGAGCTGAGCAGTCCGTCTCGGATTCCGAGCAGGAGGCGGCTTGTTTCCTGCAGTGCCGGCTCTACGAGGAGCAGTATGCCCTCAGGCGAAAGGACGGAAGCGAGCCTTGCCGCAAGCTCTGTACAGTGCGCTTGTTGCTCTGCTTCGCCTGCCCAGAGCTCATTGAGCGCGTGGCTCATCACGATAAAATCATAGGTTTCCGCAGGATTGTATGTTTTTATGTTGCAGACTTCTGTCTGCACGTCAATCTGCCTGTTGTCTGATTGAAAATCTGTAGCGAAAAGTTCTCGCGCAAGCTGCAATGCCTTGGGCGAGGAATCGACAAGCTGTACTGTGGCAACGGGAAAACAGTCGCAGACAGCTGCCGCGGCAGGGGCGGGACCACAGCCCAGGTCCAAGACTCGGAGCGGGCGTGAAAACTGCGGCTGTCCAAGGCTTTGCAGGGCAAAGGAAAGCTGCATATAGGACACGGGCCAGTAGTAGAGCAGGTATGCCCCCAGATAGCCGCGCTTTTCCATATATGACGCGCCTACAAGCTGCCGCTCCCCCGTCAGTCCCCGTTGCAGGGCAAGCAGGGAGGAGGACACGCCGTCAAGCTCTCGTTGGGACAGGGGCGCTGTGGCTTTTTTGTTCCCGCGCCAGAGTGAAAGCAGTGTGGGCAGGTGGCGGCAAAGCTCAAAGTTCTGAGACATCGATGTGGTACACGGAGGAACAGTTCTGGCAGCTGAGCTCCAAAGGCTCGCCGCTTTTCTTCATCTCTTCTCTGTCCGCAGGGGGGAGCGTGCGCAGGTGCCGCAGGAAAAGCTCGCGGGAGCAGGGGCAGTCAAAGACAACGCTTCTGTGGAGCGCGACAACAGGGCTGAATGCACTGAATGCTTCTTTGAGCAGAGACTCGCAGTCCCGCCCCCTGCTGAACCAAGTGCCAAGCGAGGGCACTTTCCTGTAGGCTGCCTCTACGTCTTCAAGCAGGAGCGCGTCTGCCGCGGCATCGGGGGAACTGCTTAGCTGTGAGCCGGGCTTCTGCACGCCGTGGTACTGTCCCCCTGTCTCCGGCATAAGCTGGATGAAGATGCCCCCCGCGCCGATTATGCGCCCCTGCCTGTCCATCTGTATGGAGGTGGTGAGCGCAGTCCTCAGCTGTTCGCTGCGGTCAAAGTAGGCAACGAGGTCATCCGCAATGTTTCCCGTCGTCTCCACGGAGCTTGTCTGAGGATATTTGTCGCCGGGCCTCACGGTCTGTATCGTCATGGTGCCCTCTCCCGAAAGGAAGGGAGCCATATCCCAACTTTCAAGGGGGTGGTCAAGGGAAATTGACGGCACAAGCAGGCAGCCGCGTACCCAGCCGGAAGAATCCGCCTCCACACTGAATCCCTTTGCGGGAGCGTTCTCCACTTCGTAGCGCCAGGTGATGTGCTCCCTGCCTTTCATGAGCGCGGGAATGAGCAGCGCCGCAGAAAGGCATGCCTGTCCCAGTATGTAGCTTTCCAGTATGCCCGTTGTATGCTGGGCGCGCATTTGGTTTGCAAAGTGAGTGCCGTGAAAGATGGCTCCGCGAATCCTGCCTTCCGCCATCGTAAAATGAACCATATCATCCGCAGGAAGCTCGCGCAGGTATTCCGCAAGCTCTGCATCCTTAATATCCGCTTTAATCATAGGGACACTATAGCACAGTTTTTCCGTACAGGCAAGTTTTTATCTTCAGATATTGCACACGGCATTCGGCGATGGCAAGCAAAATCACGGCGAAGGCGAGGTAAAAGTAAACCGTGTCCCTTCCTAGTCCGGCAAAATAGTTGTAGATGCCGTGGAGCATCACCGCGTAGAGAAACGGGAATATCCGCAGCTGTTTTGCCTTTACGCTGTACACGAAAAGCCCTCCCAGTCCTCCGCATACGGCATGGATAATGACGGCGGTCCCCATGCGCAGGCCGATGTGCTCATAGCCGCTGATTAAATAGAGGAGCGATTCAAAACAGGCGAGCGCCATACCGCTGAGTACGGCGCAGTGAAAGAAGTTTTTTAGCTCCAGCTTCTTTGCTGGCATCAGGAAGAAAATCAGCGTCTTGATGCTTTCTTCGATGAGACCGTTGAAGAGCAGGGCGCGGATAAAGACCATGCCGAGTGTCTTTGCTTCAAAAAAATCCTGAGAAAGCACCTGTATGACAGCGATGGGAATGACGGCGGCAAGGCCCAGCGCGCAGGCAAAGAGTCCGTAGCGTATTTTAAAATCCTTTGCGAGCAGGGCAATGCCCAGAAAGACAGCCGCAAGGGGGATGAAGCACAGCGCTATGGAGAGCAGGGAAAGCGCCATCATGCGGACAGCCCCTCCCGCTTTGCGCTGAACGTGGCGATTGAGAAGGATACCACCTGCCTGATGTCGTCCAGGTTCTTCTTGCCGAGCACGGCGAGGTGCAGCACGGCGCCTTCCATCACGGTGTACAGCAGGGTGTCTATATCCTTGACGGGCAGGGGAAGCAGTTCTCCGCTTTGCTGGCCGCGGATTACCACTGTGCTCATGAGGTGCTGCAGGCGCACAAGGCGGCGCTGGACCCGCCGGTCTACGTCTTCCTGGCTTTTTTGCAGCTGGATGAGGTAGACGAGCAGCACTTTGAAAAGCTGCGTGTTCTGCTCGCAGGCATCGATCATCGTATAGAAAAATGAGCGCAGGCAGTCTGTGGCAGAAAGCGATTTATCGCTGATAATGCTGCGGAGCTTTTGTTCAAGCTCACCCAAAAGCTGCTTGATGCTCCACAGGAAGATTTCTCGTTTGTTTTTAAAATAAATATAAAGCGTAGTGCGCGTAATGCCGCAACGGTCGGCAATCTTCTGGAAGGTCACGTCTTCATAGCCTTCTTCAATGAAAAGATCCAGTGCCTTGGCGAGGATTTCGTGCTTGCGCTTGTCGTGTTCTACTTGGACTGCCATTATCTTCTATTATATATGTAGAGAGTTGTATCCAGACTTCCCGCTTTGAAGGATTTCAGTGTGTCTGCATATTTGCCTATGCAGTGCTGGAATTTGCCGTTGCTTGTGATGACGCCGAGCTTCCAGCCGGGAAAATCTGTGAAAAGGCTTGCCATGTCGGTGTACAGCTTTTCTGCCGGCGCCGTGTCTCCAAGGCGTTCTCCGTAAGGGGGATTGCATAAAAGCAGTCCTTCGTCATAGGGTGCCCGCAAATCTGTAAAATTGCTCACCACGAAGTCTGGACGTTCTATCTTGGCATCGCTTCCGATGAGCTGCAGCGCCCTGCCCGCCATTACGCAGGCGTGCTCGGCATTCAGCCGCGCTTTTTCGATAGCGGAAGCGTCAATATCGCTGCCGGTGATGCGGCTCTGTACGTCCGTGCGGATTTTTGCGGCTTCTTCTTTCTTTATTTCGAGCGCCCGTCGGGGATTGCAGATGGCAAGTTCTTCGTAGGCAAAGCTGCGCCCCAGTCCGGGGGCTATGTTGTGCGCGTACAGGCAGGCTTCAATGGCTATGGTGCCGCTGCCGCAGAAGGGATCATGCAGGGGAAGCTTTCGCCGCCAGAGCATTTCCTGCAGGAGAATTGCCGCAGTGCTTTCGCGCAGGGGAGCGAGCACTCCTGCACTGCGGTAGCCACGTTTGTGCAGGGCTTCGCCGCTTGTGTCCAGCAGCAGCGTTATGAGGTCATTTTCTATGTAGACGCGTATATCGCATTCTGCACCGCTTTCGGGCAACGTGTTCATGTGCCAGCTTGCGCCAAGCTTCTTGTAGATTGCTTTCTGTATCATGCTCTGAACGGAGTGCTCGCTGTCAAGGTGGCTTTTGTGGCTCCTCACCTTGTCAACAACTACCCGCACGTCTTTTTTGAAATAATCCTGCCATGGCAGTTCATAGCAGCCATCAAAAAGCTCGTCAAAATCAAGCGCTTCGTACTGCGCCATCTGTATGTATACGCGGTCGCTTGTGCGAAGGCAAAAATTCGCACGGTAGAGCGCGTCGTTATCTCCTGTAAAGGCAACCCTGCCGAAGCTGTTTCCAGCAAGCTTATAGCCGAGCTGTTTCAATTCGTTGCCGAGAATTTTTTCAGCTCCCACGGCGCAAAGAGCCACATACATATTCATAATGACACTTTAACACTTTTTGACATTTTGTTCAATGCAGAAAAAATCACTTGACAAAACCGGGGCTCGGCGAAGGGAGAGCTATGCCCTTGTGCCTGTGACGCGGGCGTAATTCAGTTTTCCTCTCCAGCACAGGCAAGACGCTGCGCATCAAAGTGAAGGAAGAAGACTAGGGCGTAAGCTGCGCAAAGACAAAAACCGGCTTCGCGGCAAACTGTCCGAAGCCGGTCAACTCTATTTACTAATAGGCCCGAGGTAAGCCTCCAATTAGTACTGTGTGGGCAGCCCTTGTGGGTTTCAGCGCTTTATATTGAAGGCAGAAAAGCCCGGGTAGCAGGCGCTTTCGCCGAGTTCTTCTTCAATGCGCAAGAGCTGGTTGTATTTTGCCACGCGCTCGGAACGGCTCGGGGCTCCTGTCTTTATCTGGCAGGTGTTCAGCGCAACGGCGAGGTCGGCAATCGTCGTGTCCTCGGTTTCGCCAGAACGATGGCTTGAGATTGCGGTGTACCCTGCTTTGTGCGCCATCTTGATGGCTTCCAGTGTTTCAGAAACAGAACCAATCTGGTTCAGCTTGATGAGGATTGAGTTTGCGGCGCCAAGCTGTATGCCTTTGGCAAGACGCTCTGTGTTGGTGACAAAGAGGTCATCGCCGACAAGCTGCACTTTGCTTCCCAGTTCCTTTGTCATCTTCTGCCAGCCTTCCCAATCTTCTTCATCAAGACCGTCCTCAATGCTGATAATCGGGTACTTGTCAACAAGCGCCTTCCAGTGGGCGATGAGCTCGTCTGTGGTAGAGTCCTTGCCGCTCTTTGGCTGATGATAGAAGCCTTTTCCCTTGGGACTCTTCCACTCGGATGATGCGGCATCCATGGCAATCATAAAGTCCTTGCCCGGCTCAAAGCCCGCATCTTTGATTGCCTGCAGGATATGCTCGATGGTGTCTTCGTCGCTCTTGAGGTTGGGGGCAAAGCCACCCTCGTCGCCTACGGCAGTGGTATTGCCCTCTTTTTTGAGCAGGCTTTGCAGGGCATGGAAGACCTCCGTGCACCAGCGCAAGCCTTCCTTGAAGCTCGGCGCACCGGCTGGCATAATCATAAATTCCTGCGTGTCCACGGAATTGCTGGCATGGGCACCGCCGTTGAGGATGTTCATCATGGGGACGGGCAGCTTTGTTCCCTGAATGCCGCCAAGGAAGCGGTAGAGGGGAATCTGCAAGGAGCATGCCGCGGCGCGGGCACAGGCGATGGACACTGCAAGTATCGCATTTGCACCGAGCTTGCTCTTGTCCTTTGTGCCGTCTGCTTCAATCATCGCCTTGTCTATGGCATAGATGTCCGCTGCATCCTTTCCGACGAGCACGTCCTTGATGCTCCTATTGATATTGCTGACTGCCTTTGTCACTCCCTTTCCGCCGAAGCGCTTTTTGTCGCCGTCGCGCAGTTCAAGCGCTTCAAATTCACCGGTAGAAGCACCGCTCGGAGCTGTTCCCCGCGCCACAGTGCCGTCTGCAAGCTCTACTTCTGCTTCTACTGTCGGATTTCCGCGGGAGTCGATAATCTCCCGTCCTTTGATATTGCTGATGATACACGATTTCATATACACCTCACGCCGCGCTTTCCCCGAGCTTCTTGCACTCGGCGAGTGTCTCTTCATCCGGCTCCAGATGGCCTTTCAGTCCTTCGCCGTTGAGCACTGTTGCGCCTGCTGCCTTTATCCTGTCTGCCCAGTCACGGAGCCACTGGCCGTCTCCCCAGTCGTAGGAACCGAAGATGGCGACCTTCTTGCCGCCGAGCTGGCTTTCAATCTTGCCGAAGAATTCTTCCACGGAATCCTCGAGCACTTCATCGCCCATCGCAGGGCTACCCAGAATAATCACATCGCTTGCGAGCACGGCGGCAGCATCTGCTTCGTCTGCCTTTGCGAGAAGCAGTTCTGCTCCAGAAGCCTTTACTCCTTCTGCAACTGCGTTTGCCATAGCTTCCGTATTGCCTGTCGTGCTTGCATATACAACGGCTTTTTTCATTGTCCTATTCCTCCTGTCACTATTGACTTGTAATGTGTGCTTATATATGGAATGTTCATCCCCATATCAAGGTAGTTCCGGCAGTTTGCGGAACACTGCCTGTACAGCTGCATCTGCCGGCGTGCCTCTTCAACGTTGCCGTAAACCTGCCACATACCTGAATACTTGCTCATACGTCCGCCGTCTTTTTCAAAGCAAATTACGTCTTCCAGCGGGTAGCCGAGGAAAAGCCCTATTTCATGCGGAAACGAGGGCTGGCAGGCAAGGCGGTGGAAGAGTTCTGCAAGCAGGGCATCCATACCCTTTGCTACCGGATAGCCTTTCTGTTTAAGGTAAAGTATCTGGGAGCTGCCGCTGAGCGTTTGATACAGTATGTTTTTGTCGTAGACGAAGAGCAGGTTCAAGCTCTTGGAACGCCTGATGAGCACGATCCGTTTGCCTGAAGGTGAGAGTTCTTTGTTCCATTGAGACAGTATTTGTGCTGAGCTTGCTGCGGGTTTTGCAGAGATAAGGTTTGCGCTTTTTAATCCGCAAAGGGCAGGTGCTGCAAAATACATTAGCGTCTGTTCAAAGCTCATAGTACCTCAAAAAAAAGCAAAGGTGCGGCGAATATTTTTTTGTGGCTGTGTAAGGAGAATACTTGACGCACCTTTGCTCATATTCGTAGTTCAGTACAATCTAAGTTAGTATTGCCTAACCGATTGTGATGTTATCATACGCTAACTTGTAAACTGTGTCAATAGACTTTTGCAAATTTTTTTATTTTTTTCTTGAAAGTCTCACTTACACGATATATAGTTTTAGTATGAGCTTTTTCCCCACCGAACACCGTGAGCTTGATATAAGTCCCTGTACACCAGAGGAAATCATCGGGCGTATGCGCGAGCTGGCTGCGCAGCAGAAGTTCAGCGGTACGATTTTCAGCAGTATGTTCACGCTCTGCTATACTCCGCCTTTCAAGCTGCCTTCAGGAAAGCAGCTGGTATGCGAGCCGACGGTGACGGGCTACTTTTCGCAGGACCCCAGAAAGCTGCTGCTCGATTATTCGTTTTCAAAAAAAGCAAAGCTCTTTTCCCTTATACAGATGCTCGTGCGATCTGCCCCTGCTCATTTTTGCCATTGCCACCCGCCGCCATGCTCCGCATCCGCTTGTCTATCTTGTATTCTACTGCCTGTGCTTTCTGCTCGATGCCGTGTTCAGCTATCTCTTTTTCCGCCTTTGCCTGGCAAAAATCCACAAGATAATCGCACTGCAGGCCTTGTATTAGGGGTGTAATTAACCTTGCGTTTCCTGTGGCATAAAAAACTGTTCTATGATATAGTAGGAAAAGCTGTGAAAAACCGTGTCTGGTTTTCAGCATTATTTGTCTTTCAAGAGGTTGTGAATATATGTATAAACCGGTAGACCCGAAGGCTAATTTTCCTGAGCTGGAGGAGGGTGTCCTCAAGTTTTGGCAGGACAACAATACGTTTCAAAAGTCTGTTTCCCAGCGCGAGGGCGCGGAGGAGTATGTGTTTTATGACGGTCCGCCGTTTGCTACGGGACTGCCGCACTTTGGACATTTCATTCCGTCTACCATAAAGGATATTATTCCTCGCTACCAGACCATGAAGGGAAAGAAGGTTGAGCGCAGGTTTGGCTGGGACTGCCACGGCCTTCCCGTTGAAAACCTCATTGAAAAAGAGCTGAACATCAACTCCAAGCACGAGATTGAAGCTTACGGCGTGGCGAATTTCAACGACAAGTGCCGTGCTTCTGTGCTCAAATACACAAACGAGTGGCGCAAGACCATCACGCGCATGGGGCGTTGGGTGGATTTTGACAACGACTACAAGACCATGAATCCTGATTTCATGGAATCCATCTGGTGGGTGGCAAAGTCCCTGTGGGACAAGGGCATGATTTATGAGGGCAAGTACATCCTGCCGTACTGCCCCCGCTGTGCCACGGTGCTTTCCACCCACGAGCTTGTACAGGGCTACAAGGAAAAGCAGGATCCTGCCATTACCATCCGCTTCAAAGTCTTGAAGGGACCCGCCGCATTCAGTGATCCCGAGCTGACGAACGGCAAGACTTATTTCCTCGCATGGACAACGACGCCGTGGACGCTGCCGTCAAACCTCGGTCTGTGTATGGGGCCGGATATTGACTATGTGAAAATCCGCGATGTGCAGTCTGGCGATTACTACATACTTGCCGAGAGCCGCCTTGCCGCGTATTATAAGGAAGCAAGTCAGTACGAAATCATCTACAGGCGCAAGGGGGTGGATTTTCTGGGGGCGTGCTACGAGCCGCTTTTCCCCTATTTTGCCAAGCTCGCCGATGCCGCTGTCTGCGCGGAGCAGAGCAAGCAGCCCTGCAAGGAGGGCGCATTCAGGGTCTTCAATGCCGCCTATGTATCCACCGAAGACGGTACGGGCATTGTCCACATTGCTCCTGCCTTTGGCGAAGATGACTCTCTTGTCTTTAAGGGGACGGGTGTTCCCGCCGTTGAGCCCATTGACGCGGAATGCCGCTTTACGCAGGAGGTTTCCGATTACGCAGGGCGCTTCGTGAAGGACTGCGACAAGGACATCATGGACCGCCTCAAGAAAGAGGGAAAGCTTGTCAAGCGCGACACGGTGAAGCACCAGTACCCGCACTGCTGGCGCTGTGGTTCTCCGCTCATCTATCGGGGCATAGGCAGCTGGTTTGTCAAGGTGGCGGATGAGCATGAGCGGCTTTTACGCGCGAACAGCCAGATCAAGTGGCAGCCCGCGCACATCAAGGATGGCCGCTTTGGCAAGTGGCTTGCCGGCGCCCGCGACTGGGCAATCAGCCGTAACCGCTATTGGGGAAATCCAATCCCCATCTGGAAGTGTGACAGCTGCGGGGACGCCCTCTGTGTGGGGAGCCGCGAGGAATTGAAGCAGCTCAGTTCTGTGTATCCCGATGACCTGCACAAGCAGTTTGTGGACAAGATTACAATTCCCTGCAAGAAATGCGGGGGGACCATGCACCGCATTCCTGAGGTCTTTGACTGCTGGTTTGAGAGCGGTTCCATGCCCTATGCGCAGAATCACTATCCCTTTGAAAACAAAGAGTACTTTGAGAAGCATTTCCCTGCGGACTTCATCAGCGAGGGGCTTGACCAGACGCGCGGCTGGTTCTATACGCTCACCGTGCTTGCGGCGGACATTTTTGACAAGCCTGCATTCAAGAACTGCATTGTGAGCGGCATTGCGCTTGCCGAGGACGGGCGCAAGATGAGCAAGAGTC
>ERZ842401.3722-NODE-3722-length-18599-cov-5.216782_pt1 | contig 18599 bp, 20 predicted proteins | sample MGYA00521270_ERZ842401 | MGnify/ENA primary metagenome ERZ842401 (study PRJEB31892, sample SAMEA3878208) | bioreactor metagenome | biome: Moose rumen | place: Sweden | collected 2011-10 | study: EMG produced TPA metagenomics assembly of the PRJEB12797 data set... | reverse complement strand
ACCTCTGCAAATAGAGGCTGCTTGGTTTGTTTTTTGTTGTTCATTGTCGCTAAAACTTTAAAGTGAAATTCTGCGGCAAAGGTACGAACATTATCTTATACGGCAATGGCGGGATTCACCGAACAGTTACCTTAGAGGCAAAAAAGTCTGATGACAGTTTCTCAACATTGATGAAACGGACTTCCGTGCCTGTTGGTACATTCTTTACCACCTTGGGGCCGTCTTCGTCAGAGTGGTCGTTATAATGGTCATTATCGTCACCATTGATGGTGATGACATGTTGTATGAGTTTTCCGTCCTCCTCGCGGAAAACCGTTACCCACTCAGCACCAGTAGCAAAGCAGTTGAAAGAATAGCGCCCCTTTCCTCTGTGTCCCTTCACCTGTGAACTCCACTGAAAGGACTTTTTTTTGACAGAATCTTGGTAGCGGCCAAACGTCTCTGACAGGGTAGCACGGCTGATGCCGTCACCATCGTCCTTGATAACCAAGGACGTGATGTTGCCTAGCTCTGATGCCTGATACTCAACACTTACGTGATGGGCATGGGCATCAAAGCCATTCCAGATATACTCACAGATTGCCTTGTTGACATCACTGGTGACACCACTCTTGATACTGTTATCTGTTACCGTTACCTTTTGTTTTCCCATAATCAAAAACGTTTGGTTGTATTGTAAGCATTTATCTCCCTAACTAGAAAGAATACATATCACAAAGAGCAAAGAATCGCTCTTTATCTATTGGAAGGTTCTTTGACTTCGCGATGATGTCAGTTATCTGAGCCTCAGAGAGACAACAGAACTGCTCAAAGGAGATTTGATTCTCTTTGTGCAGTTGCACCAAAGACTTGGTTGAACCATCGAATGCTTCCCGCTCTTCTTCATGATCAATCTCATGAGTTCTGGGGAGAAGCATATTATTATAGAGGAGCTCGTAAAGAGCCTTTTGAAGAAAATCTTTTGTCATTGTTTTTATTTTTGCTGATTATTTACTGTTTTTATTATCTCTTATAATAATCCCTCAAGAACTGCTGCACAGCCTCCTGCTGTCGCTGCTGCATGACCATCCACTCATTATATTCATTCAGCAGCCGTTGGAAGTGCTCTATTCGTTCTTGTCCGTCTATAACAGCACACATTCTATCTGCTATCTTAGGAGGGAAATTGTTTCTTATAATCGATTTCTGCATCTCATTAGAAATCTTATTTCCTACAATATCGTATAAATCCTGTATTGTAATCATAGCTATATCTCGCAACCTTTATTTATTATTCCCCATCCAAGAACCTCCCTAACGCCGTCATCATGCGAATCTGTTTCTTGGAAGGCAGCTTCGCACCTCTCTCTGCAATATCTAGATAAGGCTGATACCTCGGAGCAAACGCTTCACGCACACAGTCGGGCATCAGCATATGCCACTGCTGGTTGACTTCGTCCTCATAGGTCAACACAAGCCCAAACTTCTGGAGCTTATATGGAGTCTTCCTCATTTTGCGTTGAACATACCTATTTGGTCCTGCCTTCACAAACTCATCCACCATCTGAAGTTCCTGCTTATTCAGCACATGGAGCACATCACATGGATTCTCCAGGATCTCCCTCGCTACCCGTCGTGCAGTCTCATCTTTCTTCAAATTAGGACTGACATACAGATCAAGCTTCTTGCAGATATCAAGCATCTTCACCTTCGTCATCACATTCATAATGTCAGCAAGGTTGATGTCAGACGTAAATTGAGTGTTTTTGATTGTAATCATTGTAGCTCATTATTATGAACATTAATATCGCATCAAAGTTTCTTTCTCAAGTTCCATGGCAGCACATGGAAGATAACGCAGCAAGTCATCCAAAGTGCACTATGGTTCATTGTCCATTCAACAAAGCGATGGAATCGATTAGGGAATTCCAGCCTAGTTATCGGATAGGCATCCATATCACGTAATTTCCGTAGAATATGCCTGTTCTGAGAAATATTCAAATAACGAAAAGCATTATGCAGTGTTTTGAAAGCAGTTAAGTCTTTTTCATTCTTAAGACTTTCCCGACTATGGAGATTGTGATCATTCAGTATCTGGCTCATATACTGGATATACTGCAATCGGCAGTCTGCTGACCTTTTGGCCTGACGAATTTCGGCAACCCCATGAATAAGGCTGCCTGGTCTTTGAATATAAAAACAAACATCTGTATCAATATGGCTGACCCGATTGGCTGCAAGCAAAAGGGATATCGTAAACATCTTATCTTCAACCATAATGATATCTTTCGTGAAATAAAAATTCTCTTTTTTGAGGAATTCTCTCTTGGAAAAATAGCACCAAGCTGCTAAACACATACCAGGGTGACATGCAAAATAGGCATCTCCGGTTATAACGGGCGAATCTAATTCCTTGCTGTTCCGTGAATCTGACAGGCGTTCTTTTTCTTGTAGCATCAGACGATTGAAGAACAACACCTCCAAGTCGTTATCCACGGCAGCCTCATATAGTTGACCGAACACATTTCTTTTTACCCTGTCATCACTATCACAGAAAAAAACATACTCTCCCAGTGCAGCCTCTAAACCAATATTCCTTGCTGTTGAGAGACCTGCATGTTTTATCAGGATATATCTGATACAAGAGTATTGGGCACAATACGACCTTAATGAATCAATATTTTCTGTCGATCCGTCATCAACAACGATGATCTCATATTTATCTGTCAAAATATCCTGATGAAGTAAGTCTTCAAGGACATCCCCTATATATGCATCCGAATTAAAATATGGAATGATAATACTTATAAGAACGTTTCCTTTATATTTCATATAACCTCCCATGTATACTTCATCTTCCGGACGCACATAGTGCAACAAATTATTTGAGAATGTCCACCTCTTTAAAAGCGGCCTCAATATCCTCTAAAGACACAACGCCTCCCCACATCCTATAAACATAGAGAGGCGTTATGCACCCATAATCCATCGAACAAGACCTTGCCTCGTTCTCTATAAAATCTTTTAATTTAAAAACTATATCTTCCATTTGTATATTTCATTTAGCATAAATCTCGCACCAATCTTCACAATAAACATTCTCCTTCATCTAGCAATCTTAAAGAAAGTATAAAAAATAATCTTGAAATACTCTACTATACCTTGATTTTCTATCCACTTCATATTACACTGAATCTTATCTGGCATTATATGTTCGATATATACCTTGTCGGGATCTTCAGCCTGCCCAAGAATAACATTCTCATCCACATACTCTATTGATGCCCAATCGGTGATACCTGGTCTAACCGACAACACTTTTTTTTGTTCATCAGTATAGAGCCGTGTATATCTCTCCACTTCTGGTCTTGGACCTATAAGACTCATGTCTCCAATAAAAACATTCCAAAGTTGGGGTAGTTCGTCAATTTTATATTTACGAATGAAGTAACCAATTTTTGTAATGCGAGAGTCGTGATCTCCGATAGTAATCAAACTTCCTTTATCTGAGCCTGTTCTCATCGAGCGGAACTTATACAGCTTAAACGGCTTACCTTCCTTACCTATCCGTTCCTGAGTATAGAATCCACTGCCCTTACTCTCACATCTTATTATGATATAAATAATCAAAAAAAGTGGTGATAATATAATCAATCCTAATCCCGAAAATACAACATCGAATAGTCTTATCATAGATTCTTGACAATATCTACAAAATTACCGATAACATACTCGATATCCTCATCAGAGAGCCTAGTATGCAAAGGCAGTGTCACTTCATTCTCAAAGAGATGATAAGCATTTGGATAATCCTTGATATCAAAGCCAAGTGCCTTATACGCAGTCATCATCGGCAACGGTTTATAGTGTACATTACAAGCTATTCCCCGCTCTGCCATCTTTATAATAACTTCTCGCCTCTCCGCATCAGAACGTCCCGACAAACGGGTTAAATACAGATGACAGCTTCCTGCAAAGTCCTCCCCATAATGTTTCAAATACTCCACCTTATGTTCTTCATTAAGAGTGGAGTTAAGGTTATCTATCGCTTTATTATATACGTCAATAATATGCCTACGACGTGTAAGCAGTTCTGGATAACGTTCCAACTGCGCTAATCCAATCCCTGCCATGATGTCCGTCATATTACACTTATACCAAGGCCCTATGATATCATACTCCCATGTTCCTAACTGCGACTTAGCCATCGCATCTTTGTTCTGCCCGTGAAGCGACAATAGTTGGGAAACCCTATACAAGAATTCATCCCATGTCTCATCTTCTTTCTTTGGCACCGTAGGCATATAATTATCTGTGTGATGCAAAGCAACCACCTCGTCTCCGAAGGGCAGGTTCCAAACAAGCGCCCCACCTTCTGCTGTTGTCAGATTTTTTACCGCATGAAAACTAAACGAACTAAAGTCTGCAATAGCTCCAGCCATTTTCCCATGCCATTGGGCTCCGAATGCATGGGCATCGTCTGCCGCTACAATTACCCTACCTATTCTCTTCTGAATCTCATTGGCAGGGTGGAACAATCTCTTTTTTGCTTCGACAACAGCAAACACCTTTTCAAAGTCGCAGACAATACCTCCTAAATCCACTGGGCAAATCACTTTGGTCTTTTCCGTGATTGCATCAGCAAGCTTGTCATAGTCCATCTCCACAGAATCTTTCTGCGAATCGACCATCACCAACTTGCAGCCCACATGTTGAGTAACAGATGCAGAAGCAGTATATGTATAAGCAGGAACTATAACTTCATCCTCCGGACCAACACCTATCAAATGCAGAGCCATTTCCATAGCTGCAGTTGCACTATTCAAACAAACGGCTTTATTGGTACCGACATACTTTGAAATCTGACGTTCAAATTCTTTAGTTTTTGGACCTGTTGTTATCCAACCAGATCTCAAAGCATCCGCAACCTGTTCAATCTCAGCCTCCGTCATATCAGGTGGAGAAAAAGGTATATTCCTTTGTTTCATATTCAAATTATATATCACCTATTTTCGTTTTTACTTTTTGCGAAGAGTGTCGCATTCTAGGATATACTCTCTTCCGCAATCACACTTTAGAGAGTCATCCAAGCGTTTGCCACATTCGCAAACCCATCCTATCTGCTTGGCAGGAACGCCAACCATGAGGGCATAATCCTTAACATCCTTGGCTACTACTGCCCCAGAACCAATTAATGCACTTTTACCTACAGTATGACCGCAAACAACAGCACAGTTAGCACCAAGAGATGCGCCTTCTTTAATCAGCGTCTTGGCATACACACCATGCACAGGGAAATGAGCACGTGGGGTTGTGACATTGGTAAACACACAAGAAGGCCCGCAAAAAACATTATCCTCTATCTCAACGCCTTCATAGACAGAAACATTGTTTTGAATGCGAACGCCATTACCTATATGAACATTGTTTCCAATATTCACATTCTGGCCCAAAGAGCAGTTTTTACCAATCCTTGCTCCTTTTTGCACATGAGAGAAATGCCATATTTTGGTTCCTTCACCAATTTCTACATCATCGTCCACATAACTGGACTCATGAACCATATATTTATTTTTTTTCATGATAAGTAAACAGTTTAATATTTATGATTGGAATGGTTTCAAGAAATCCTCTGCCAATTTACTCCATGGCAGATTCTTTTCCACATATTCCTTACCCTTTCTGCCTATTGCTTTGCGCTCTTCAGAAGACATATCTGCAAGTTTAGCTATCGCATCTGCAACAGCTTTGACATTCTCTGCTTCAACTCTTATTCCACATCCCACACGCTCCACTACAGATCCAGGCTCATCCACCGATTGTACAATCGGCAGAGAACAAAGCATATAGTCTGTCATCTTGTTATAAGATGTACCATACTGATGAAGTTCTGAATGCATGCCTCCTAAATGAGCAATATCAAAATGACTATTTATTGCAGGAATCAAGTGCTTAGAAACTGCTGGGAGAATAGTGATATTAGATAGATTATTCTCTTTAATCACTTTTTCGTATGAAAACAATTCAGGGCCTTTACCAACCAAGACGAAATGAATATCAGACCTACTTTTCAACTCAGAGGCAGACTTGACTAATGTAATCACATTACCAGAGGCAGCAAAACCACCAGCGAAGCCCACAATAATTTTCCCTTTAAGGTTATCAAAGACCTTTTGATGTTCATCAGGTAGCTTCAAATTGAATTTCTCCTCAGTCCATTCCTCAGGGAAATAACCATTGGGAACACAAACAAATTTACCCGCCGCCAAGCCATGCTCTTTGCAGTGCTCCTCTGCATTCCATAACAAAGAAATCACTTTATCAACATGCTTATAAGCATAGTCCTCTGCTCGTTGCATTGACCATATAAAAGGGTGATATTTAGAATATCCTCCAATCAACATAGGAGATAATGGCCATAGATCGTGAATCTCATAGGTATATTTAGCACCTGATTGTTTCGCAATCTTATGAGCTACATAATTATCAAGTGGATAAGTAGAAGAAGCTATAACAAGGTCTGGTTTTACATCATGCACTAAACGGCTACTATATTTATTAAGCTTGTACATAAATGTAAGTATATTCCTAATACGAGCCAATGAGCCTTTGTACTCTAGTGTCTTATACCAAATATATTTTATACCTTCAATTGTTTCCTCCTGATAATCTTTTTCCACTTGAGGATTCATTAACCTCAAATGGGAAAATGATGCACCAACTATTGTAACCTGATGCCCCTGTTTAACCCACTCACGGGCAAGGTAATACGGTCGATATTCCATCCCGTATTCCTTGCTTCCCGCATAGTGGTTGATAAGAAGTATTTTCATCGTCTTAGTTAAAGAACTCAATTACCTTATTAATAATAGAATCCTGTATATCCGCTGTCATTTCCGTATGAACAGGTAATGACAATACAGAATAGGCAATGTCCTTGGATATCGTCAAATCTTCTGCTGCTCGGGCAATAGGCTTGAAGGCCTCCTGCTCCTGCAATGGTAGAGGATAATAAATCATACTGGGAATACCAGTATCAGCTAAGAACTGCTTCAGAGCATCGCGCTTACCATTTTTGATTTTCAATGTATACTGATGATAGACATGAGTACTCTGTTCCAATTCCTTTGGTGTGACAAAGTACTTTTCCTTAGGATCAAAGGCCTTCAGTTTATCTGTATAATAACTAGCTGCAGCAAGTCGAGCCTTACTATACTCATCAAGATGCTTCAATTTGACATTGAGAATTGCAGCCTGAATAGAGTCTAAACGAGAGTTACAGCCAATAACAGAATGATGATACTTTACATTCTGACCATGATTGGCTATCATACGTAGCTTCTCTGCCAAGGCATCATCCTTGCAGAATAAAGCACCTCCATCACCATAGCATCCGAGGTTCTTTGAAGGGAAAAATGAGGTACAACCAATTGTTCCCATTGTACCCGTCTTTGCCTTATGACCATCAGAGAATGTATATTCTGCACCAATGGCCTGCGCATTGTCTTCAATGACATAGAGGTTATGCTCTTTTGCGAAAGCCAAGATTGGCTCCATATCACAGCTTTGACCGAAAAGATGGACAGGTATAATTGCCTTTGTCTTGTCAGACAATGCCTTCTTAATATTATCAACGGTAACGTTAAAGGTATCATAGTCTACATCTACCATCACAGGCGTCAAGCCTAACAAGCCTATAACCTCAGCAGATGCAACATAAGTAAAAGCAGGAACAATGACCTCATCGCCAGGCTTCAGGTCTAGTGCCATCAGGGATATCTGAAGTGCATCAGTACCATTGGCACATGGGATAACATGGCAACCTCCCATATAGTCGCTCAGGTTCTGAGCAAACTCTTTTACGATAGGCCCGTTGATGAACGCAGTATTATCTATCACATCTTGGATAGCCGCATCCACCTCGGGCTTTATCTTCATATATTGACCCCTGAGATCAACCATCTGAATTTTCATCTTACTTTCTTACCTTTTTACTCTTTTACCTTTAATACTTTACGTCATCCCATCCAAATGGGTGCTTAGCCAAAGGACGCTTCGCCAGAGGATGATAATCGCCTATCAGACCTGTGGGAGTAGAGTTACGGATATCCTCTACTATCTGGATACAATTCTGAGCCTCAGAAATACGGAAGCCCTTACCTGCCAGGATATTCTCATAGCTCTTAGTATGAAGTTCTGTAAAACCTGCACTAAACTCAAACTCATCACCATCGATATTCAGTGTGCGATAGGTCTTCTTCTCGCCTTGAACAGCATTTGCAGGCAAGCACTCTGCATTGATGCTAAGGAAATATTTCACATGAGCATGTTCCAACTCCAAGATACCTGCTACACGATCGAAACTCATTACATTTACAATATTCTTTTTCACAGGACCAAAAATCCACTGAAGCATATCGTAGAAGTGAACACCAATATTTGTAGCTACACCACCTGATTTATGATTGTTACCCTTCCAAGAGGCGTAATACCACTTACCACGAGAAGTAATGTATGTGAGGTCGATATTATATATTTTATCCTTTGGACCAGCCTCAATCTTCTGCTTCAGGGCCGTAATGCTATCATGCAAACGAAGCTGAAGAATGTTGTAAACCTGATGACCAGTCTCCTCCTCGAGTTTCATTATCTCAACGATATTCTTTGGATGAATCACGACAGGCTTCTCACAGATAACATTCATGCCATTCTTCAATCCATAACGGATAAAAGCATCATGAGTGTAGTTTGGCGTACAAATAGCTAACCATTGAATTTCGTCCTTTGTACCCTTAACCTTATCTATAAATCGTTCGAACTGCTCCTGTTCTGTAAAGAAGCTACACTCAGGAAATGAAGCATCCAAACGGCCAACACTATCAAACTTGTCGTAAGCAGCAACAAGGATATTGCCCGTGTCTGCTATTGCCTTAATGTGACGAGGTGCAATATAACCGGCAGCACCAATCAATGCAAAATTTGCCATTTTCTACAAACTATATAATTTCAACTAAAACTATCTATTACAATCGGCCATCAATAATGTCACGAGGAAGAATACACTTTACGTCGAAGATTACATGATTTTTATCCATAATGTTACCCCAATCCACATCGTTCTCACGGAATTGTCTGTGAGCAACAGCAACAATAGCAGCGTCAAATTTGCCTTTCGGCATCTCGCTTGCAATATCGATACCATACTCTTGCTTTACAACCTGTGGATTCGCCCATGGATCATATACAACCACGTTAACATTGTATTCCTTCAACGCATGATAGATGTCAATAACGCGCGTATTACGAACATCTGGGCAATTCTCTTTAAAGGTGAATCCCATGATAATGACATCCGACTTTAATACCTGAATGCCCTTCTTTAACATCAACTTGATGGTCTGATCAACAACATATGCGCCCATGCCATCATTCATGCGACGACCCGCAAGAATGATCTCCGGATTATATCCCATGCGCTGGGCACATTGAGCCAGATAGTAAGGATCAACACTTATACAATGACCGCCAACAAGCCCTGGATTCATCTTAATAAAGTTCCATTTTGTACCGGCAGCCTCTACAACATCAGTAGTATCAATTCCCATTAGCGTAAAAATCTTTGAAAGCTCATTAAAGAAAGCAATCATGATATCACGTTCCGAATTTTCAATCACCTTAGCAGCTTCAGCTACCTTTATCGATGGAGCCTTGTAGGTTCCATTAAGTAGAACGTTTTTATAGACATTGTCAATGATATCTGCCACTTCAGGGGTTGATCCTGAAGTAATTTTAATAATCTTTTCTACCGTATGAATATGATCGCCAGGATTAATACGCTCAGGGGAGTAGCCTGCGAAAAAATCCTCATTGTATTTCAAGCCAGAAACTCGCTCAATAACAGGAATACACTCATCTTCTGTTACCCCTGGATATACAGTTGATTCATAAACAACGATATCACCTCTGGAAATCACTTTACCAACGGTCTCACTAGCTCCCCACAAAGGTTTCAAATCTGGAGCTTTATTTTGATCAACAGGGGTCGGCACAGCAACCACATAGAAATTGCAATCCTTAATTTTCTCCATGTCTGTGGTACAGATGAATCCATGATTCCTGATTGCGTCCTTCAGTAGCTCATCTTTTACTTCCAAAGTTGCATCATGGCCAGCCATCAATGTATCTACTCGTACCTGATTCATATCATAACCAATGGTCGGATATTTGGTTGAAAACAACCTTGCTAATGGAAGCCCAACATATCCTAAACCTATCACACAAATTCTAATATCTTGCATATCATTATTGTTTCCTAAAAACTCTATTGTCATACAACACTCTCTCCAAATCTTTTACATTATTGTTCCAATCATAATAAGAGCATACATGTTTACGCCCGGCTCTCCCCATTTTATTTCGCTTCTGATCGTCATCAAGCAAACTAATAATAGCATCAGCAATAGATTCAGGATTTCTGTCCTTGACTATTATGCCTGTTTCTCCATCAATCATTATTTCCCGAGGTCCCACGCAATCGGTTGCAACAACAGGAATTCCACAAGCCATCGCCTCAAGTATGTTCACGCCAAAACTTTCCTGCTTTGAACAATTTACAAAAATATCCATTTCATTTAAGACTTTTGGAATTTCGTCATTTGGAATGCGTCCCATAAACATAACAAAATCAGATATCCCCAATTCCTCAGTCAGCTTCTCCAAATCTTGTTTTTGAGGCCCATCACCGTATATTCTTAAAACAATATCAGCATGATTCCTATTACATATTACACGGATTGAGTTTAGCAGTAGTGGAATATCATATATTGGACTAAGCGATTTAACAATACCTATTACCTTCTTTTTATGGGATTGTAAGGTACCAAACGGAAAAAACAAATTCGTATTTATTCCAAACGGAGTTATCGTTATTTCTTTCTTCTGATCCAAAAGCAAGTCTCTAATCTCCACTGCCATTGCGTGACTTGTAGATGCAATAGCGTCAGCACTATTAAGAATCTGCCTCAGTAGCAATTTATTAAAGCAATTAATTTGAGGGAATTCAAAAATATCACTCCCATAACAACTTAAGACAACCGGCTTCAAGCCTGCCAGATGACAAAGGAGACCACAGCCTGAAGCATAATGCACATTAACTATATCTGGACGAATTTTATTATACAGCTTTCTTAGAGCTACTGAGTTAAGAATGTACCCCAATTTTCCCCGATAAGGCAAGGTGTCTAATTTGATCCGATGATTCAATGGCACACTTATATCAATGTTGTCATTGGGGCTAGCGAAATATACATTATGCCCTCTATCTACTAAACCTTCAGCAACTTTCTTAGCATGATTGCTTCCTTTATTAGCAACGATTAGTATCCTCATTATCACATCCTCATATTCTTTTATCTATTACTAAGACCTTACATATTTAAACTTATATATTATAAAAGAAATAGTAATCATCATAATACAATAATATTCAGTGTATAAACTTGACGCGCTAGCACACCACAGCGGGAATGAAATAAAAAAAATCTGTGAAAATAGTAACTCATTATTACTTTTCAATAAACAATAATCGCGTATTTGTTTATAAAACAACTTCAGCGTAGGGATAATAATAAACCACCCTAAATCACATATTAATTCTAGCCACCAGATATGAGGAGATGTATAATCTAACTCAAAGAAACGCCCTTCCCTATCTGGCATCAACGTCGTTAATATAAAAGAAGTATTCCCAGGTCCAACCCCAATACCATAAGAAGTTTTTAATATATTTATAATACCAACAATACTATTTGTTCTGAAAGCAATCGACGAAGTTGATTCATCAAAATACTCACCGTTTTTTATATATTCAAATGGAATAACGATAAGCCCTTGGACCTCATAGCCATTAATATCTGAAGATGAAGTAAAATAAGAATAAGCCCCAAACAAAGAGATTATTACCATTATGATTAATAATATATTTCGTACATTTTTTGAAACCTCTGTAGAAATATAAGCAATAGTATATAGATCAACAACTAATACTGCACCAATCAAAGCTAATTTAGAATCATTATATAGTAATATTATTAGAATCAGCACAATATATATATATTTAAATATCGTTTTAGTTGAATTATCAAAGATAATGGCGATCAAGCCTGCCACTAAGAGACATCCAAAATTATTGATATTACCTCCAATATATAGGAAATTTCTATTGTCGCCTCCTAATAAGACATAAAAAACAAACAAAAATATGCAAAACTTCACGGTACGAGATGCAAATTGAATAATATTCTCAAAAAATAGTTGTTTGTCTAGGAACCATAAAGAATAAACTAAAGTCGCCACAACAAATATTGTAAAATAATTCAAATAATAAAGAAAGAAAAAGGTAAACGAAAAAGTTTTTATGTTTGGATAGAAGGAATATCGAGTGAGAATATTTTGAACAAGCCCAAGAACAAGAAATAACAAGGATATTTTGATAAGATAAGCAAAATAATTACGGTTAACCTTATATATTATCCATAAACAGAAAGGCTGGAGAATCCTAAAACAAGTTAAAGGACTGTCTCCAGAAGGCCTCAATACTGCACTAAAAAAAGAAATAAACAATAAAATAAGTATAATTCTCTTCATTGCCTATCTTATTTATAAGATAATCTACTTTGAACTAGTCGAATTAAGTATTTAATCATATAAATAAAAGCGGAGTGATTTATGAACAAAGAAATCGTCATTGGACGATAACGTAGCCGCTCTGTTTTATATCCATAAACAATATTAGTATATATATGGCGAATTCGAAATTTGGAAAGAAGCATTTTGTCTTTAGAGACTTTTAATAAATAATTTGTCAGCTGAACATGTTTTAGGAAATCAAAACTTGCGCTATCTTGAAAATCATGGATATTATAAATCATTAAAGGCTCTCCTACATAATATATAGGACTACAATTAACTATATCAACCAAATATGATATGTCACAATATTTGCCTCCTTTATGTTCAGAGTCAAACTTTATACTATTTACAATACTCTTCCTATATAAATAGGATGGGAAAGGTGCAATCTCCATTTTTCCATATCTTGACACTCTTGAAATAAACTCATGCCCATTTTTTATGACGACATCCTTTTTATTGAATGCAAGAGATTTTTTATCTTTATATGAGAGAAAAGCATTCGCTGCTACAGCAGAATATGAAGGATGTTTAATAGCTTCATTATATAATCGTTCAATCATGTTTGGTAACATCTCATCATCATCATGGAATAACATATATAATTCATATGTATTATCAGACATAACCTTTTGAATATGAGCTGATGCAGATCTCGCATCTTTTTGATGGATATAGGCAATATTGTTGTTTTTTTTTAGGTATTCCATCATTACCTGTTCAGTCTCATCATTTTCTGAATTGTCTGACACAATAATATCAAACCCTTTATAAGTCTGCCTTAAAATCGACTCTAAAGTAATTATCAAAGTAGACAATCTATTGTGAGTTAATATATAAACACCTATTTTATTTTTCATGTCCCAAACTCTCATTTAGTAAACAAATCCCAATAATTCTCTGTCAAATAATCATCTACAGACAAATAGTGCTGCACACGCTCATAATTGTCTTTTATTGCATTAATACGTGACATATAATCGTTTTCCGTACACTGTCCAATTGTCTTTATAACACAATCCACAGTTGGCTCTTTAATTTTTATTATGCCATCCTCATTAAAGAACTTACCTATTTCTGTTGCACCATAATAAATAGGTATCGTCATTGACGCAAAACAATCAAGAATTTTCTCTGTAAAATAATATTTGTTAGAATCATTTTCAATTGCAACATTATACATATAGTCATCAAAAGCATCTGAAATCTTATCAAAATACGCTCCCACAGCAGCCCCCATCGTATCTGCAAGACCTCTCCTTTTTAATTCTCTTGCATTTTCGGCTCTAAATATGTGTAATGGAGTTTTTGATTTTAATGATGCAATAGCAGAAATCAATTTTGTCTTATGCTTATATCGATCAGCCTCAAGCCGACCACCATGCATTTTCGTTCCATACCAAGCTCCGTTTGCCAAAGAAAATTTAGCATTCTCATACTTGTCAAGTAATCGTTCAGAATATGTAAACAACCCATCAAGCGTTTTTATCTTTTCACAATTCTTATATACCATATCATATTCCTCTCGTCGGATACTCTCTGATTCTATCATAATACCGAATTGTTTTATATCTTCTCTTACGGGTTGACGGTCAAACACGATAGCACGATGTCCATACATCTGACATTTTAGGGCATAATTGTTCCTATCCCATACAATACGCCTGGGCAATCTGCCTAAAGTCAAACTATATGGATAATGTCTTCCAATATGTTCGTTAAGATACATAACTAACATCTTTTCTCCAAATTCATTAAACAATTCAGGGAAATCAGATGTGCAAATCTCGGGAGAGTCAAAATATTTTCTAACGACGCCATAAGGCAATAAGTTCTTAATAATCCTTTTTGTATAAATCATGTTAAGATAATAGATAAAACGTTTATAAATATTTTTCTCCCAAATATTTCTGGTAGTAATTTTGTATTTTTGAGGTCACTATAACTCTCTCATTTTTTTTCATACCTATAAAAAAAACAATTAGAGAAACATTTATTACGCTAGCTAAGCAAACGATTATCAATTGGTAGTCAAAATCGCGAATGGAATAATACAAGAAAAAAGGTAGTGGAAAAGATAGAAATGAAACAATTATAACATTAACTATTACTTCTTTAAAATACATTTTAATAGAAATACCTACACTTGGACAGGCAATTATTATTCTAATCAAGAGTGTAATAATATTAAATAGCAAATAGAAATAATAAAGATATACTGGAGATGCACCTTTCTTAAAAGCAAAATAGCAAACAGGCAAAGACAATAGCATTGAAATGCCTGTAGCAATTTGAAAACATTTAATATTCCCAGTGGCATTCTGAGAACAAATCAAAGGCCCAGACAAGACTTCGATACATATTGTGAATAAAGCTATTCTAACAAAAGCTGCAGTATAAGAAGGCGTTTCTACTAGCCAAATTGCAAGAATTACATCTGCCTCCAAAATTACAGGTAGAGAGAGCACAAGCATTAAAAAGAAAGAGTATCTAGATGAGGCAAATACCAAAGTATGCATTCTATATAGATTATTATTAGCGTAATTTTTGATGATTTGTGGATTCATCGAAGCCTGAAGATTATTAGCAAAACCCATGAGCGCACTCTGTACTTGAACAGAAATTCCACGAGCAGCATTAACAACAGGGCCAAAAAAAATATTCAAAATGATATTATATCCATAAGTATAACCAACGTATGACATCGTTCCAAATATTGTCCATGTTGCATATTTGGATAATAAAAAAAATACCTTTTTATCTAATTTAAGGGTTAGTGACAATACATTAAATTGTATTCTACAATAGACAATATAAAAAAGAAGAAGAAGTAATGACAATGATGCTTGTAATATTGCATATATTTCTAACTTATAGTAAATTGTAAGTTGCAGACAATATGCAATTATTAGCTTTCCAACTGCATCAGCTAATCCAAAAAATGCGAATGCACTCATTTTCTCATATGCCATTATAAAACCGGTGAAAGGCGATGATAAAAGATTAAAAACGAAAGATATTATTGACATATGAAGAACAACATAAGCAACATACAAACGAGGTGCAGGCATTACAAGTAATTCCCTAACCGCCCACGTTCCTAATAATTCCCCTAATAAAAATATAATTATAGCTAATAACAGAAAAAGACTTATAGAAGTTGAAAAAACTAAATTCACCATTTGGGAATCTTTTCGACCAAGTTCAAAAGCATAAAACCTGCTCACTGATGATGAAAGAGAACCTGATATTACTAATAATAAAGAGACTAGGCCACCTATTACGTTGTAAATACCATAATCTTCTACACCTAATTCTTTAAGTACTAACCTACTAGTATATAAAGAAATGATAATAACTATAAATTGTCGAAAATATAGAAATAAGGTATTTATTGCTATACGCTTATCATCTTGAATTGCATCCATTAACCAATAGTCAACTCCTTAATATTATTATAAATACTTTAATACCCTATTATCAATATTTAGAATTTGTAATTTCCCAAATAAAAGAGATAAAAAATATGATATAAGCACTCCTATAACAGACAAAATAAAAAATGAAAGAATAGTCATCGTTGGAGATTTATCAACGACTCCTACAAATACAAATACCGCAAGGTGTAAGCACATTAATCTCAAAGATTGCTTTCCTACTGAAGCTAAACACTTTGAGAGCATCGTTTTTTCCATTATTATAAAAAAGAAACACAACAGTATTGTCTTTATAATCCCTATTGATATAAAAGCAACATAACTTAAAACTCCACAATCTCCATAATAGCCAATTGAGAAATTACCAGCACCGAACTCATTTACTACTATAATTAACAATATAATGAAAAACAAAAAAATGATCCATGATTTAATCGGTGAATAATATAAGGCGATCTGTTTATTAATAAATATGTTCTTAAAATGATAACCAATTATCATAAAAATAGAACCAAGGAAAGAAGTATCAAAACTCCAAGGTAAAAGAATTGGCAATTTTTCACATAATATTGGAATTATTAAATAGACTATTAACAAAACTAACCTATCCTTCCTTGAATTTCCTAAATAAAAATATGTCCATATGAAAGAAAGGAACAAACAAGTTAAGAACCATAATGGCTCAATTCCCGCTCGCATAAAAAAGAAATTGTTATCAACACAAATTAGAGGAGAATATAATGAATACCTTGAATAAATCAATCCCCATAAAAAGTTAAGAGTGTATCTAGTATCATATCCACTTAAAATAAAATGCCTAATAGATAGGGCAGCAACACATAATAGTCCATAAAAAAAATAAGGAATTATTAAAGATCTAAACTTCTTACCCACGCCAACTAAGAGTGACTCTTCACGAATTGTAAACCCAGAGAGCACAAACCATATAGAAACAAATCCTGCTACAAAATATTTACCAATAATCGGTATACCGCACGAATGACTTATCATAATACTAATTATACTGAAGCCTTTTACAGCATCAAGCCAAAGCATACGTTTATTCGGTGGAGTTTCCATTTCCTCGATTTGAAAGAACAATGGTGAGCGTCCAAAAGTGTGCTAAACCCCTTTAAAGGCAGGCATCCTGAGAAGCCAGCATTTTTTGGATTTTATTAAAATTTAACTTATTTTATTATACGCCATCATCATGACCATAATACCCTGCGATTCCTCCGACATAACGTGAGCCCGAAGAATAGTCGATTGATTTGTCCATCCCAATCTTGTGGGCTATATTTGCTGTGTATTGATTCATTGCAAATACTGAAAAATCATAAAATGGCTCGCTTGCACCTCTGATATTCGATAATGAGTTGCAACAAGCTTAACAATCTGCTCTCTTGTAACTGAGAGTTGCTGAGATTTCCTGTATGTCTCGATTACACTAGGAAGAGTCTCTATTATCAGACAACATAACTCCACTTTCGAGAAGAAAAAACTAATCGCGGCCAATTGTTGAACAGACATGCTAATCCTTGCATTCATCTCCCTAAGTAATATATCTTGCAGTTCATGAAGATAAAAACACTTAATCAACCTACATCCAAACTGTACATTTACATCAGGAATAATCAGACTATAACCAACAATATCTTTCTGCAAATGTACATGCATCTGTGGATTTCCTTGAGTACTAAGAACCCCTTCAAAATAGTCGATGCCAACTAATCCGCAAAGATTCCCTGTGCGAAAAGCAAATCCCACCATCGACAAGAGTTTATCACTCAGTCTTACAGGGCGAATCTGTCCTTGATTTGCCAATGAAAGAGTCAATGAAGTTATTGTGCGATCTTCTGCTACAGCCTCCATTCGAACGTTATTGGGACAGGAAGCATCAACAACTCGCATTATCTCTACATTCTGCAGGTTGTATAGCAAATAATATTGACCATTGGCTATTGGAGTTATAGAATTAGGGATATTGGGAGCCTTTATCAGCCAGCCTCTCTGATACAACGTCTCATATGCTTCAAAATCTTCAGAACATGTGAATACCATGTTGGTATAAGGAAAATTATATCCTACAGGAATGTCTGCTGCAATCTTAAAAGAGAAACTGTTTTCATTACTGCGTCTTGGATCTTTTTGATATCGGCATATAATGTCTATTGCAGTATCCGGTATTCCTGTATGATGCTCAAATATACAATCCACTATATTCACTCCATCCCCATATACTCTTTTAATCCCAGCTTTCATAAAAGCATGATTCACTATATCTATCACAAACGGATTCAACTTAACATCACTCAACAGAGCTTGAGGTAAATCCATTATGACAGTCACTCTCAAATTCGTCTGATGTGGCAGTTCAAAATATTCTATATCAAATGAATACAACATACTCACTCGCTAATTCTTAAATTGAATTCAACGTAACTGTTCGGTGAACCCCGTTAAGCTATCGGTTTATGACCTTTAGCCCTGTTG
>ERZ842401.3721-NODE-3721-length-18601-cov-6.069826_pt1 | contig 18601 bp, 9 predicted proteins | sample MGYA00521270_ERZ842401 | MGnify/ENA primary metagenome ERZ842401 (study PRJEB31892, sample SAMEA3878208) | bioreactor metagenome | biome: Moose rumen | place: Sweden | collected 2011-10 | study: EMG produced TPA metagenomics assembly of the PRJEB12797 data set... | reverse complement strand
GATGTCCTGCTTGTAAAGCTGGAGCGACCAGAGGCCGCTGGCCTTGTGGAAGTCCCGGGCTTGATCCAGCATACCGGCCTTGTCGAGTCGGTCGCGGAACATCTCCATATTATAAGGATAGAGCGTGCCCGTGTATTTCTTAATCTCGTCGTAGTTGGGATAGGTTTGGAACTGGGCCGTCTCATGTGAGATTACGGGGACGGCCTTCGTCCATACTTCTCCCTCGGGGAACGCCAGTCGGCAACCCTCTTCGAAGTTCATCGTCGTGTTGGGGTAGAAGTGGTTGATCATGCCGCCGTCGGCTGCATCGGCGAAGGAGAAGGAACCTCGGGTATGGGTACCATAGTTACCCCATCCCTCACCGCCCACGCGGCAGGTGGTAAAGTAGTCCATCCCCTTCTTCACGCCCTGATAGCCGAGATAGTAGTTTGAGCCGAAGGTGTAGACCTTGTCGGGTGCTATCTTGCGGAAATCAGCGATGAATTCGGCCATTTTGGGGATGCTGCCCCATAGTTCATTGCCTAAGGCGAACATACGGAAGGAGGGGTGATGACCGTAGCAGCGCAGGATGTTCTCGCCCTCCTTGTGGAGAAATTGCATTAGCACCGTGTCCTTGTCGTTGAAGTCGCCCCAGAAGGGGAGTTCCGGCTGAAGGATGATGCCCAGTTCATCGGCGGCGACGAAGGCGGCTTCCGGCGGGCACCATGAGTGGAAGCGCACGTGGTTGAGCCCGTAGGCGGCGCAGGTGCCGAGATAATCACGCCAGGAGTCGACGTCCATGGCCACATGGCCTGTCAGCGGCCAGACGCAGGCGTCGTGCTTGCCGCGGAGGAAGATCTTATGACCGTTGGCATAGAAGTGCTGGCCTTCGATGTGGAAATCCTTGAAGTTGGGGTGGATGGTTCCGGGTTTTCCGGGTATCCCGGATATCCCGGTATATCCGGCCTTTGTCGACAGGGAGATGTCTCCGATGATGCCGTTCCAGTTGGTCTGGGTGTCCTCTGTATAGGCGTGGCTGTTAGCATAGATTTGCTCGGGAATGCCGCTGCCGTTGTCCACCATGATGGTGAGTGTGTGCCGGCCTGGAGTGAGGACTTTCGAGAGTTCAAACACCTGCGGGGTGGAGATGTCGTTGCTGCTGCCTACGAGTTTTGTGTCCACATAGATCTCCGTCGGTTTCGTACGTTCCAGTCTCAGATAGACGGGTTGCCCCTTCCAGTCGGCAGGAATCTCCACTTCGCGCTGATACCAGGCCTTGCCTTTATAGGACCAGGGGCGGGAGAGATGGGTGGTCTCATACCCCTCTCCTCCTTCTGAAGGGAGAGTGGCAAGGGGATTGCCCTTTTTGTTGGTGTCTGTCGTCCCCGGTAGTTTCACGGTCTCTGTCAAAGCATCACCGGCATGAATGGTACCTTGGCGGTCGAGGGCAAACAGCCAGCTGCCGCTCAGGTCCATGCGTTTTGGCTGCTCCTCTGCCTGAATGTTCAGGCAGAGGGAAGCCACGATTAGTAGTAAAGTAGTAGTTAGGTTTCTCATTATTTGTATGCTTTATTTGGCGTTGATTTCTTTCAACAGTCGGTCAGCCTTGCCCCATGACTCCATCATATAGAGGACATAGCGGATGTCGACACCGATGCAGCGAGCCAGTTGTGAATCAAAGAAGATGTCACTTGACAGGCTGTCCCAATTGCCGTCGAAGGCCAGGCCGATGAGTTCGCCCTTACCGTTGAACATCGGACTTCCGCTATTGCCGCCTGTGATGTCGTTGTTTGACAGGAAGCAGAGATGCATCTTGCCCGTGGTCTTGTCGGTATATTTGCCGAAGTCCTTCTTGGAGAGCAGTTCGCGCATGATGGGCTCGGCCTCATACTCGAAGTTCTCGCTGGCCCTGTCCATCTTCTCCACGATGCTCTCGGCGGTGGTATAGTAGCCTGAGGGCTTGCCGGCGAGTAGGTATTCGCCCACCTGTCCGTAAGAGAGACGCATGGTGACGTTGGCATCGCTGTAGTTGGGCATGTCTTCCTCCATCCTCAGCTTGGCGGCACAGAGGTAACGCTCCTGGAAGTCGATGCTGTCGTAGCTCTCTGTCAGGTCGGCAGTGATGTCTGCCAGGGCAGAGATGAGGCTTTCGCCGTAGACGACACCGGGATCTTTGTGGTAGCTTTTCTTGTTGATGTAGATCTTTTTGTCGCTCTTCATCAGCTTCGACTTCTTATAGAGGTAGTCAACGAACTTCTGGTAGTCGCCGCCGAAGTCGTGGTCGATGACGTTGTAGAAATCGGGCTGGTACTTGATCTCCACCTTTTCGCGGAAGTTCTTCAGCAGCACGGCCAGGATTTCGCGGTCGGTGTCGTAGTCCCATGTGTCACTATTGTCCTTGAACTCGATATAGTGTGACTTGGGCTTGCCCTCCTTGCCATTGACGATGATACCGTTCTGTACGCGGACAGCCCTGCGGGTCATCTCGTCGGCGGATCGTCCGAAGGTCTCATTGTAGAATGTGAGGGCTCGAATGGCGGCAAAGCGCTTTTGGTAGAGTTGCTCCAGCAGGTCGAAGTCGAGCTTACCCACGAGATACCCCGTTGAGTCCTGATAGTGTCGGATCTGTTGCTCGTAGTCGGCCTTCTGACGGATGAGGCCGATGCTGTCGATACACTTGTTCATGCCGATGGAGTTCTTCCAGTAGTTGGAGCTGCTGGCAAACTTTGAGTCGTACTTGATGCGTACGGCCTCGTCGGCCATCATGTGACGGCGCATCACAGCCAGTTTTACCTCTCGGGTCTGGTACATCGGCGTGTTCTGTGCATCCCGGCGCTCACGGATGCCGTAGCTCGACAGATAGCGGCTGGTACTGCCAGGGTAGCCGATAGTCATTGAGAACGAGCCTGGCACGTAGCCCTGCAGACTGACGGGGGCCCACTTCTTGGGCTTCATAGGCACATTGTCCTTCGAATACTTTGCCGGACCACCAGTCTTCGGGTCTACATAGATACGGAACACTGAGAAGTCGCAGGTCTGGCGCGGCCACATCCAGTTGTCGGTCTCGCCGCCAAACTTACCCATCGACTTGGGCAGGGCGAATACCAGGCGTACGTCGGGGTAGTCGCGGTAGGTGGTCAGGTAGAACTTGTTACCCTCGTAGAAGCGGTTGATTTCCACGCGTAGTGTGGAGTCCTGCTTGTGGATGTCCTTAAGCATCGCATTCTCCAGCGAGTCAAGGAAGGCCCAGCGCACCTCACGGGTCATTGTCTGGATGCCGAGGGAGTCGACCAGGGGTGTAATATCCTTCTGCTCCACCATGAAACTGACGAAGAGATTCTTGTTGGGCAGTTCCTCCTCATACGAGTTGGACACGAAGCCGTTGAGCATATAGTCGTGCTCCACGGTGGAGTGACTGCGGATGGCCTCAAAGCCGCAGTGGTGGTTGGTGAATACCAAGCCGTCGGGCGAGACAACCACACCAGAGCAGTAGCCGCCGAAGTTGACCACGCAGTTCTTGATGGCTTGGTCGCTTTCGTAGAGTGCCCCATAGGGCAGTTCGTAGTTTTCCTGCTTCATCGTCTCATAGACGGCATTCGGCAGGTTGTAGAGTGTCCACATGCCCTCGTCAGCCTTTACGGTGATGAGGGTTGTCATTGCCAGCAATGTAAATAAGATTCTTTTCATACTGATATTTATTATTATAGTCATTTCGGGTTATCCGGGCTTTCCGGGTTCTCCGGATTATCCGGAATTTCCGGGTCCTCCGGGTCTTCCGGGATATCCGGTTATCCGGCCCCACTGCTCTCCCCGGCCAGCCCCTTCAGGCGCGCAACCTCTTTGCGAAGGCTCGCTATCTCATCACGGAGCCTTATGATTTCCTTCTCCTGTTGGGCGATGATATCCTTCTGCGATGCCCTCTGCTCAAGCCGGGCGGCGGTCATACGCTCTTTGATGCCGCCTTCCGTTGTGAATTCGCAGTCTTTTTTCTGGATATACTTCGTCAGTGCCGAGTCTATCTGATGGCACAGGCAGATGCCCATATTGGCCAGTTCCTCATCATTCATCTTGGCAAGTAGGGGCTTTTCATACTTGTAGTGGCTTTTGCAAAACTCGTGGAGAGGCTCAAAACGAGGGTTCTTGCCAAACCATTCACCGATGCCTTTCCGTTTCAGATAATCATGGAAGTCTTCCTGGAGTTCCAGGTTACTACCGCGTGATATGCCTAAGAGTCTGATCTCCACCTCTGTGGAGGTCTGCCCGTCGCTGCTGCCTTCAGCAATATTCTGTTTGATGCTCCGGGCACTCTGCACCATCTGATCCACTGTGCGGTCTCCATATTTCGGCAGGTATTTCTGACAGAACACCTGCGTCAGCTGGTAGAGCACGTCGCTGCGCTGATTGAACCGCAGATTGGTATAGACCACCGCCTTGTGCAGGACGCTGGCTGTGCCATCGGCATAGTGGTTGATGGTGGGTCTCTTCTTTTCGGGCATGAGCTTGTATTTTTTTATTTTGTTGCTCCGGGTTTTCCGGGTCCTCCGGAATTTCCGGAATTTCCGGCTTATTTCTTAAATTTCTTTCCTATCACTGGTAGGCTGCTCAGGGGAAAATCTTTCTTTACAAGATAGCCTGTGAATACTGATATCAGCAGAGTGTTCACCGCTATAGCTCCCCATATTGGCAGTTGCCCGTTAGCAAGGGTGATACCTGCAAAGAGAATTCCTGCTAATATGGTATACTGCGCCATATCCTTGAGCGGATAGGCGATGGGATAGTATCGCTGTCCAATGAAATAAGACAGGATCATGGAGGTGGCATAGGCGGCAAAACCGGCCCAGGCGCATGCCATATAACTGAAATGCGGAATCAGCAGGATATCTATCGCTATCAGCACGACAGCTCCGATGCCGGAGAAGTAGGCCCCCCAGATGGTACGGTCGGTCAGTTTGTACCAGAAAGACAGGTTGAAGAACACCCCAAACATAATCTCAGCAGCCATCACGATAGGCACAACGCGCAAACCCTCCCAATAACTTCTGCCGATGATATACTTCAGAATCTCGAGATAACCCATCACCACCAGAAAGGCCAATAATGTAAAGATGAGGTAGAACTTCATGGCCTGAGCGTAGGTCTCACGATTGTCCTTATCCTTCGATTTCCCAAAAACAAACGGCTCATAGGCAAAGCGGAAGGCTTGCGTTATCATCACCATAATCATGGCAATCTTGATGCAGGCGCCATAGATACCCAGTTGTTCACGGGCTGCTTCATGTGAACCGTCGAACAGATAGGGAAAGAGAATTTGTGAGGCTGCCTGATTCAGCTGACCGGCCAATCCCATTACCAACAGAGGCCAGGTATAGCTGAGCATCCGCTTGCAGGTCGCCTTGTCGAATGCGAAGGGTGCCGTACCCCATTCTTTCCACAGCATTAGCAGGGTAGCAACCGTACAGAACAGGTTGATATAGAACACAAATGCCACGTTGAGTGTAAATTGTTCGTCGTAGATACCAAAGGGGTTCAGCCTGAGCGATGGCAGTATGATGAGGTAGAGGATATTCAGCGTGATGTTCAGCAGGATGTTGATAATCTTGAGCAGAGCGAATTTCAGAGGCTTGTGAATGTAGCGGAGGTAGGCAAAAGGGATAGCAGTAAAGGCATCGATGGCCACGGTGACATACATCACTGCCACATACTCAGGATGGTCGGCATAGCCTATAGCTGCTGTTATCGGATGAATGAAGCCCAGCACCAGCAGCGATGAGATGAGGGAGGTGGTGAGTACCATCGAAAGCGTAGTGGAATAGACCTTCTTCGGATCCTCGCCCTCCTTGCTCATAAAGCGGAAAAAGGTGGTCTCCATGCCGAACGTCAGCAGGATAATCAGCAACGACACATAGGCATAGACGTTGGTGATCACGCCATATTCTCCACCAGAAGCCGTAAATCGCGCTGTCTGTATGGGTACGAGCAGAAAGTTGATAAATCGGGCGACGATACTCGACAGGCCATAGATGGCCGTGTCCTTTGCGAGTGATTTCAGATTTGCCATAATTTATTATTTTTGTCCGGGTTTTCCGGGATATCTGGGTTATCCGGGATTTCCGGGGATCATCCGAAGAATATATAAGCGATAGCGATCGCCGCGATGACGCCGGCGAGATCAGCCAGCAGGCCGCAGGCCACAGCATGCCGCGTCTTCACGATGCCAACGCTGCCGAAGTAGACCGCTAAGATATAGAATGTCGTATCCGTGGAGCCCTGGAAGATACAGCTCAGGCGTCCGATGAACGAGTCGGCACCGTAGGTGGTCATTGCATCGACCATCATGCCGCGGGCGCCGCTGCCGGAGAGAGGCTTCATCAGGGCCGTTGGCAGGGCTCCCACGAAGTCGGTATTGCCGCCGCAGGCCTCCACGCCCCACTTGATGCCGTCGATGAGCATATCCATGGCGCCAGAGGCACGGAATACGCCGATGCCTACGAGGATGGCCACCAGATAGGGGATGATGCGCACGGCTGTCGTGAAGCCATCCTTGGCGCCTTCGATGAAGGCATCGTAGACGTTCACCTTCTTCCGTATGCCCGCCAGGATGAAGGCCACGATAATGGTCATCAACAGGATGTTGGCCACACTCGTGCTCACCTTGTTCATCAGCACCGAGTCGAGCTGACCGAAGCCCCAGATGATGGCTGCCACCACGGCGCACATACCGCCCAGCGTGAGTAGGATGGTACGGTTCAGCAGGTTGATCTTCTGGTAGAGAGAGGTGATGATGATGCCGGCTAACGTTGAGAAGAATGTGGCCAGCAGGATAGGGATGAACACGTCGGTGGGCTGGGCTGCTCCCAGTTGGGCGCGGTATACCAGGATGGAGATGGGGATGAGCGTCAGACCGCTCGTGTTGAGCACGAGGAACATGATCATCGAGTTAGAGGCCGTGTCTTTCTTCGGGTTCAGTTCCTGTAGTTGTTCCATCGCCTTCAGGCCCAGGGGGGTGGCGGCGTTGTCGAGTCCCAGCATGTTGGCCGCGATGTTCATGAAGATGGAGCCAGTGACAGGATGGCCTGCGGGAATTTCCGGGAATATCCGGATAAACACCGGACGGAGTATCCGCGCCAGCACGTTCACCACGCCGCCCTTCTCACCGATCTTCATGATGCCAAGCCAGAGTGAGAGCACGCCCGTCAGGCCCAATGATATTTCAAACGCGGTCTTCGATGATGAGAATGTCGAATCCATCATAGCCGGGAAAACCTCAAAGTCTCCCATAAACACCAGTTTCACCAGCGCAATCACGAATGCGATGATGAAAAACGCTACCCAAATATAATTCAGTACCATAGTTGACTGCAAAGGTAGGGAATATTTGTGAAAGTTCCAAATCTTTTGGAGCCTTTCTGCATTTCAAATAAAAGAGCGCCCACTCTCGTGGACGCCCTTTCGTCATAGAATATTTAGTATTTGATGATATTATTCATACCACTTGTAAGTAGGATCCTTTACCCAATTTGAGAAATTGGTATAGACACTCTCAATGCTTGTACGCTCAGTCATCCATTCGAAGGTAGGACGAACGGCCAGTTTGTGAGGAGCTCTTCCAACACCGGCTTCCAGAGTTCTGGTACCTGTAGGCAGCTGAACAGTCACGGGGATGTCGTTGGCATCGGTGTACTTGTTTGTCAGCTTGATGGGCTTAGAAGGATTCTTTGTGCCGTTAGTGTTAATCATCTCGTTGGTAGCACCATTCAGAGCAGCGTGAACCTCAACACCCTCCACATAGAGAGGATAGGTACCACCAGCAGCCTGCACGATGATCCATGTGGCATCCTGATAGTCATAGATGACATCAAAGACAGCATCGTTGAAGTCGAAGTCGCCTTTGTACTTCTCACCGTCGAAGTTTTCTTCTACATCCAGGTCCTCAGCAAGTACGCGGACGTCAGCTGTGGGGAACTCTTCTTCCACATATGGCTCAGCCTTTACCAGACGAATAATCCAGTCGTCGTATACACCATCGGCTTCTACAATCTGGTTGCCATTTTCAATGTTGTCAAGTACCCACTCTGAAGTGCCTTCCTGACCTACAATCCAAGTTTTTTGTGTTGTGGTCTGTGTCTGCCAGTCATATACATCAATAGTAACAGATTTACCCATCACCTGATCAATACCTAAGGTCTTATCCCAAGCACCATCGATATAACCCTGTTGGGGTGTATTGTCTTCATCGCGGAATTTAATAACAGTTTTTGCAGCTGTTACATCCTGCTCGAAATCGAAGCAGATATAGTAGTAACCGGCCAGGCGAGAGTCAATGCTTGCACCATCTACAGACACCCACTTGTCGTGGTACTTGCTGTCTTCTGAACCCTCATAGGCAAAGTTGAAAGTACCGCCACTCACCACAAGCGTGTTGCCATGGCCATCGTCACCACCAGCCCAGTCTGTGCAATTACCGGCGTTAAAGTTGTTGATGTGCTCCCATCCAGCGCTTAATACGCCATCGCTGATTGTGGCACCGCTCGTCATGGCAATATGAAGGTTGTTCATCTTGTCACTTCCTGTGCCAACATTTCCACCATCATTGTTTGTATAGGTGTCAGTACCTTTGTGAATTTGGGTCACGAAATAATCGGTAAGACCACTCGGATTAACCTTGTTCAGATTATGAGTCTTCACCCAATTCCATACAGCCTGCTCTTCAAAGTCTGCCACTGTTGGGCAGTCTTCCCACATATTACCGTTTACGTCAATTGCACGTGTACGAGCATTGGCCTTGTACTTAAACTGACCGAAGCCCCAGTCTTGGTTAGAGGCAATTTCACCAAAACGAGAAACAAAAGCAGCCTCGTATCTGGCTTCTGCTGTCTTCTCGCCAAAGTCGGGATCGAACATCTCCTTGTCCTTGGAACAACTTGTGAATGCAGCGCACATAGCAACGACTGCAATTCCTGTCATCAAATACTTTTTCATTTTACTAACTTTTAATAATTACGGTTATTGATTTATATGAATTATCGCTTAATATGCCCATTTTATAGATTGATGGCGCAAAATTACATAAATTATATGAATCGTTTGGCAAGAATGCTGTTAAAATTGTTTAATTTCTGCGCAAACGTTAACGTAGGTAAAGTTTATGTTCTATGATGCAAATATTTACAGTTGAGGGGAGTTGATTATCAATCGTCAGGAGGCTCCCGGCGATTGCCGAAAGCCTCCTGAGGAATATTAGTACCACTGTATTTCTGGATTGGTGACCCATTCCGCGAACTGAGGATATTTCTTCTTGATGCTCTGACGCTCATCGCAGTAATCGAAGCCTGGTGCAACACCCACCTTGGCTGCAGGCTCGCCCTGGTTTGCTGTCAGCTCAATCCATGTACCGCTCTTCTGGACATAGACGGGGATGTTCTTACCCCAGTCAGCCTTGCTGGTACCTGACACCTTGAAGATCTTTGGCAGGGTTGAGATGTTTCTGCCAGTTCTTGCATTGGTGTTAACCATCGTATTTCTTTGTACGCCGAATGCATCGTGTACTTCCACGCCCTCGCCGAGTCCGTCGGTATCGTTCGTGCCACCAACAACCAGAGGCAGCGTACCGCCAGCAGCGATGATCTGTACATAGGCTGTGTTGTCGTCGTTGAACATCACGTCGAATACAACATCGTTGAAGTCGAAGTCTGTCTCAACAGCCTTTCCGTTAACATCTTCTGACCATGTCAGGTCCTCAGCAATGATGCGGATGTCAGCCACGAACGTAATCTCGGGTTCTGGTTCCGGTGTAGGATCTGGTGTGGGATCTGGAGTAGGATCTGGGTCGTCTGACGGTGTGGTGGGAGGCTCAGGAGTATCGGTTGGCGTTCCCTTGAAACCAGGTGTACAGCCACTTGCGCCAAGTGAGAAATTGGAGTCGGCAGGGAGGAGTTCATTGTTGCTGTCCTCTACCTTGGTCACGTTGCCATTACCTGTGCAGTTAGCAGCAATGTGGAAGAACTTATATTCTGCTCTTGACACCTTGTAGTTATAGCCATTCTCGTAGGGATCGTTGGGGTCGTCGTTGTGATAGCCCTGACCAGCGGGGTCATTCTGCCAGTCACCACACTTCACATAGATGTTGTTGGCAAAATAGCCTGCTGTCTGAGGAGAGTCCTGTACCCAGGTGAAATAGTCAAACTGGTTGACCACTTCCAGGGCTGCATAGCCTGAAGTAGGACCTGTCCAGCTGGCACCATTGTAGAGCGAACCGCACTTCACGAGTGCACCTGCTGCGAGACTGACGAAGCTGGGGATCGTTGTACCATCCTCACTGCCGAAAGGCATGAACTGGCCGCCTACGATGAGTGCGGAACCGCCAACACCTTCGTAGTTGCGAAGACGGGCATTGCCTGCTACGTAGAACTGGCAATTATTGAACACGCGGGCATTAGCGTCGCCAGCGGTATGGTCGATGGCAACCAGATGGTGGTTATAGAAGTTGCTCTCCGTAGCTCCGGCCAGATATTCGTTCACCAGGAAATCACCATAGTTATAGAACTTACCGAAGTTGTTGTTGAAGCTGGCAACATCAATTGTACCTGCGTTATAGTTCTCGAGGCCAGCGGCATTGCCGTTGTTTACCTCTACAGAGCCGGCACCGGTCAGCTTACCACCGCGCAGCACGACGAGTTGCGCCTCGTTGACCATATTCAGCGTTACGCCTGAAGCCACGTTTACCGTACCGCCGTCAGCAATGATAATCTTGCCAAGGCTGCCGATTCGCTGGTTTTCTGTGATATTCCATGTGCCTGTTACGACGATAGTGCGCTCAGCACCTGGTGATGAAGAACCTTCTGAGCCTGCAACGCTAATCTGGCCACTATATGTATCAGTAATTTTGAATTCTGTGACCCAATCGGGATCAACTACATATCCATATTCCTTGTTGACAGTAAGATCCCAAAATTCTTTATAATCAGCCCCATTTAACCCCGTATAGTTCTTTAGCTTATCGAGAATTTGATTTGCATAATTCTCATTACCATTATCGTTCCACTGATAACCATTAACAGCATCTACTAAACTTTTCAGATTATCATTATACCAAGTTGTTAGTTCTGGTGTAACCTTGCCAGAATTACTGTAACCCCATATAAGATCATTGAATAAACCACCTCCAGTAGCGTAGAACTGAGCATTATTTAAAATGCTACCATTGTTGTTGTGACTAACGTTCGTGCTGTTAGGCTCCTTTGCGCTTGTCAGGTAGTTTGCAACCCATGCTTCATCGTAGGGTGCAACGATATCAGGACATTCGGGACTCGACTGACTTCTGGTGATACCGCGCGTACGAGCATTGCTTACTGGACCGAAACCCCAGTCCTGATTGGCTGCAGGCTGACCGAACACTTCAATGAAAGCATTCTCATAGCGCTCCTGCAATACCTCAGCGGCATTGTACTCGCCGAGATCATGTGAACAGCTCATAAAGACACCACCCAGTGTCACTGCTGCCATTGCTGTCATCAAATACTTCTTCATAAACCTAATTCTTTTATAATAGACTGTCAATATTTCACTATTTTAGCTAATTCGGCTGCAAAGTTACGAAAATTTTTCCGAAATATCAATTTTTGCGCGAGAAATTTTATGCAAACGTTTACTAATGTGGTACTTTCAAACAAAAGAGCATCTACTCACGTAGACGCTCTTTTACTAAAATCTTAATCTAGTATTTGATATTGTCAGCTCTTCTTACTTGATAAAGATCTTCTTGCCGTTGACGATGTACAATCCACTTCTGGGATTGCTGACGCGCTGTCCGCGCAGGTTGTAGATCACGTCATCGTCTGTCAGCTCCATCTTCATTGTGCTGATGCCGGTGGCATTGTCATCGAACTTGATGCTCAGGTAGCGTGCACCGCTCGGAGCCATGAGGTAAGCCTTGCCGGCAGGTACGGTGGCCTTCGACTCATCATAAGTCTGGGCGAATGTTGCCTCACCGTCCTTGCTTATCAGTACGTATGCTCCTGAAGGAGCTTCTGTAGTGGTAAGTACACCTACGAGCAGGTTGTCATTATACGTTGTACCTCCCTCAGAGCTTACAGGGATTGAGGTGTTGCCCTTCACGAGCAGACCTGTTCCTGCGGCCACGACACCCGTCAGTTTCCGGAGCGTGACGTTTTCATCGTCGATGCTCACGGCGTAGTAGACGCTCAGGCCCGTCACGTCGAGTGCCTTGTTGCTGCAGAAGGTTGCATAACCTGTGCTGCCGACAGTGACGTTGACATATTCGGTGTCATCCTCAGTACCTTGGCCTTCCTGACCCTCTTGGATAAAGTTTGCATATACCTGGAGGTCCGAGCCCGGCATGGTCTGATTTATGCCTTGCCAGCCATTGAACCTGTAGCCTGACTTAGAGGGCTCACTCGGTAGAACGATGGTGTCGCCATAAGTATAGGTCTGCGTTTCCCACACATTGCCGTCAACATAGTAGGTAATGGTGTAGGTGCCCAGCTTGAACACACCGGAGATAGTCACATCGCTCTCAGGCATCGTGAACTGGCCGTTGGTAACTTCGATCTCTTCGTCGCCAGCGGTCACTACATAGTAGTCGAGCTGATAGCCATAGTTTGGCTGGTTGCCGAGGTTAACGACCTGCCCAGCTACAGCCTGATAGACATCTGCCCATACTCTACCGTTCACGGCATCGTTATTGTTGGTCACATTGTAGACCACTGCGTCAGCCTCCTTGAAGGTGACAGTGACAGTGACGTCGGAGGCACCGATACGGAATGTGGTATAGTCACCCCATACCTGCAGATTTCCAGTAGCATCTGTAGCAGTGACAGAGGCTATCTGCAAGCCTTCAGCAGGCGTGATTGTGAGATGTAACTCTTCATTGCCAAGCGACATGCTCTTATCGATGGTTACTGTTCCTTGAGTCTCATCATAAACGAGGTAGATGTTGTAATAGTAGGCACCATTGATAGTCTTGTCGCCAGCACCCATAGTGGTGTCGTGGGTTTCCCATCCTGCGAATACATAGCCTTCCTTGGTAGGAGCCTGGGCCGGTTCAACAATCTCGTCACCGTAGCGCACTTGCTCTACCAGATAAGCCTCTGCCTCACCCTTGATCTGCCAGGTCAGCGTGTACATCTTACCCACGAAAGTTGCGTTGATCGTTACGTTGCTGGCGGGCATCGTGAACTTGTTGTCCGTTACAGTAATCTGATTGCCGTCTGCGTCTACTACGGTCACTTCACCTAATTCATAATTATTGTAATTGTTAGGGAATGCATTAATATTGATTACCTCACCCTCCTTGGCAGTCTCTCTGTAGAGGTTGATAGTTCCCTCGCCAGTAACGTTGATGGTGAAGGTGAAGTCTGTCTGCGGTGCCTCTTTGAAAGTGGCGGTCACAGTCACATCGCTGGCCGGCATCGTGAACTGATTGTTGTTGACGGTTACTGTCTGGCTGTTTGCATCAGTCACGGTCAGCGATTCTAATACATAGCCTTGTGCTGGTGTCACAGTGAGTGTAACGGTTGCATCAGCTGCCGCATTGCTCGGATTGGCAGATATACTACCATTCTGTATGCCACTGGCGATGTTGACGGCATAAGTGGTGGGAGCAGGAGTGTCTGTCTGCTTAAATGTGGCAATAACCCATACATTGCTTCCTGGCATTGAGAACGTGTTGCCTTCGATGGCATTGTAATTCGTTCCGTCTGTAGAAATGCTATAGTAGTCGAGCTCATAGCCCTCGTTAGGAGTACTGCTCAGCGTGATGGTCGTGCCTGGCTCAACCTGATAATTCGGGTTAGCCGATACGCTTCCGTTCTGGATACCATTGCCATTCCAAACGCTATAGGTAACGGTGGTGTTGGCTCTGAAGGTTACAGTCACAGTAACGTTTTGAGCAGGCATCGTGAACTTGTTGTCGGCAGTAACGGGAATATTGGTTCCGTCTTCTCCTGTTACTGTGATGCTTTCAAGTTCATAGCCATTATCGGCTTGTAAATTATAGAATCCCACTTCACTATTATAACTAGCCGTTTGTGGTAGGCTAACGTTGCCGTGCTGCGGTGTGGTAAGGGTGATTGTGTAGCTGGCTGCTGAGAATGAACCTGTCACTGTGGTATTCTGTGCAGGCATTGTTTCAGGATGGTATCCCCATCCATTGAATGTATAGCCATTCTTTGTAGGTGTCTCTGGCTCGGCAATTGGATCACCAGTAGCAAGTTCTTGTACCAGATATGGTTCGCTTTCACCATCGATAGCCCAGGTCAAGGTATACTTAGCTCCACTAAATGTAATATTGACTGTTACGTTCTGAGCAGGCATCGTAAACTTATTGTCTACGACTTCGATTGCAGTACCGTCTTCTGCAGTTACCGTAAACTGATCTATAGCAAAGCCATCAACAGCGCTATAACTTGGGGTTATTTCATCATTGTAGTGTGCAGTCTGAGGCAAAGAGAAATAGTTTACGTGATCGGGAGTAGTCCAAGTAATGGTGTAGTTAATTTGCGAGAAGGTCGCATATATTACTACCGCCTTTTCTGGCATGACGAAATGGGTCTCGTCAGTCATGGTGATTTCTTGATAGCTTTGATCTCTTACGATTAAGCTAGTCAACTCATAGCCAGTATCTGGAGTAACCACAAGTTCTACCGTTTCGCCGGAGTTTGCGGAGTCGGGACCGGGATTGGCAACGACAGTACCACCGACAGATACGTTATATGTAATGTTGTAAGGAGTTGGAGTCGGCGTTACAGGGTCAGAGCTAGTGCCACTGCCAGAACCAGAGCCTTCTGATTCAAGCGTGACTTCAGTAATTGTTGCTCCTTTTGCTTGGATATACATACCATTAGAAGTGAGGGCAGACACTGCATCGCCTATTGTGAACTCATAACAACTCTTCGAAGAGTTGTAATGGCTACCGCCTTCAAAATCAGTTTGGCCATCCCAAATGGCTTGCCAGTTACCGTTTCCTTGCGAAAGATAAATTTGTGAAGGACCATCTACGTAAACACGTAAAACGGAACTGGCATCGATTCCGCTAAAATTGTTTGAACCGATTTCCCAATAGCTTGACCAGGGCTGAGCACTTCCAGTCCATATCGTATTTTCTGTTGCCTTCACATTGTTAGCTCCCACCAGCAGTACCACTGCTATGAGAAGCATTCTGAAAATATTCTTTGTCTTCATATCTTTGTTCTCATTTAGGAGTTAAACATTAATGTCTTACGCGGATAAGTACATCCTCGCCATTGTAGCCACCCTCAAGGGTTGTCTCACCCTCGATGTAGTATGAAGGCGTTTCAAGCGTGGTGGGGCCGGATTTGACCTCTGCCTTCGTCTGTGCAGGATGCTCATACTCAATGTCGCCATAGAGCAGGGATTCGTCTTTCTCACCTTTCCAGAACTCCACATCCTTTGAACTTACATAGTCCTTAAAGTCCTTGTATGCCTCGGAGAACTCGCAGCGCTCAAGAGCCCATGGGGTTCCAACGGGTACGCAGAACTTATGCGGGGCTTTTCCCTCTTCTGCCTGAAGTCTCAGCTTATCATGGGTATACTTGACATCAATCTCAATATCCTTGATCGACTTAATGCCCTCAACGGGACCCAGGAATACTGGAGCGTGGTAGGGGATATAAGGATTGTAATGGGCATTGGTGTTGTCGGTGGCTGTATTGACAAGCGTCTCGGTACCAGTGCCGAACTCACCATGAACCTCGTAGTTGTCTGCCAGCTTCAGCTGCAGTGTTCCACCAGCAGCCAGGAGGACAATCTGGGCAGAATAGGTAGGCGTGTCAGACTTGACAGACTTCACACTGTCTACGATCGTCTGATTGTCTTTCGTGTAAGTATAGGTCTTAACCGTAGAGTCAACCTTCTCGTAGATATAAGCATCGAAGACGACGTCGTTGTAGTCAAAGTCGGACGCATCCATGCTACCAAGGTCTTCACAGAAGACACGGCCATGATCAATCAGGTTATACTTCTCATATACGGTTGTTGTCTCATATACAGGGATACTTCCGGTGTTCTCTCCTGGTCTGATGACGGGGATCTGAATCTCGTCGGGATCCGTTGACTCCCGCTTGAGACCTTCGGTGATGCGAACGATCCAGTCGGAATAGTAGCCGTCGGCAGCACCGATTCTGAAAGTCTTGCCTCCAGTGTGGTCATTAGGCAGAACCACACCGTTCTCATCAGGTGTGACAAGATATTGGTTGGTGTTGGAATTCAGTCCTGTCACTTCGTTGCCTTGATAATCCGTATAGGTAGTCCAGCCAGTCTGGTTGCACTCGAAGTCAAAGCCTACGAAGAACATACCCGACACGTCGGCATCTGCTCCGCCTGTACCGTCCCAGGCCTGAATATCGTCACCCGGGATGATGACAAACTTGTCATCGTATTGGGCGCTCTCATTGGAATTATAGAATCCGAAGCAGGCCGTGCTGGAATTCACCATCAGGGTGATGGCATCCATGTGCTCACCGCTCAGGTCGTTATTCTGCACGTTGATCTCACCCCTGTCGGCGTTGTTGAAGTCGTTGATGTGGTCATGGTCATAACCGGCAGTCAGCTTGTCCATGTGGTCACCACCAACTACTGACGGGTCTCTGTCGTCAGCAGCATCGGCACCGCTCAGGTAGATCTCGTCTGTTTCAGAACCATCCAGGTTCGTATGACCCTCATAGACCTGCTGGACAAAGAAGTTCGAGAAGTTGAGCGAAATTCCCTGGGGCTGTCTGTTCTGCTGGAAATAGCGGCGCACCTTGTCTTTCTGTGCGTCTGTCAGCGGATCGGGGATGATCCATCCCTGTGAAGCCCATTGGTTGGAGTTCTTGTTGTGGCTGCGCGTGAGTCCACGTGCGGCAGCCGTCTGGGTGGCATTTCCAAAGCCCCAGTCATGGTTTGGGTCAATCTCTCCAAACTCTTTTTTGAAGACTTGCTCAAAGGTGACAATCTTTTCTGCTACAAGCGATCCTTCGAAGTTTTCTTCATGCGAGCAGCTGGCCAACAATCCACCCAGGACTATTGCCAACGTCCCTGTTATCAAATACTTCTTCATTGTCATAAGATTTTAAATTGTTACGTAACTTAATATTCCTAAATCGATTCGATGGGTGCAAAATTAGTATAAATTTCGCAATCCTGCAACACTTCTTTCGTTAAAATCTGCAAAACGCATCAAAAAATACGGTATTTCTGTGGATTATTTTGTAATTTTGGCCTCAAAAATTAAAAGATAGTAGAATTATGAGGAATAGCATTCATTGTATTGTCGTCAGCGTCTTAATCCTGGGTCTCTGTTTGGTTTCCTCCTGCAACAAGGAGGTATTCAATGTGAATGACTATGAGCGAATCGTGGATTTTGCATCGCCGATTGATTCCATCGATGCCCAACATACATGGAACTTGTTTTCCATCCGTCAGCTTAACGTGACGGCTAATGCCGGCTCCGGCGCAGTGCGGGCTTATGTGCTCTCGTCAAACCCCTTGACTGACAGCAATTCGGAGATCCTGGCGCAGGTGCCGATTTCTGACGGCGAGACCAAAAGCCTGAGCGTTTCCATCCCCCTGGATGAAACAGGACTTTACGCTGCGCTCCTTGATGATGCGGGGACATATACCATCACCCAAATACCTGACGGCTCCAGCTCTTTCGATTTCTCCAGTCCGCTGGCTGTCAAGCAGGGATTGACCACACTTCCTAAGCTTCAGCGGTTCACCTATTGTTTCGAGGAGGAGATGCCTGTGCCAGGCGACTATGATTACAATGATATCATCCTCCGGGTTTCCCAGGAGCCTGTGAATGAGCGCCAGATACAGCTGCATGTGGAGCTGAGCGCCGTAGGCGGGAAGAAACAGTTAGGTGCAGGTATCAGGTTGCTGGACTACCAGTTCCTCCAGATAGACAGTGTCACGACAGAAAATGGCGAGCTGTTCAGTTTAGGTGGTAGTAATTATGACCAGCCGGCACCCACAGGTATTCTCCATATATGGAAAAGTACCGAATTGTTGCAGGAGGGTCTCCATCAGGAGCCGGTCATTTACTTGTTTGATGACGCTCACTGGGCGATGGGTGACAATATCACGGTACAAAACTCAGATTATACCCGTAAGAAATATAACGTGACAAAGAATTCCAGTACGTCGGCAGAGCTGCTGCCTGAGCGTATTATCACGTACAATATATATTTTAAGGAGGGTGTGAAGACCGATAATTTCTCACTTGGCTCGCTCGATGTATTCATGTTGGAGTCGTATAATGGCAGTTACTGGGAGGTACACAGTTATGAGCATCGTTCGGCTCAGGCCACTTATGAATATACGCTGCCGAATACTTTGAAAATGCATCTGCCTTGGGGATTGGTGATTCCTTATTCTTATTTCAGATATCCGCTGGAAGGCAATAACATCGGATTCATGAAGGACGGCACATCGTTTGGCTCCTACCTGACTAAAGGACATTCTTTCGGAGAGTGGGCCATGGATGCCAGCCAATACCACGACTGGTATCTCTATCCGGCGCAGAACCAGGTTTATTAATCTGCCTTAACGCGCGCGCGTATAGTAGGGATAAGCAGAAAAGACGTGTTCGACCTGTCCGACGTGT
>ERZ842401.3720-NODE-3720-length-18601-cov-8.192926_pt1 | contig 18601 bp, 11 predicted proteins | sample MGYA00521270_ERZ842401 | MGnify/ENA primary metagenome ERZ842401 (study PRJEB31892, sample SAMEA3878208) | bioreactor metagenome | biome: Moose rumen | place: Sweden | collected 2011-10 | study: EMG produced TPA metagenomics assembly of the PRJEB12797 data set... | reverse complement strand
ACAGACAGACAGACAGACAGACAGACAGACAGACAGACAGACAGACAGACAGACGCAACTCATCTATTGAATTGCTTAGAATTATAGCTATTTTAATTATTATTACGCATCATTTTGGTTATCATGGCATATTTCATAGTAATAATTCTATTTATAATATGATAACTGTGGACAATTTATCATTTCAAGTGATGTTTACACAATTAGTGAGTTGGGGGGGATGGCTAGGAAATGCTATATTTGTAATAATAACTGGATATTTTATGGTAAATTCTTCATTAAATATAAGAAAAATATTCAAGTTGTTAATAATTATGTTTTTTTATGCTTGGATGATTGATCTTTTCATATTGAGCAGCGGGTTACTAACACCTTCGTTTGCGGAGATATTTAAAGTATCATTGCCAATATGGTTTGGGAAAAATTGGTTTGTATCATGTTATATAATATTTTCTTTTTTTATACCATTTATAAATGTTTTCTTGAAAGCTTTAGATGAAGTAGAATATAGAAAATTGATTATAGGTATGTATTTTTTATGGTCAGTTCTTCCTACGTTGAGAATGACAACTTTTACAAATACATCCGCGCTGATATTCTTTTTCTTCATGTATTCAATAGGAGCATATGTGCGTTTATATAGCGGAAAAATTCTTCGAACAGAACTAAATATGTTATATAGACGTCGTTTTGCACTGTTATTTATCTTTATGCTATCATCAATATGCATTATGGATGGGCTGGGAGTGTGTTTACATAAAGATTTTTTTATAGAAAATGCGTATATGTTAATCAATATTTTGCAGGTTCCTTTGGCGACATGCATGTTTTTGTGTTTTGTGTCATCACCACAGTTTTATAATAAGACGATTAATGTACTAGCTGGTTCTGTGTTGGGTGTATATTTGATCCATGACAATGATTTTGTGCGAGAAGTCATTTGGCAACGATTATTTCCTAATATTGAGTATATAGCATCAGATATTTACGTTATAATATATATAGTAAAGGTCATAGGTATCTTTGTGATTTGTTCGTTTATTGAATTGTTGCGTAAAAGATATATGGATACATTATTTAATTCGCTAGTGGATTATTTATTATTTAGATTAAAAAAATTGCTAGAATTAAAAATATGAATATATTGAATTAACCAACACATTTATCGTAAGGTGCAAGTGAGTTTATATTTTTAAGCGCGATTTATAATGAATATGATTTATGAGACAGAGAGGATTTTATGAAAATTTCAAGTAGTAAATATCTGATATTTGATAATGCTTTAGAGGTTAATTGGAAATATATAATTAAAAAGATTGCATATCCGATTTTGATGATATTTAACAAATTTATAATGAATCTATATCATCCAGTAACCCTAGATAATAAAAAGTATCAAGTGGCGATATGTGCCATTTTTAAAAATGAAGCACCATATCTTAGAGAATGGATTGAATTTCATCGATTGGTAGGAATAGAACATTTTTATCTATATAACAATTGTTCGGAAGACTTTTATCAAGAAGTTTTGCAACCATATATTGATGAAGGTGTGGTTACATTTATTGAGTGGCCATATCAACAGGCACAGATGCAGGCCTATCAGAATTGCATTGAACGATTTCGACGTGATGTGCAGTGGCTGGGTTTTATTGATTTAGATGAATTTGTAATTCCTAAGGATAAGGATACGGTCGGGGAGGTATTAGCTCCATTTACGAAGAATCGTTCAGCAGTTTTATTATATTGGCGATTGTATGGAACATCTGGAAAAATTGACAGACCAAGGCGAGGCTTGGTTACAGAGGATTTTACTGTTTGCTGGCCTAAATTTTCAGAAGTAGGAAAATGTTTTTTGAACATGAATTATGATTTTTTGACAGAGTCGGGGAAAAAATCTATGTTACATCATCATCCTGTAACTTATTATGGTTTTATGAAATGTCATCCTGTAAATTTATTTGACAATATATGCTATGGTAGTTGTGATAAACTTGATTCAGCAGATGTTCCTATGCAAATTAATCATTATTTTACTAAGTCTTATAAAGAATATGCCGAAAAGAAATCTAAGGGGGATGTTTATTTTAAAAACAATCCTCATGATATGGATTACTTTTATGAACATGAAATGAAATGCCAAACAGTTGATTATTCTGCTTATAAGTACTTAGTGAAGTTGAAATTAGCTATGGAAAATATTTTGTAAGTCATCGTAAAAGAAATAGAGTATTTGATAAAAAAACAAGTGAAAGGTTGACTGGGAAAAAGATGAATAGCATAATCTTCACAGACAGACAGACAGACAGACAGACAGACAGACAGACAGAGGAAAAAGATTGAATCTTTGCAAGTTGTAAGAGCACTGGCGTTCCTAGGAATTTTTTTATTTCATTCTGGGGTTACAGCTTTTTCAGCAGGTGGAGTTTGGGGAGTATCGGTTTTCTTCATATTGTCAGGATTTTTGATGTTTTATTCATATAGCGAATCAGATAGGATAAAAGAATGTGGAATAATATACAGTATTAAATTCGGTGTGGATAAAATAAAAAAATTATACCTTTTACATATCGTAACAATGTTGTTGGCAATGCCATGGCTTGTAAAAGCATTAATAAGTGGAGATATATTAAATTCGATAATGAAAATTGTATTTAATATCTGTTTGTTGCAAGCGTGGATTCCTAGAGCTGATTTTTATTTTTCACTTAATGGAGTTTCTTGGTATTTATCAGTATCATTGTTTTTATATGTTACGTTCCCTTTTGTTTTGCGTCAAATAGAAAAATATGACAGAATACAGACTGCCATAGTTGCAATGGGAATTATATATTCTTTACAGATTATAATGTTTTTTGCGGCATATTGTGTCCAGATAGAGTTTTTTCATGGAGATGAGTTAGTTCATTGGTTTGTTTATGTTCTTCCATTATCACGTTTGGGAGATTTTGTGATAGGGTGCAATTTAGGATATGTTTTCTTAAAAATGACGAAAAAGAATGCTTTTGATGGGAAAATTCTTACACTCATGGAAAGTGGAGTTATCATAATTATTTTGATTCAGATGACATTCTACATATGGATGGTTACTGTTCCAGAAATGAACGATTTATCGATAGCTTCAGAGAATTGGTGGGGGTACACAGTGCTGTGGACAATTTCCTCATGCGCGTTGATATATTTATTTGCAATTAATAATGGAATGCTATCTAAATATTTAACTAATAAGTCGCTGATTTTTATTGGTGATATGAGTGCAAATGCGTTTTTAATTCATCAGATGGTATACAGATATTTAGATTTTGTTGAAATGAAATTTTTTGATGGTAAATATGATTATGCTAATATTTTAATGTGTTTTCTAATTACTATAGTAAGTGCATATATGTGGAATATTGTGGTGAAATCGTTGGATTATCAGAAAACTATCGGAAGGAGATTAATGTTTTGAAAATCGGAATTTATACTTTTTGGAATGTGCCTAATTATGGAACGTTTATGCAAGCCTATGCGTTGCAGAAAATAATAGGAAGAATATTTCCTGGGGATGATGTGCGGCAAATTGCGTATTTAAATCCGAGACATTATAAGGCCTATTATGGGATGGTGGACACAAATTATCGATATTTCTTAATCAATCCTCGTTTTTATCGAAGTCTTTTCTATAGGTTGAGAAATCAGAGGAAGATTGAGCAGTTGAAGTCATTTTTCCTCTATTTTGATCAGATTCCGCATACGCGTCCGTTTTTGGAAGGTGAGTTGTCGAAGGAGAATTTTGATGCAGTGGTGTTGGGGAGTGACATTGTTTGGGATTATAAGCAAGGAATTTTTGGCAATGATCGATTTCTTTTTGGTAATGATTTCCACACAGATAAGGTTATTTCCTATGCAGCCAGCTTTGGTACGGTCAAGGTAGAGGATGTGCCGCCTGCTTATGTGGTGAACGGATTGAATAACATGAGTGCTATCAGTGTACGGGATGAAAATTCGGCGCAGCTAGTGAAACAATATACGGGCCAAGATGCTTTGGTGGTGCTTGATCCAACATTGTTGATGGATGCAGATGATGATAAGTTTGTGAAGCCGGACATAGAAGATTACATTGTGGTTTATGGCAGTTATTTTACGCCGGAGCTTATCCGGGGAGCGCGGGAGTATGCAGATAAGCATAAGCTGAAGTTGGTTTGTCTAGACAGTCTTGACGATATATTTGACTGGTGTGATGTGAATGTGAGTCAAGAAGGGCTGACGCCTTTTGCCTGGTGTGGTTACTTCAAGCATGCTAAGGCTATTTTCACCTGTACTTATCATGGGCTGCTATTTGGGTTGATTTTCCAGAAGCGCCTTATTTTCAGTCCAACTCAGTTTATTCTGGATAAGGCATCTTCCCTGATTGACTATCTTGATTTGCGGGATGTTTTGGTTGAGATGAAAAGTTTTGCAGAAAAGGCAGATTGGAATTGGGACTATACGCAGATTCAGCCAAAGTTTGATGTGATGAAGGAAAAATCGTTGGCATATTTGAAGGAGTCACTGAAAGCTGATGGCTGATAATGCAAAGCGGGTGGCAAAAAATACGCTGGCGCTATACTTCCGTATGATTTTTCTCGTGTTGGTATCTTTATATACCGTGCGGGTGGTTTTGTCGGTTTTGGGGGTAGAGGATTATGGCCTTTATAATGTCGTTGGTGGCTTTGTAGGGCTGTTTTCTTTCTTTTCGGGCACGCTGGTTAATGCGGCACAACGATATTTTGCAATTAGCTTGGCTACTCAAGACTGGGAGAACCTCAATAAAACATTGTCCTTAATACTGGGAATCATCGTTGTTTTTTCACTTGTGGTATTGTTTGTCTGTGAAACTGGAGGTTTGTATTTTGTAACTACTCAAATGACGATTCCCGCTGATCGGATGATGGCGGCTATTGTAGTGTTTGAACTATCGATATTTGGTTTTATTGTTGTTATGCTGGGGGCACCGTTGCAAGCAATATTGGTAGCGGATGAAAACCTCTCCATCTATGCTGTGGTATCTGTGTTTGAAGGTCTGCTTAAGCTGGCCGTTGTCTATGCCTTGTTGATGTTTGCTGTGGACAAGCTGATTCTCTATGCAGTGTTGTTGTTTCTGGTCACATTGGCTGTACAGGGATTTTTTCTTTGGTACTGTCTGGCAAAATATCCGCAGATGAAGGTGCGTTTTTATCGGGATTGTAGGGAGTACCGGGAAGTCTTCGGCTATATCAACTGGAATGTTATCGGAGCGATTGCCCAAATCCTCAAGGGGCAGGGTGTAAACATCATCATCAACATCTTTTTTGGGCCAGCAGTGAATGCAGCTCGTGGAATTGCTTACAGTATCAGCAATGTAGTGTTGTCTTTCTCCCAAAACTTCATGAAGGCAGTGGATCCGCAGATTATGAAGGCTTATGCATTAGGTGATGGGGATAAATTTCGCTTTATGCTGGTTATATCCTCTAAGTTATCGTATTTTCTGTTATTTGTAGTGGCCCTGCCTTTGATGTTGAATGTGTCCTATGTGCTGGATTTGTGGCTGGGGATACCGCCATTACAAACAGATTTATTTGCTGTGCTGGTTATGGTGGATGCTTTACTTTCTGCGCTTACAGATCCCTTGTGTACAGCAGTCCATGCCATTGGGAAGATGAAGGTCTATCAAATTGTGGTAGGGGGAGCGAGTTTGATGAATTTGCCCCTGTCCTATGGACTATTGCTTTATGTTCAGGAACCTTGGCTGCCCTTTGCTGTGGGGGTGGGAATATCTTTATTGATGGGCTTTTTGCGGATGATTACATTTCGGCGGCTCTATCCCTTCAATGTTCAGCAATATTTTACGCAGGTGTATATTCCCGTGGGCATAGTGAGCTTGCTGGCATGGGGAATTAGCTATACGTTCTGGTCTGGTGCAGCTAGTTTCTGGCAACTGGCAGGGAACAGTGCGGCATGTGTTTTTTTTACTTGTGGCCTGATATTCTTACTGGGTTTGAACAAAGCGGAGCGGCAGATCGTGGGGCGGATTTTGCCCGTTGGGAAAATAATGGATAAGCTGAAACGTAAAGGAGCGTAATTGTGGAGAGCGTAGCGAAGGTAAAACCAGAGGCTTGCTTTGGCTGTACAGCATGTATGGCGATTTGTAAGTTTGATGCCATCACCATGCAGCCGGATACGGAAGGCTTTATGGTGCCGATAGTGGATGAGGAGAAGTGTGTTGATTGTGGTGCTTGTACGAAAGTGTGTCCGGCACTTAATCCTTGGCAGGGGAAAACAGGCGAAAATAAATTTTATGCTTATCAGCATGAGAATATGGATATATTGGCAAAAAGCACGTCCGGAGGTGCTTTTTCCGCGCTGGTCGATACGGAAGAAAAGCCCTATGTTTGTGGATGCGTACTGGATGAAAAACTTTATGTACGGCATATTTTGTCCCGTGAGGAAAAAGATATTGCCGCTATGCGTGGTTCCAAATATGTTCAAAGTGATATGGGCAATGTCTTGCGGGAAATTCGGGAGAAATTGTTGGTGGGAGAAAAGGTGGTCTTCAGCGGCACATCCTGTCAGACACATGGCCTGTTAAATTATCTGGCAGCGGCTAAAGTGCCAATAGATAATTTGCTTACTATGGATTTAATTTGTCATGGGGTACCCAGTAACCTCATGCACCAGGAATATGTGAAATTATACGAACAAGCAAAAGGTGTTAGTAGGTATAAACACTATTTTAGAAGCAAACATCAGGGATGGGGCTTGAAGTTCATGCTCAAAAACTATGAACAACTGTTTGTTCATAGTGATGGCGTTGGGGACAGAACGAGTCTCGAATCACAGTTGTGGTTGAATGTGTTTTTTTCGGATTTATGTCTCAGAGAGTCCTGCTATAATTGTCCTTATTGTACGGATAGCAAACCGGCGGATATCACGCTGGCAGACTTTTGGGGGATTGAAGAGACGGATGTTGAATTGGATTTTCCAAAAGGATGTTCTTTGCTGATTGCCAGAGGAAAAGGGATAGCCAAGATATGTTATCTTCTAAACAGCAAGCCCTTGGTCAAAACACAGGAGCTAGTGGCTCGAAAATATCAGATGCATCTTGTGAGACCGATAAAAAGACCTGCTGAACGTGAAAGCTTTTGGCAGGATTATCATACCTGTGGTTTTGAATTTGTGGCAAGGAAATATTTGCGATATGGAGGTAAGTACAAAGTATTAATGCTAATGTATAACCTTTTGAATCGTTTGAAAAATAAACGTTTGGTGCAGAAAGTGGGAAATTGGCTTTTTTACTAAATCGTAACTTTTGCTACGCCAACCGTAGCTTTTTTCCTATATAATATATCCATGAAAGTGTATTAGTTTTGTAGACGAGGAGACAACGATCATGGAATATACGGATTTTCATTTGCCTCCTGGGCATCCCATAAGTCTCTTGCAGCTTGAAAATGCCGGGTTGGAGCAGGTACTGGACATAATCAGCTGGGAATGTGCAGAAGACTGTGTGCCTGATGCAGGGACGGTAGTCAAGGCGCTTATCGATTTCAATGGAGTGCGGGCGCATTATGCCAAGACGGAGGAACTCTTGATGCCGCTTCTTTATGCTTATGGTGTTACGGGACCGGCTAATGTGCTTTGGGATACGGATGATGAAATCAAGAAGGAGCTGGGGATACTGACCCGTGCGGTCAGGGAAGATGCGGAAAATGTCTTTATCTATAAGGGGCGTATTGCCGCAGTTGCGCAAAAGGCGCGGGAGATGATTGTAAGGGAAGAAAAAATCTTGTACCCGCAAAGTCTGCGTTTCTTTACGGAGGAAGAATGGCTGCGCATTTATCGTGATTTTCCCGAAATGGGGATGGCGTTTGTCGATAATCCACCGAAGTGGGAGGTAGGCGAGTCCTGGGCACAGCAGGAATCAGCCAAGGTTAAGGAGCAGGAGATTTTGAACGGGATAATCAAGCTGCCCACGGGAGAGTTGACGGTGCAGCAATTAAGCGCGATTTTTTCCCTGCTGCCGCTGGATTTGACTTTTATTGACGCGGAAGGGAAATTGCGATTCTTCATTAATGAAGGGCGGGTATTTCCGCGGCCGCTTGCAGCATTGGGCAGGGATGTGCGGGAGTGTCATCCGCCGCGTATTGTGCCGGTGGTGGAAAATCTCCTTGCGGAATTTAAGGCGAAGAAACGCGATTCGCTGGAAGTAGCCCGCTATATTATGGGGCGTCCGGTACTGGTAAAGTATATGGCTGTGTATGATGAACAGGGCGAATATATGGGGACACTCGAAGCAGTACAGGATTGCGGTCATATTCTGGAAAAATTTACCCGAAGATAATTGCTGTTGTAGAGACACTGTAAAAGGTGTCTTTTATCCTTGCAATTTTCAGAATATTGTAGTACAATATGACATATCATACAAAATAAGCAATCATACATGCTAGGAGGGGTATCTATGTTTAGAGCAGTACCATTTCATCTGAAGGAAAATGCTGAACGCGGCTATGATGTCTTGGAAAAGGTCTTGAGCTATGCAGCAGAGCAGTCCCTGAATCCTTTGGGGAAGGTCAGCGGTGCACTGTCCTCGTTTAAGGTGGATGTGATTGAGACCGAGACAGCTTATGAAATCTTTGCGGAACTGCCGGGCTTTTATAAAGAGCAGATTACTGTGTCCTATGATGATGATAATTATCTGCGCATCAAGGCACAGCGTGCTGAAGCTGTAGATGCCAACATTAAATATCTGTGCCGTGAGCGTAAGAGCGGCGACTTTGAACGCACCTTTTATATTGATATGATTGACAAGAAGTCGGTCAACGTGGCCTTTGAGAATGGTATCTTACATATTGTTCTGCCTAAACAGAAGGAAGAAGATGGGCGTACGGTGTTCGATATCGAATGATAATTGGTGATAAAGCCTGCTGGTGTCAGAAAAAAGGGTGCTAGTAGGCTTTATTTATGGTAGAATGATACAAGTAAATTAAATTTTTTTTTCTGTCTTAGGGGAAAAGGCAGGATTTTTTTAGATGGAAAGGGAATAAGTACATATGTACTTAAACTGGAATAAGAGCAGCTGTTATCAGCGCCTAAGAAGAGAACCGGGAGGGAATCACAATGATGGATGAAAAGGATTGGGTGGAGTTTAAGAGAAAGCTGAAGAGCAAAACGGAGATTGACCTTGACTTATATAAGGAACCGCAGATGAAGCGGCGTATCGGCAATCTGGTGACCCGAGCAAGTATGGATTCCTATGTGGAGTATTTTGATAATGCTGCCAAGAATAAGGATGATTTTGCGGCTTTTATAGAATATCTGACGATCAACGTATCGGAGTTCTTCCGCACGCCGGAGAAGTTTGGCAAGCTGGAGACGGATGTTATCCCCGATCTGCTCAAGCGTTCGCCGAAACTCAATATCTGGAGTGCAGGCTGTTCCATTGGGGCAGAGCCGTATTCGCTGGCCATTATCATGAAGGAAATGACGCCGAGTACCCGTCACCGCATTCTGGCTTCGGATTTGGATATTGAGATTTTGGCCAAGGCAAAACGCGGGGTGTATACCAAAGATGAAATCAAGGCTATGAAACCTGACAGACTGGCCAAGTACTTCAAGAGCGTAGAGGGCGACAAATATGCTGTCAGTCAGGACATCAAGAACTGCATTGAGTTTAAGCGGCATAATCTCCTGAAGGACCCCTTTGAAAACGGTTTTGATTTGATTCTGTGCCGCAATGTGGTTATTTATTTCACTGAAGAAGCCAAGGATCAGCTTTATGCGAACTTCTTCAAAGCTCTGAAGCCGGGCGGTATTCTCTTTGTCGGGGCTACCGAGGCTATTCTTAACTTCCGCAAATTAGGTTATACCAGTTTCCAGCCATTCTTCTATCAGAAACCATTGACTTAAATATAAGGATCGGAGCTAAATCATGTATGCGAATCAACAGATAGAACAATTGGATAGGGAAAGCCTGCAGAAATTGCAGCTGGAGCGCTTGCAAAAGCAGATAAAATGGGTAGAGGAGAAGAGTCTCTTTTATCAGCAGAAGTTTGCGAAGGCGGGTGTGTCGGCAAAAGATATACAAAGCCTTGAGGATATCAAGAGGCTTCCTTTCCTGACCTCAAATGAGCTCTTTCAGGTTGATTCACTGGACATTCTCACCATGCCGCTTTCCGGTATCATGCGTTTTAGCGTGGTGCAGCAGGAAAATGGTGAGGTGACGAAGTTCTATACCAATGGGGATGTGGCGCGCAATGTGGAGATGATGACCCGTTGTCTGGTGGCTACGGGGATTAATCAAACATCTGTAATCGCTTTGCAGGGAGACATGTCGGACAGTCGTCTGATGGATGTTCAATATGCTGCGGAAATGCTGGGGGCAACAGTTGTAACCATGGGCACCGATTATCGGCAATGGCTGCGCTTTATGGAGCTTATCAGTATGGATACCATTGTGAGTACGCCGCAGTTGATTATGCAGCTGATTATTCAGTTGCAGGCCACTGGCAAGAATATTGCGGATTATCCGCTGACCAGAGTGCTTTGTATGAATCCGCAGGGGCTGACTAATGCAATGCAGCGGCATATTGCTGACAGAACCCATGCCACGGTATATAATCTTTATGAGCCGGCGGAATTGGGGACAGCGAGTATGCTTTACCAGTGCGAGGCGCATAAGGGATACCATATTCAGGAAGATTATTTCTATCCCGAGATAGTGACTTTCCATAGTGACCAGGTGGTTACGGAACCTCATCAAATGGGGGAACTGGTGGTGACTACGCTGGCAGCAGAAGCGGTGCCGCTCATCCGTTATCGTACGGGGCAGGCGGTTATGCTGGAAACGGATGTCTGCGATTGTGGCAGGACTCTGCATCGGGTGACCACACCATTTACATTTATGTGAGAACTTGGAGCCTTCCCGGTGGGAAGGCTTTTTTCGTGAGGAATGACAATGACTGCAACCTTAGATTTTATTATTGGCCGTTCCGGCACGGGCAAGACACATGCCTGTCTTACAGCCATGCAGGCGGAGATGGCTGTAAGACCTTTAGGAAAGGCGCTGATATTGCTGCTGCCCGAGCATATGACCTACAAGACGGAGCGGGAACTGGCTATGATGATGGAGAATAATGGGCAGGGCTTTTTCCGTGCGTATGTTTTCGGGTTCCGCCGTTTTGCGCGGCAGATTCTGATGGAAACCGGCGGTGACCTGCCGCGCATCAGTGATGTGGGGCGGCGGCTTTTGCTGCAAAAACTGTTGCTGAAACATCAGCGGGATAAGGACTTAATTGTTTTTGCCCGGTCTGCCCGGCAGCGCGGGTTCACCGAAATGCTGTCGGATGCAATCAAGGAGATAAAAAGTTACCGTCTGTCAACAGCCAAACTGCGGCAGGCGGCAGATTTGGTGGGGAAAGGTCAGGAACGGCTGTCTGGGAAGGTGCGGGAACTTAGCACTTTTGCTGATGAATTTGCGGCGGCTATGGATGGACGCAAAAGCGATGCAGAAGACCTGATGAACATTTTGGCAGAGAAAATTCCGCAGGCAGAACTTATGCAGGATGCCGAAGTATGGATTGACGGCTTTGTATTCTTCAATCCGCAGGAAATGAACGTGCTTGCCGCCATTCTGTCTACGGCGGCTAAGGTGCATATCACGCTGCCGATGATGGGGGAAGTTTCCGATGGCAGGGTGAATTTTCAGCTGCTGGAAAATAAGAGCGAGACGGGGCTTTTTTATCGTCCTTATCGCACGATGGAAAATATCTGCCGTCTGATGCAGGATTTGGAACCGGGAAGGGGGGATTTCTGGCAGCCTGTTTCGCTGCTCCAACAAAATTTTCGGGCGCAGAATTCGGCTCTTAGCTGGTTAGAAGAGAAATTATTTGGTCAGGCTGCGGCTTATAGGGAGGAAACAGCTGGCTTGCAGCTGGTGGAAGCCGCGAATCGGCGAATTGAGTTGGAAACGGTGGCGGCAGATATTTTGCGCCTGGTGCGGGAGAAGGATTACCGTTATCGGGAAATAGGTGTACTCATCCGCAATGCGGAGGATTATGATGGGATTTTGCCACTGGTCTTTCAGGATTATGGGATTCCCTTCTTTCAGGATGGCAAGCGTCAGAGTATTCATCATCCCCTGGCAGAACTTTTGCGGTCAGGGCTGGAAGTGGTACAACGGGGCTGGAACTATGAAAATATTTTCCGTTGTTTGCGTACGGGATTTTTTCCTTTGGTGCGGGATGATGTGGACAAGCTGGAGAACTATGTGCTGGAATTTGGCTTGCGGGGGCGCAGAAGGTGGCTGCAGGCAGAGGCTTGGAACTTCTCCCGCCGTTATTCACTGGCGGGAGAAGCAGAAGAAGAGACGGATGAGGAAACGCGGGCGCATTTAGCCTTGATTGATGGCCTGCGGCGGCAGGCAGTAGAGGCGTTAGCTGCTTTTGACCAGTCAATCCGGCAGGCTGCGAACGTGTCCGGTCAGGTCACAGCGTTATATCAATTTTTGCTTGCCTTAGAAGTTCCTGCCCATCTGGCAAAATGGCAGGAAGTGGCTGAATCAGAGGGAAGATTGGCGGATGCTGCCGAACATAGGCAAATCTGGGAAGATATCATGAATTTCTTTGACCAGCTGGTAGAGATAAGTGGTCAGGAGAAGATGAGCCTGAATGATTTTGCTGCGGTATTGGGAGATGGACTGGATGCCGTCAATCTGTCGTTAATTCCTCCGGGGCTTGATTATGTCACCGTATCATCCTTTGACCAGAACAGTTTGGCTGGCAGCCGGGCGATGTATATTCTAGGGGCCAATGCAGGTACGATGCCACGGCGTATTGGCGAAGCGGGGATGTTTACCGATGCGGACAGACTGCATTTGGCGGAGGTGCTGGAGAAACTTCCTGATGAAGATGGCAGAAAGCCGGTCATATCCCGCGGCGGGCAGGAACGCAGCTTTGGTGAGCGTTTTTTGCTCTATCGGGGATTTAACGAGGCACGGGAGTATCTTTGGATTTCCTATGCGCTGGCGGATGCAGAGGGCAATGGTCTGCAGCCTGCTGCATTAGTGACCAAACTAAAACAGTGTTTTCCAAAATTAAAAATGCTTTCCATTCCTTTGGAAACTTTGGGGCGCCATGATATGCTGCAACTGGCGGCAGCCGGCCCTGCTGTATCGGGGCTTTCCAGTGCTTTGCGTGGACAGCGTGACGAGGGAAAAATGGATGGTTTTTGGCAGGACGTCTATAACTGGGCGCTCAAGCGCCCGGAGTTAAAGCGGTCACTGGAGCTGGCTCTTTCAGGATTATCCCCAAAAGCTCCGGTGGGAGAGATACCTGCCGCTCTGGCGCAGGCTATTTTTTTGCGGGGCAAATTCCTGCGGGGCAGTGTTACGCAGTTTGAAAGTTTCCGCAGATGCCCGTTTGCTCACTTTGCCAGTTATGGGTTGAAACTTGCGGAGCGTCGCACTTATGAATTCCGGCAGATGGATTTGGGGCAGCTTCTCCATGAAGTCCTGCGGGAGTATGGGGAAATGGTTAGCCGTGACTATAAGCGCCGCTGGCAGGATGTGCCGGAGGAGACCCGTGCGCAGATATGTCACGATTTAGTTGAGGAGATTGCCCCGCGTTTGCAAAGCGAAATCCTTTTGAGCCGTCCGGATTACCGGCATTATAAGCGGCGTATGGCGGCGACAGCCTTGCAGGCCGTTAATCATCTGTCGGCATGGGCGGCAATGTCCGAATTCCAGCCGGCTTACTTTGAAGAAGGTTTTGGTCATGGTGATGACCAGGTACAGCTGACCCCGCTGCCTTTGGGAAATGGCTTTTCACTGTCCCTCAAGGGGCAGATTGACCGACTGGATGTCCATCAGGAACATCCTTACTTCCTGATTCTCGATTACAAGAGCGGACAGGCGGCCATCAACCTTTTTGAAGTTTATTATGGACTGAAGCTTCAGCTGTTGGTTTATGTTTTGGTGGGACAGCAGCTTTTGAAACAGCAGGGGCAGGAACGTCTGCCCGTGGGGATTCTTTATGCCTTGCTGCACAATCCCACCATTGTTACGGATAAGCGCCTTTCGGCGGAGGAAATGCAGGCCGCAATCAAAAAGAAATTGACTATGCCCGGCTGGGTGCTGGCCGATATGGAGGTTATCCGCAGTATTGATGCGGATTTGGAGCATATAAAGCCGCAGACTAAGAAGGATGGAGAATTAGACAGTAAGACGATAAAGGGGCATTATATTCGTACACAGCAGGAATTTGAACTGATGCTCGGCTATGTGGATTATATTTTGCGGGATACCGGAAAAGCCATTTTGGCCGGAGATATTCGTATCCATCCCTGCCGTTATGACAAAAATACGGATCGCACGGCCTGCACATATTGCAGTTTCCGGGTAGTCTGTGGTTTTGACCCGGATATTGCAGGATTTTTCTATAATGAAGTGAAGAATTTTGACGAAGCGGAAATAGAGCGCCTTATGGCGGAGAAGATTGGAAGAGAGGATTTAGCCAATGCCATATACCAAGGACCAACAGACAGCCATTGATGCCCGTGGCCGCAATATACTGGTGGCCGCAGCGGCAGGCTCAGGGAAGACCCGGGTGCTGGTCGAGCGGATTATCAGGCAGCTGATTAAGGGCGAATTGGATGTGGATGAATTACTGGTGGTGACGTTTACCAATGCCGCGGCGGCAGAGATGCGGGAGCGCATCGAGGCAGCCTTGGAGAAAGAACTGGCCGCTGTTACGGATAAAAAGATTGCCGCCCGTCTGGAACGGCAAATGGTGCTGTTGACGGGGGCAGATATCTGTACCTTTCATTCCTTCTGTCAACGCCTTATTCGCCAGCATATTGAGGCTGTTGATGTAGACCCTAAATTTCGTCTGGCCAGTGAGCAGGAACTGATACTGCTCAAAAACGATACATTGGAAGCGTTGCTGGAGGAAAAATATGAACGCCCCTTAGAAGCTGAAAAGCTGCCGACGTGGGAGAAATTTGTCTCCTTTATGGACGATTATGGTGATGAAAAGGGGGACGAAGAGGTACGGCAGGCTATTTTTAAGCTCTATAGCTTTTCCCAGAGTCAGCCGTTTCCGACAAAATGGCTTAAAGGTCAACAAGACAGGTGCGGTGAAACGCTGGCGGATTCTCCGTGGCTTTCAGCAGCTGTGCCGGAAATGCGGACGGGGTTACTTGCTGTAATTAGTCTGTATGAGGAAGCTGCAGGCCTGGTAAAGCATGGTGCTGAACCGGAGCTTACTGCTGCCTGGGCGCCTTATGCGGAGCTTATCCAACAGGATTTAGCAGGACTTGACCGCATTCGTGAGGCTTTCAATGTATTAGAGTTATCGCCAAGCGGGGAAAAATGGGATGAACTTAGCCGACAGGTCGCTAAATTCTCCTGGCAGGCCATGCGGGGAAAGGCCTATAGCGATTTAAAGAACTTGTATCCGGACATTCGTGAGCAGTTTAATGAACGGCGTGATGCTGTGAAAAAAGCGCTGAAAAAGTTTGCCGACAGCTTTCTGGGGCAGGAAGCTGCGCAGATTGAAGCCGATATTGCGGACAATCAGCAGGCAGCAGCGATCTATGTGCAGCTGGTACTGGATTTTGGAGAGGCTTTGCAGTTTGCCAAAAAAGAGCGCAATATCTTGGATTTTAATGACCTGGAGCATTTTGCGTTGAAAATCCTCTGCGACTATGATGAGAATGGACAGGTGGTGCCCAGTCCTGCGGCGCTGGACTTGCGGGAGAAGTATAAGTCCATTATGGTGGATGAGTATCAGGATACCAATGGTGTGCAGGAAGCTATCTTAAATCTTATTGCACAGGATAATAACCGCTTTACGGTAGGGGATGTGAAGCAGAGTATTTACCGTTTCCGCTTGGCAGACCCCTATCTTTTTCAAGCTAAGTACGACAGCTTCCCGGAAAATCCCGGCGCAGAGGATAAAAACCAGCTGATTACCATGAAACAGAATTTCCGCAGTCGGGCAGAGGTGCTGGCACCGATTAATTTTATCTTTGACCAGATTATGACCAGAGAGGCGGCGGAAATTGAATACGATAACCGCAGCAAACTTTATCCGGGCGCGGATTATCCTGTTCATGAATACAGTTTTGCCGGAATGAATGGGGCACTGGAACTGGATTTGATTCTGCGCGGCGGGCAGGATGAACAGATAGCCGACAAAGACGAGGAAGAACATGAGGATTTGACCGGATTTAAGCTGGAGGCAGCTTATATTGCCAAGCGGATTGGCATGCTTATGGAATCTGGGGTTATGGTTTATGACAAGGATAGCAGCAGTTACCGTCCTTTGGCTTATCGTGATATTGCAGTTCTGATGCGGGCGGTGAGCGGCAAGGCGGGGATTTTGCTCGAAGCCCTGCGGAAAAGCAGCGTACCGGCCTATGCTGATGTGGATGGGGGGTATTTTGAAGCTGCGGAAGTGCGGCTGATACTGGCGCTGCTCACGGTGATTGACAATGTGCGGCAGGATATTCCTCTGGCGGCGGTGCTGGTTTCTCCGATAGGTGGTTTTTCCATGGAGGAACTGGCTAAAATTCGGTTATCTTCGGCGACAGGAGATTTGTATGATGGCCTTTTGGCCAGTTTTTCGCTGGATAGCAATTTGCCGCGGGAACTGGCCAGCCGTACAGCGGACTTTCAGGCAGACCTGTCGCGGTGGCGTAAGTTTGCCGTAAGTCATAGCGTACCGGAATTAATCTGGCTCCTATATCGGGAAACAGGCTACTATGATTATGTCGGGGGACTAAAAGGCGGTCTGTTGCGGCAGGCCAATTTGCGCAGCTTGACGGATAGGGCGGCAGAGTATGAACGGAGCAACTATCGGGGCTTGTTCAGGTTTCTGCGCTTTATCGAAAATCTCAAAAAGCGGGACACGGATTTATCTGTAGCCAGAACTTTGGGGGCTAGTGAGAATGTGGTGCGCATTATGAGCATTCACCGCAGCAAAGGACTGGAATTTCCAGTGGTTATTGTGGCGGATATGGCTAAACAGTTTAATATGCGGGATGCAAAGGGTACTTTTTTGCTGCATAAGGAACTGGGAATTGGTGTGCGCATTGCTAAACGGTCTAAGATTGGCCGACAGATTTATAAATCCTTACCTTGGCAGGCTGTGGCGGGCAAAATCCGGGCCGAATCCAAGGCTGAGGAAATGCGCATCCTCTATGTCGCCATGACCAGAGCAAAGGAAAAATTGATACTTACAGGGGTTTTGCCGGAGGATAGTGCCCCTAAAAAGGCGCAGGGGTATTGCCGTTATGCTGACCGTGAAGAAGCTAAACTGCCGGATTTTGCCATAACAGGCAGCAACAGTTATCTGGACTGGGTGGCTGCTGCACTGAGCCGGCATAGCGCTGGCGCACCTTTGCGAAAATTGGCCGGCAGTAATGGACATTGCGCATTGGAACAGCAGTTAGAGCCTGAGGCGCAGATTTGCATCAATATATATCAGGAAACAGAAGCGCTCGATTCTTCGCCGCAGGAAAGCAGTACGGATGAACGGTTAAGAGCCGCAATGAATTTAGCACCGATGCCGTCATCTCCAGAAAAGGAACGGGTAGAGGCTATGCTGGACTGGCATTATTCGGACAGAGGTCTGAACAACGTACCTGCGAAGCTGACGGTGACTGAGATTAAACGCCGATTTGCAGCAAGTCAGGTGGTGGACGAGGAATTACCGGTTCCCCGTCAGCTGATTGTCATGAACGAAGCAGAAGAGTTAGAAGCCGCAGATACGGAGGTTCGCACAGTTACGCCGCTTAAGCCGGGCGAGGATGAAACCGATTGGCTCCGTCCACGTTTTATGCAGGAACAGGATAAAAAACTTTCTCCTATGGAGCGGGGAACGATTATGCATACGGTTATGCAGCGGCTGGACTTCAAAGGAGATATAAGCTATCAGGGGATAAAAAAACAGGCAGCGGCTATGGAAGAAAAAGGCCTGCTGCCCGAAGGTGCGGCAAAAACGGTCTATATCAAGGGCATACAGGCATTTTTTGCTTCCAATATCGGTCAGCAGGTCCTATCTGCACCGCAGGTCTATCGGGAACTTCCCTTTAGCCGGATGCTGAAAGCGCAGGATTTCTATCCCGAAGTGCAGGAGGAAAATGAACTTTTGTTTACGCAAGGTGTTATCGACCTGTTGGTCGAAACGGCATCAGGTGAGTTAATCCTTATCGACTACAAGACTGACCGGCAGAGCGACCCCGAGCGCATTCGGCAGCGTTACCAAATCCAGCTGGATTTGTACCGCAGTGCAGTGGAGGCTATCTTAGGGCGTAGGGTAGACCGGTCATATCTGTACCTTTTGCAAAGTGGTATTTTTGTAGCTGTAGATGATGAATACTCGGTAAGTTAAGGAGAACATGTTAATGCTATCAATAGAAATTATGCAGGGGCTTTTGATTCCTTTTTTGGGAACGACTTTAGGGGCGGCCTGCGTCTATATCTTAAAAAAAGAATTAAGGGTGAGCGTGCAAAAGGGACTGACCGGCTTTGCCGCCGGAGTCATGGTAGCAGCTTCCGTATGGAGCCTGCTGATTCCCGCTATGGATGGCAGTGCGGATATGG
>ERZ842401.3719-NODE-3719-length-18602-cov-16.481479_pt1 | contig 18602 bp, 20 predicted proteins | sample MGYA00521270_ERZ842401 | MGnify/ENA primary metagenome ERZ842401 (study PRJEB31892, sample SAMEA3878208) | bioreactor metagenome | biome: Moose rumen | place: Sweden | collected 2011-10 | study: EMG produced TPA metagenomics assembly of the PRJEB12797 data set... | reverse complement strand
ATAAAAATGAATTCCGCCCCGATACTTTCAAGGTATTTATGCAGGCTCCTTGCGGGCGGTTGCTTACGAAAGCAGTCTTAAAAGACCTAGGAATCAAAGAAAAATACAAGGAACTGCTTGCTTACAAAGAGCCGTTTTTAGTCTCTATAAAAAATGGATGCACAAGGCAGGAAACAAAAATCTACATAAACGAGGATTTTAAATGATTTGCCTAGTGGTTCTGTTTGCAATTACAGCAACGGTTATCCTACATTTGGTTTTTGTAAGGAAAATTTCCAATAAGACATATACATTCTTTGTGGGAGCAGGGAATTTTATCTTGTCATTGGTATTTGTAGTTTTATTCATTGCTATTAGTTTTATCAAGGCCAACTTGGATTTCTGTGATAGATGCAGAAATAGCAAAACTAGAGGAAAAAGTCGATGCAATATATCCGGGCGCATTGCAATTACAAATGAATACAGGTGAAATAAAAAAACTTTTGGAAGAGTCTTTTGAAAAAAGCCAAAATGATGGAATTGCGGGAATTGGTGAAAATATAGTAAAAAGCGAAATCGAAAAATATACCACATCAACTTTGAAAGCAATAAACTTTTTGGAGCGCGAGGAAAATACACTTTCTGTAAAAGATGCCTTGCTCTCAATAAAAGAATTGTCTTTAAATACTGCGCGTCCATACTTCTGGATTGCGAAAGTGCTGCTGTTTATTGTTTACGGACTGCTCATAATTGTTTCGATAATTCTTTCGAATTTCTTAAAAAAAGAAGCAGCTGGCAATAAAGGCGTTGTTTTTGGCGAGGAGGCAGATAAAACGTTTATTGGAATGGAAAACAAATAATAGGTGCTGAGAATTTCTAGCGATATATTCTTCGTCTGTGCAGCAGTTCACGCTTCGGGCGCAAGCACGAACACTTGTTTTGGGCAGTCGCTCGGCAGAACATGGACTTACACGAACAAGAAGGGGAGCAAAATCTCGTTCAAGTTTGACAAAGCGAGCGGAACGTTCGAGTTTTCTTCGGGAGGGGATTCGACGCAAGGCACATACACGGCAGAGCCGTTCACCATGCTTGATATGCGTCTGTACGAGGACGACTTTGAGTCAGACGGCTACGAGGTTCTGCTTCCCGTGAAGTTCATTGATGAAAGCACCTTCACCACGTCCGACGGCGAAGTCTACAAGAAAGCGGTGCAATGATTTTCGGCTCTTGGAAGAAAAAGTGCGGAATGGAAGCGGCGTTAGGGATTGGAGCACCGCCGTAGGCGTTCCGAACGAAGTGAGGAATGGAGCGCGGTTAGCGCGGAAGTGCGGAAAGCCCGCCCCCGCCGTAGGCGGGGGAACGCCTGTGTAGAAATCTCGTGCTTTACTGAAAGTAGTCTGAAAACTTTCTCTGTTTGTCTATGACTGTAAGCGCAAGATGAGCTGGCAGAAAGCAGCAAATTATAAAAAAGAGTTCGGGATTGTAGATTCGGTGGTTTCGACAGGCTCAACCACCGAATCTCAGCGGGCTTTGCCCTTACTTCAAGTTGCCCTCAAAGAACTCCTCTAGTTTCTCCCACGGAATGTAGTTTCCGCTTCCGCCGTCGTAGAGGTCGCAGTGGGTGGCGTTCGGGATAATCATAAGCTCCTTGTTCGCGGTGAACTTGCTGCCGGAAACCATGTCGTTGTAGGCGGTCTCGCCCATGTAGCGGCTGTGCGCCTTTTCGCCGTGGACGAGGAGGACTGCCGAGCGGATTTCGTTCGTGTAGCGGAGGATGCGCGTGTTCATGAGGCTCGTGTCCGTGGTGACTGCCCAGCCGCCGTTCGAGTTGAGCGAGCGGGGATGGTAGCCGCGTTCGGTCTTGTAGTAGTCCCAGTACTGGCTGAAGAAGGTGTCGCCTTCGGGTCGCTCCTAGGGAAGCCCGCCGACCGTGGGGTACTCGCCTTTCGCGAAGCACTCGGTGCGCGCCTTGTTCGCGGCAACGCGGGCATTGTGGCGCGACTCCTCGTTGTCGTTCGCGTCGTCGTAGCCGCCCGCCGCCATTCGGCTCATGTCGTACATGGTCATCACCGCTGTCGCCTTTATCCTCGTGTCGATTGCCGCCGTGTTGAGCGCGTAGCCGCCCCAGCCGCAGATTCCGATGATGCCGATTCTCTGGTCGTCCACATTCGGCTGGTTTGCGAGGAAGTCCACCGCCGCCTGGAAGTCCTCGGTGTTGATGTCGGGGCTGTTCATGTAGCGCGGCTCGCCGCCCGACTCGCCCGTGAACGACGGGTCGAACGCAATCGCGATGTAGCCGCGCTTTGCCATCTCGTGCGCGTAAAGCCCGCTCGCCTGCTCCTTGACCGCGCCGAACGGCCCTGCCACCGCGATTGCCGCGAACTTCGTCTCTCCCTTGTCATTCCGAACTTGATTCGGAATCTCCTTGGGCGTGTACATGTCCGCCGCGAGCGTGATTCCGAAGTGGTTGGTGAAGGTGACTTTCCTGTGGGAAACCGTGTCGGACAGCGCGAATGTCTTGTCCCATTTCTTTTCGAGCTTGAGTTTTTCCATTTTGACTCCGTTCTTGCCGTCTTTGGCAAATGCTGTTGAGACTGCCGCTGCTGCAAAGAGCGTGGCGCAGATGAGTTTGAGCGTCTTTTTCATATTTGCCCTCGTGATTGTGACTTGCCTTTCGGCATGTCTTTATGATAGCGGAGCGGAAAGCAGATAGCAAATACTTTGTTTCTATGGCTGAATATGCTTGAAAGGCATATTTTCAGAATCTGTCGCGCCCTTCGCCCGCTCATCGCTACGCATCCTCGCCGCCGGACACCTGCTGTGCGACTACCCCAGCCAACGCATCGGCTCATAAAAATAAACGCCGTACCAGTTCGCGCTGATACGGCATTCATGCAATTTAGATTTACCGAAGCGATTTACTCGCTCGCTTCCGCCGTGGCAGGACTCTTTGTCCGCTTTGCCACGCTCGCGTTCACTTTCTCGATTTCCGCCTCCGCTTTCGTGGCAAAGTCTCCGTAGACCGCTTTGTTCGCAAGGTTCATCGCGGTGAGATACGGCACGAGCTTGTCGTTGATTGCGGCGAGGAGTGGCTTTTTGAGCGAGGTCGCGCTCTCGCCCTTGCTCGCGCTCGCCGCCGTGTACTCGTCGTCCTCGCCAATTGCGATGTACACAGAGTGCGGGATTTTACGAGCGCGTCAAATTTGCCGTCCCACATCGAGTTGCAATGCAAAAACGCCACGTACAAATCGGGGTGCAGTTCCATCACGAGTGCTGTCTCCCCTCGCCTGCCATTTTCAAACACTTCGGCGGGAACCTCCCTATTTTTGCATTTCCGTGAAACAGAAGTTATGAACTCACATACTTTCGCATAAAGACCGCAGGCTCATAATACATTTCGCTGATGATGTCAGAATTTTGCTTGATAAAAGCCTCGCTCATCAAATCTTTTAAATGCTTAAAATTAAATTCCACGCATGAAGAAAAATCCTGTGGATTGTCAAAAATCTCCATAAGTCGGGAAATCATTTCACTTGGATTCGTGATTTTGCAGACACATCGCGCATCTTTCACGTCAAAAAATCGCTTTGTGATTTCTTTGTCGGCATTATTGCGTATCGCAAATTTTATCACATTGTCCAACTGCTTTTTTATGCTGTCTTGGCGCTTCATATCTTGCTTGATTTTGTAAAGCGTATCCATAACCTCACAGATATATTCCGCATTTTTCTCTGTGGAATTTCGCTCAAACTCAAGTGCCCGCAATACCGCTTCTCGTTGCGATTCTGGTACGCTCATCACCAAAGTTTCTTCATCAATTTCCGTTTTCATACTTCCTCCAGTTTGTTAATCTGCGTCTAATATATAAATACGTGAAGGAAAGTGATTTTTGACAATAAAATTCAAGAAATGTTTGTTATTTTTTTTTTCAAAGTCCATCAAATTTTGACTTTTTAGTCCATTTGAAGACAATTTTGAAAATATTTTTATGGTGCGAGTTTTACTGAAAGTGAAGTGAGCGCACTTTGCTCATCATTCATATTGCTTGCCATGCCCCATGCGACCGAAATCTTTTATATAAAAACGCTCTGAAGTATGCTATAATGTATTAAAAAGGATTTCCAATGGCTTCAAAATTTTTGACGAACACAGATAACACAAACTCGCTTTCAGAGCGGGTGCGGGCGCTTACAAAAAGCAGCTCAAAACTTGATTTTTTGGTCGGCTATTTTTTCTTTTCTGGATTTTGCGAAATATACAAGGATTTGAGCGATAAGCCTTTAAGAATTCTTGTCGGAATGGATGCACAAGTCGATTTGAACAACTGCATCGTCGAATACACGACCAATTTGGGAAACAAGGCATCTTTGGAGCAAAAAAATTCAATCAGAAAGAAATATTTTGAAAATCTTAAAAACATAATCAACAAGGCTGATATTTTGGATTCTGAAAGTTTTGAGCATTCATATCATATCTTCCTTGAAAAACTTGAAAACGGAACGCTCGAAGTACGAAAAACAAAAGAAGCGAATCATGCAAAGATGTATCTTTTCTATATTCCTGCTGAAAAAACAACTTCCGGGCTTGATGAAAGCAAACTGATTGTCGGTTCAAGCAATTTTTCCATTCAGGGATTTAAAGCGCGGAATGAAATCAATGTGTATCTGACGGAAGACCATGATTTTTCTGACGGAAAAAAGATTTTTGAGGAACTGTGGAACGATTCGATTCCTCTTATCAATGCAGAGAACAAAGACGAATTCAAATCGCTCGTTCTCGAACACACGTGGCTTGAAGTTATGCCTTCGCCATATTTGCTGTATGTCCGCGTTTTGTACGAATATTTTAAGGTGACGAATGATTACATCAAAACGCCCAAAGAAATAACGCGCGACAGGATGAACGAGTTTTTTGATGTTTCGTATCAGGTGGACGCAATCCGTGACGGCGTTGCAAAAGTCAAAAAACACTCCGGCGTAATCGTTGCAGATGTCGTTGGTCTTGGAAAATCGGTAATCGCGTCCGCAATAGCCGCAAATCTGGATAAGCGCACGGTTATCATCACGCCGCCACATTTGAGAACGCAGTGGGAAGATTATGCGTCTGATTTTGGACTGCGCGGCTGCAAGGTGTATACATCGGGAAAACTTGAAGAAGCCGCGCGCGAAAACAAAAACTATAGCGACTTGGTAATCATTATTGACGAGGCGCATCGCTACAGAAACGAAAACACGCAAATCTACGGCTATTTGCACCAACTTTGCGCAGGAAATCAGGTAATTCTGCTTTCGGCTACTCCTTTCAACAACCGCCCGGAAGATATTTTCTCGCTCATCAAACTTTTTCAGATTCCCGCTCATTCTACGATTCAGACGGTAAACAACCTTGAAAATCAGATGCAAGAACTTATAACAGAATATAAAAAGCTAAAATCTGAGCATAGGCAGAAAAAATCTGATGAAAAAAAGTGTAACGAAGAATCGGCGAAACTCGCAGAGCGAATCAGAGAGATTCTTGACCCCGTTGTCATCAGACGAACGCGCGTTGATTTGGAGAAACTTGAAAAATACAAATCAGATTTAAAAGCGCAGGGAATTCAGTTTTCCGATGTAAAGCCGCCCAAATCCCAGAATTATGAACTTGGAGATTTAACTGAACTATACAAAGAAACGCTTGAACTTCTTACGGATGACTCAAAAGGATTTAAAGGCACACGCTACAAACCAATGCTTTACCTAAAAAACGACAAAGCAATTATCTCAAAATACGCGAAGCACTTTGAAGTCGATAACTTCCAGACAGGACAGCGGAACATGGCAAAATTTATGCAGAAGCTTCTTGTCCGCCGATTTGAAAGCTCCAAATACAGTTTTGTGAAAACGCTTGAGAATGTGCAAAAATCCATGAAAAATCTTTTGAAGTGGGTTGAAGATTTCAAGAAAATCCCGCTCTACAAAAAGGGCAAATTCCCCGATTTTGAGCAAATGGAAGAACTGAGCGAGTCGGCAGACGGCTCCTTGTTTGACTTGGACGATATGCTCCAGTCCGCGTATGCAACGGACATTGAAAAAGGATTGATTTTTGTCGATACCGCTGACATCACGGAAGATTTTAAAAAAGACCTGCTTTCTGACATCGCTTTGTTTGATAATTTCCTTTCAGACTGGGCGAAGGTAGAATCTGACCCGAAGTTGAACTATATAGAAGAAAGTATAAACCAGTCGCTCAAAAAAGAGCCAAAGCGAAAAATCATCATTTTTACGGAGTTTTCTGACACGGCGGATTACCTTGCAAGAGAATTCAAGAAAACGGGAATCAGAAGCGTGATGTATTCGTCGAAGGTCGCAAGCAAGGCGGGACACGAGACAATCCGTGCAAACTTTGACGCGGGCTATCCAGAGAATATGCAGCAAAACGATTTTGATGTCCTTGTCGCCACGGACGCGATTTCAGAAGGGTTCAGTTTGCACAGGGCGGGAGCGATTTATAATTATGACATTCCGTACAATCCCACGCGCGTAATCCAGCGAGTCGGGCGAATCAACCGCATCAACAAAAAAGTGTTCGACGCGCTTTTTATCTACAACTTCTTTCCGACTGCGACGGGCGAAGAAATCAGCCATACGGCGGAAATCTCCACATTCAAAATGAAGTTGTTTCAGGCAATTCTGGGGGCGGACACAAAAATTCTTACCGAGGACGAAACCATTGACGGCTACCTCGGAAAAGAATTTACGGAGGCAGAAAACGAAGCGAATTCTGTCTCTTGGGATGTTGAATTCAAAAATGAGTTGTACCGCATAGAAAACGAGGATAAAGCGGCTCTTCAGGCGGCGATTGAACTGCCACAACGCTGCCGAATCGCCCGAAAAAACAATAACTATAAAAATCTTCTCCGTCATTCTGAAGCGGATTCAGAATCGCAAGAACTGTTTGGCGACATAGAAGAAAAAGGCGTGCTGCTTTTCTCAAAAAAAGGAGATGCGTACCGATTCTGTTTTACCGCCCAAGATGGAAGCACGGTGACGGTAAATCCCCAAGCCGCATTGACGTTGTTCAAGGCTTCCAAAAAAGACGAAGGTCTTGCCGTTTCTGACGGTTTTTATGCGCTGTATGAAAGGGCAAAGCAGATGAGCGGCATCGTAAAAAAATCGAAGCAAAAAAGCAAAACCGCTCAGGAAGCCATAGGCACTTTGGCAATACTTAAAAACAAAGCCAAAACCGAACAGGAAAAGGAGTATGTAAAATCCGTGCAGGACGTGATAAGCTGGGATTCCATTCCGACATATTATATGAGGCAAATCGCAAAGTTGAACCCCGCCGCATCTACTGCCTTGTCAGAATTGAAAGAAATTGTACCGGATAATTATCTTGAAACAATTATCGAAAAAGACGGCAAGGTTGGCTCAGAGCCTGAGACCGTGTTGCTCGCAGAGGAATTGTTGTAATAAAAATAGAGGGGGAACATAAAAAAATGAAAATGTTTGACGTATCGCAAGACTATGACCGCAAAAATTTTGAGGATTTTCTGTATGATTTTTTGCCCGATGATTTTGAGGGCGAAACTGAGGACGTCTATTTTGATTTCAAGAACATTGAGGAAGGCGTGCACCTCGGCTCTTGTGGCAGCCTTGATTTGGATATTTTTGAATTCCGCACAAAATCTACCAAAGACCCGCGCGTCACTCTAACAAAGGAAGTCGTTTCTTGCATGAAAAAATACGCTTACAAACCGAATGCGCTTGTCTCGTTCTATTCTTCCGAATCCCACAGCTGGCGGCTTTCGCTCATTACAACGGATTACTCCAAAGAAAATGGCAGACTGAAAACAGAACACTCTAACCCAAGACGATTCTCATTCAAGTTGGGAAAAGACTGCAAGGCTCACACGCCTGAGCAGATGCTTTTTGAAAAAGGAAAAATCCGTGAGCGGACAGAAAACGGCAAGACTCTTTCTGCTATTGAGGATTTGAAAAGCCGCTTTGCCCTTGAGGTTGTAAGCAAGCAGTTCTTTGATGAATACAAGGTGTTTTACGAGGATTTCGTTCAGTTCATCACAGGGAATCGCTATGTAAAATCCAGCGGAAAGTATGAGCGCAAGAGCGTGAGCAAAGAAAACTCAAAAATATTCAGCCAGTTCAAAAAACTTGCGAATGATGATTACGAGCTTGCATGTAAATATGTCCGCGATTATGTCAAAAAATTTATGGGAAGGCTTGTGTTCCTCCAATTTTTGCAGAAAAAAGGCTGGCTTTGCGTGGCAAAAGACGCAAAATGGGGCGACGGCAACAAGAATTTTCTTTTGGATTTGTTCTCCGCCTCAAAGTATCAGGGGGATTTTTTGGAGAAGGTTCTTGAGCCGCTTTTCTTCGGTATGCTCAACACTGATGTGGAAGACAGAAAAAATCTGTTCAAAGCGAAGAATTGGGACATTTCTCTGCTTGATGATTTTAAACAGATTCCCTATTTGAACGGCGGACTTTTTGAAAGCGATTCGCTTGACGAAATAAAAATAGGGTTCCCAAAGGAGCTGTTTTCTAATCCTGCAAAGGCGGACACGGAGCGAACCTTTAACGACAAAAAGGATTACACAAAAGAGCCTTACCCGTTTACCGATTCTTGCGGACTCTTGGACTTTTTTGCCCGCTACAATTTTACGATTGACGAAACCGACCCCGCCGACATGGAAATCGGTGTAGAGCCAGAGATGTTGGGCAAAATCTTTGAGAACCTGCTCGAAGACAACAAGGACAAAGGCGCATTCTACACGCCTAAAGAAATCGTGCAGTACATGTGCCGCGAAAGCCTGATAGCGTATCTTGCGAATTCGGTCATTGAGCCTGTCGAAATGACCGATTCAAACAGGGTGGTTTCGACAAGCTCAACCACCGTTGCAGAGCAAAAAATCCGAAATTTCGTTCTTCACCACGATGCCGCTTCGTTTACTGATGCAGAAAAATCCGCCTTGCTCGCCCACCTTCGCGCCGTAAAAGTGTGCGACCCTGCGGTTGGAAGTGGCGCGTTCCCTATGGGAATGTTGAACGAACTTTTTGCGTGCCGTGTAGCTTTGGGTGAAAATGAAGACGCTGCTGAAATAAAGAAGCAGATTGTGCGTGAGAACATCTACGGCGTGGACATTGAAAAAGGAGCTGTGGACATTGCCCGCCTGCGCTTTTGGCTTGCCATCATCGTGGACGAAAAAGAGCCGATTCCGCTCCCCAACCTTGACTACAAAATTATGCAGGGGAACAGCCTGCTTGAAAGTTTTGAAGGTGAGGATTTAAGCTCTCTCACAAAGGCAAACGGTGCGCTCTTTGACAGTGAGGAAATCATAAGTCAGCTTACGAAAGCAATAGACGGCTTTTATGTTCCGAGCGACCACATTGCAAAGGCAAAAATCCGCCGCCAGATTTCCGAAAAAGTGCTCCAGCTTTTAAAAGAACGCCAGTTGCCGCCCGCCACAATCAAAAAACTTGAGAAAATCGACCTTCACGAAAACAGCTGCTTCTTCCTCTGGCACACATGGTTTGGCGATGTGTTTGGCAATAGCTATGATGTGAATAGCCCTGAAATTGATGTACTTAATGCAGAGATAAAGGCAATAAATGCACAGATTGCTGCACTTAATAAATCATACAAAAAAGGTTTGCGAGAAATTGTGGGAAGACTTATAAATCTTAGCAATTTTCAAGCAGAGGAAATTGAACAAGAGCTAAAAGCAATAAAAATTGAATTGGAAAAAATGTATGGGCATATTTCTCAGTCAATAATAGAGGCAGAGTCTGCCAAGAATGCGCTATTTGAAAGTCTCAATGGAAAAATCGAAATTCTCAACAATGAGTTAAAAGAATTGGATAAAGTTCTGCCGAAAAAGTATACATTTGACGGTGGCTTTGACATCGTGATTGGGAACCCGCCGTATATCAAAGAATATACAAATAAAGCCGCTTTTGATGGATTTAGAGAAAACAGTCCGTATTATATGGGCAAAATGGATTTGTGGTATGGATTTGCCTGTCATGGAATCGATTTGCTGAAAAACAGAGGTCATTTATGCTTTATCGCACAGAATAACTGGACTACGAGCAGCGGCGCAAAACTTATGCGCAATAAAGTCATTTCTGATAGCAAGATAAAGCAGTTGCTTGATTTTAATACTTATATGGTATTTGAAAATGCTGAAATTCAGACAATGGTCATGCTTTTTGAGCGAAATGCAAAGGAGGATAATTATTCTTTTGATTACAGAACTTTGCTTGCGGATGCTAATAAAGCGGATATGCTTAACTTGCTTGAAAAGAAGCAGACGGAAAAAACAAAGTATCTTGAGCCAAAAATTGACCGAAGCGCATTAAAAAATAAATTGCTGACATTCAGTGACAACGATGATATTTTCGATAAACTTGCAAGCGGAAAACTCTTTTTGCAAGCCAATGAAGCAACAAACGGAATTCATACTCATCACGATTGTGTAAACAACAAAATTCATCGAGAATTTCCAGATTTGCCAGTTGGGAAAGCTATTTTTGTTTTGACACAAACTGAAAAAGATGCATTAAATCTTTCTGAGAATGAAATGTGTTTGATAAAGCCTTTTTATACTTCTGATGAGATAAGTCGCTATTACACGAATCCAAAAAACAAGAATTGGATTATATATACAGCTTCTGAATTCAAAAACGAAAACAGTATGGACTCTTATCCAAATCTGAAAGCCCACCTTGATTGCGTGAAAAAGGCTATTACATCTGATAATGCTCCGTATGGCTTACATCGTGCGAGAGAAGAACATTTTTTCAAAGGTGCAAAGATTGTTTCTTTAAGAAAATGCGTTGATAAGCCTTGTTTTTCTTACAGTGAATTTGATTGTTATGTTCCTGCAATGTATTATGTTATACAAACATCTCGCTGGAACCTAAAATATCTCACTGGCGTACTTAATTCAACGCTTGTGGCATTTTGGTTGCGGCACAAAGGTAAGATGCAGGGCGAAAACTATCAGGTAGACAAAGAGCCGCTCATGGGCATCCCGCTCCCCGCAAACCCAACCGTCACCCAGCAAAAACAAATCGCCGACTTGGTAGACAAAATCCTCGCCGCAAAGACACACTCAACCACTACACCCGCCGACACAAGCACACTGGAGCGCAAAATTGACCTGCTCGTGTATCATCTGTATGGACTGACATTCAACGAAGCGAAAATGATTGACGAAAGTCTGACGGAAGAGGAATTTAATGCGGTGTTAGGAATGCAGTAGGCGTGGCAAAACTAATGCAATTTTTTGGGTTTTGTGGTAGAATACGAGAAATGGAGGTGAATTATGGCAGAAGCGTTAATGCAAATGTATGAAACGATGACAGAAACTGCACAAAAAGAATTGTATGATTTTGCGCTGTTTTTGGTTTCCCGTGAAGAAAAAAAAGCTGTCCCACAGAAAAAATCAATGTTTGGGGCATTAAAAGATAAGATTTCGTATATTGCACCGGATTTTGATGAACCTCTTGAAGATTTTGCGGAGTATATGTGATGAAATATCTACTCGATACACACGCAATCCTTTGGTATGCACAGGGAAGCAGTGAACTTTCAAGCATTGCAAAAACTCTTATGGAAAATGAAGAGTGTTTTTACAGCATAGCGTCTCTTTGGGAAATTGCAATTAAGCAAAAACTTGGCAAACTTGACGGAACTCTAATTGCCAAGACTGCATAGCAAAAGCCCCTCATCGCGCTCATAGGCGAAGCCAACGCTCAAAGTTCTGTCAAAGTCGCCGCCCCACGGATTATCCTGCCGAATGTCAATGCTCGGCATAGACCAATGACTGCCGTAACTGTGCGAAGAGCTGCTGCTTGCCGTCGCCGTGTTGCTCGTCTCTTTCCGCTTTCCCATTTTTGGCGGATTCGGCAGCTTTTTAATGATTCTGGGTACTTTACGCAGTATTTTTCATCGGGGCGACACTGGATTTCCTCGCCGTCAGAAACATAGCCGTAGACTACATAGCCCAAGTTGTCAGTCCAAGTCGGGTCAATCCAAAACCACACGCCGTCTGCTCGCTCGACCCACAGCCAAGCGTGGTGTGTTGCCCGCTTTCCGTTTGTCTGCTTGTGCGTTTTGACATCGCGGTAACTTGACGAGCCGTAGGTGCGGACATACACACCGTTCTGAATCTCGGTGACATTCTCGCGGCTGGTCGGCTTTGAAAGAATTATCGTGCTTGAATCGGCGTGAACTCCCGCAATCCAAAACTGCCTTTCGTACATTCCCGCCTTGTTGTAAAGACTCTGATAGTTTTTTATGTCCCAATAAGCCATTTCCGCATAGTCAAAGCACACGCCGTAAAAAGTCGCGGTGCGCGTCATGTTACCCGACATATTCTTGAACCGCTGCGCCATCATCTGCGGCGTGTAGTAGTCGTGCGGGTCGTCATACCACCGCCGCCCGCCTGTGTCGCCGAATACTGACCTATGCACGCCGTCTGCATGGCGAGGTCTTGCAAAATGTCAGTGAACTCATCGGCGTGAGAAAGCGCGATGGCAAGCAGAGCTTTTGTAATAGAAACAAGGTTTTTCCGCAAAGTGCTGTCGGCAAGGTATGCTTTAGCCTCTTCCATGCCGTCTATACCGTAGTAGTCCGACATTTCGCTTTTTCCAAGCCCTTTGAGCTGCGGAAAAATATACCACATCCAGTGGGAGCGTTTCCTCCCGCATTGAATTTCAGAAAGTGCAGTGTCAAAGTCAAGGTTCTGCTCGATTTTGAAGCAGGAGAGATTCATATTGCTTTACCTCTGTTCTTCGATAATGTAAGCCATTTTTTATCTGCGTGTTTTATACTTTTAGTAATTATACGCAACGATATTCCCATAAAATCTGCCAGGCATTTTCTTTTCGATGTATGTAGCTTCCACCGATTGCTCTGCTTCAACGCCCGTAAAAGCATAGCGATTCAATAATTTTGGATTTTCTTTTATCTCAGCGTCTTCTGCGAATTCTTTAAAAGAACTTACGGGTCGCCAATCTTCGGTTCTTTTATAGAGCTTCTGAACGATTCCCTTGTAAACGCCAGCGATATAGTCCGCTTGATTTGCCTTAGCCAAATCTACTGGCCAATATTTTCTTGTACATTCATAAAGAGTTTCGCGCCCCTTCGTCCTTATTCCACGAGAAAACGCCTCGTAGGTTCTGTTGATGCAGACATAAATGATTTTTTCCATAATTAACCTCCAAAAAGTATTTTGACTAAATCCGCCTTTATAAATTTCGTAAACTGCGTCAATCCACATTAAAATAAAATTTTCGTAAGATTGATTTGCTTTTCGATGAAAGCGAAGTGCAACCATCGAATTGAAAATGTGGAACATCACCTGCTATTTCAATACCATCGGGAATGACTACCTCTTTTAGTGAGGTACAGTTTGCAAAACAAAAATTACCTAAAAATAATTCCTTCCGCTTAGGGAAATAAACCGTTTCAAGTGCCTCGCAAGCAAAAAAAGCATCGTGTTCGATAAACTTCAAGCTATTTGGAAGCCTTAAACTTATAAGCCCTTGGCATCTAGCAAATGCACTTTTATCTATCATTGTAACAGGGAGGCCTCCAATCATTTCTGGTATAATAATCGAAAAGGAGCAATCTGGAATTGCAGTCAGCCCTGTTATGACAACTCTGTTATTTTTGCTGTCTAGATTATATTTGAATTCATTTGGTTGGCTAAGAACAAGAAATCTTGTTTTGTCTATTTCCTGTGCTGAAAGGGGAAGGAAAGAAAAAAATGCGACTGTCAGTATAAAAACTAGTTTTGTGTGTTTCATAATATCCTTCATTGCGGTTTTCTCCGTGATATTTTTGTAAATATTTTTGATGTGGTAAGGAAATCGAGAAATTCTTTTTGATTCAGAACGAAAATTTCTTCTGATTCATAATTCGCGGCTAATATTTGCACGATGTTTTTGAATTGTACCTGTTGTTCTTTTTTTTCTTTTATCGCGTTGAAAAATCTAAACTTTTTTCCGTTTGCATTTGTAAATCCGCAAAGAAATGTGGGGAGCGTTTCGGCAAAAAATCTCTTTATTGGTTTTGGACTGTGTTTAAAAACATTCGCCAACAGAATAAGCGCAGCACTGATTGAAGTGACGGCTTCGGCAATTTCTTTCGCAGTTGCTACAATATCCATTTTTACCCCTCAATTCCAGTCATAATTAAGTTTATCGCTCTGAGAACCACTCCTCTACCGTGAATGGCAAGGGCGGATGTGAGTTTCAATACACCAGTGCTGGTTGTATGGAAGATTTCCGCAATCAGCTTGATTGTTTCAATAAGTATCATACGTGAAGCCCATCCATGTACAACTTCCATCCTGCTCTATTTGAACCGTCAAGGCAAAACAATGTGCTCGGGCATCTTCCTCAGAGAAATTAACCGAGTAAATCTCTCCTGGTGCATAATCATATTGTCCGAGCGCATACCACAGGAGGGCGCTTTGCCGCTTTGAAAGTTTGCCGCTGAATGATTGAGGGTCTGAGTTGCTTTTGTTATAATACACACCCCACCAACGGTCGTTGTGGACTTCTTCGATGGTAAGGTTTTTAGTTGTGCCGCAATACTTCGCCCCTGCCCAGCCGTAGAGCCAATAGTATGTCACGGTCATTCCGCTATACTGACCGTAGGCATTTGCAAAAAACACGGCAACGGCAAGCAGCACCGCGCACATGGCAAATTTCTTTTTCATATCGTATCTCCTAGTTTTCTACTACATTCTGAATTCATTGAACACAGTCCGTGCCGCGTTCTCTTTTGAATACCCCTGCTCAAGCAGTTTTTCGTAGCGGTTGAGTTCCGCATCGCTGACCGATTTCGAGCCTTTATCATCATATTTTGAGCGTATCAAAGCGGCTGCCCCTGCTGATATATTATTGCTTCTTGCAAGTTCCTTTCGCATGGCATCGTTCGCAAATGCCGAGAATCTGTCCGCCAAATATGACTTGTTGCTCGATGAGTTGTTCTGCCTCTGCGCCGCCCGCTGGCTTTCAACTTTGCTCTGCGCGTCCGCTATCGACTGCCTGTATTCCGCATCGACCCGCGCTTGATTCGCCGCCCTTTCCTTTTCTGCCTGTTGGCTTGCGCTTATCGTAAAGGCGATGGCGTTTGCCGTTTCCTTTGCCGCTTTTTCGTCCGCCGCCTTTTGTGCGGCTACCTGCGCTTGATAGGTTTCCTCATCTATAAAATCCATTTTTGAGAAGCGCAAAGTCTGCCAATTATCAACAAAAAAGAGCGCGACCTTTTGAAGTTCTTTTCTATTTCTGACATATCCCCACGCAATCGGGAGGCGTTTTTCAAGCATTGTTTTTCCGAGTGCGCCCGCCTCGTCAAGGGAATATGGCTGAATGACATAGCCTTCCTTTGAAACCGCCGCATTTTTTCCCGAAAGTTTCAGCATTTCAAAAAAGCTAATTTGAGTCTTGTAATGCCAATACAACTTATCATTTTGGTATAAATTTTGTTTCTCAAAAGAGTTCATGCCTTTCGTGTCTGATTTTACAAAAAGGTGCATATCCGCCTTAGTGCCGTCGGGCAAGACGGCATTCTTTACCTCATATCCTGATTCTGTACTGCCGCTTACATCTTTGGGACTGAAGCGCAACTTGTAACCGCCACCGAAACTAACGCTAGAAGCATTCCGACTGCCAAAATCTTCGTAATCTTTTTCATAGAATCCTCCAAATATCTAATCTTTGCCGCAAAACCACGATGTGCGTAGCACGAGTGGTTTTGCGGCAAAGGAATTTTTCAATCCCTTTGCCTAGTGTACACTAGGCAAATTTTTCGCGGGGGCGAAAAATAACGCGATTTGCAATATATTCAGCCAAATTATATTGCATTTTGTTTCCATATTATCACAAACTGACACAAAATTGCAAGTAATTTTTCTAAAAATACTTGCGTAAAGTTATATTTATGACAGAAGAAGAATTACAGACACGGGTTATCGAAAATATCCGCACTTTGCGCAAAAAAGCGGGGCTTTCGCAGGAAAAACTCGCCGACAAAGCCGACATTTCCCGCCAGATGATGAACGACATCGAAGGTCGCCGCCGCTGGCTCACCAAAGGAACGCTCGTAAAACTTGCGAACGCGCTCGGTGTCGATGTTCACGAATTTTTCATTCCGTCCGCCGAGGAAAATGACACGACAAAATCAGCGTATGAGGCGATTACAAAGAAAGTCGTCGCGCAAGTCAAAGAAGCGGTGGATAAGGCTTTGGAAGGAATTTAAGAATTCGCAGATTTTTGCAATCAGCAGAAATGAAAATCTGATGAAGAATTTTTGAATTTTCCCCGTCCAAGCGGAATTTCCGCCCTCAAACAAACATACTTTCCCCCGCCAGCGGAATTTTGACCAAATTACATTTGTTTGAAGCGTGTCCGAACGCAAGGGCGGGCATCTTACAAATGTATTTTTCTTCCCCAGCGCAAAAGCGGAGAGCAAACATTTGTAATTTTGCCGTCCAAGCGGAATTTCCGCCACCTTACAAAAATTTGTTGTCCGTCCAAACGCAAGGTCGGCGAAATTACAAGAGCTTCGGGCAAGTTTTTCTTTTCTTTTGGGCAAGAATTCATTATCTTCTATATATAAGGGTAGTTGCCCAGCAAAATCAAAGGAAAAGGAGTATTATCAATGAAAAGAGTAAAGTACGCAGTCCGCACGACCGTCGCGGATTCACTCTCGGACACTTTGGTGCGCATTTACAAGGACGAGGTAGCTAAGAACACCGACGGAATGATTGCGAAGGACGCGAACAGAGCCATTGCCTTTGCTATGCAGTGGTCGCCGAGGTCGAATCGCTTTCCGCCAAGATTACGACCGCCATTAAAGCCGACAAGGTTTCCACATCGCTTGAAGACGCGGACACAAAGCGCGATGAGATTATCCGCCAGCTGGGAACTTTGCTCGCGGGCTACGGCGTTATCCCGATTCCCGCCAAGCAGGAAGCCGCCGCAAAACTTTCCGCCGTGTACGACAAGTACGGAAAGGCAATCGTGAACGAGCCGTATGCGCGGGAATCCTCGCTGATTGAGTCGATGCTGGAGGACTTCGGCAAGGCGGAACTCACCGATTCGGTCAAGGCACTTGACGGCGTGGGCGACTTGATTTCGGGCTTGAGGTCAGCGCAGGACGAGTTCAACAAGGCGAGCGATTCTGCCACAGCCGCCTCAACGAGCAAGGGCGAGTCTGCGTATGCGATTAAGAAGCCGTTGCTCGCTTCTATCAATGAAAAGCTAGTGCCGTATCTTACCGCGCTCGGAACGCTCCCCGATTACAAGGACTTTGTGGCGAAGTGCGACACGGAGATTGCCAAAGCGAACGCGAGCGTGGCGAAGAAGAAAGCGGGCGCAACGGAAGCGACAGAATAAACAGGTGGTTTCGATAAGCTTGGTTGTTGAGCAATGTCGAAACACAACCACCGCAGAGAAACGGTGTCAGCCGTTTCCAATCCGTGTGACAAACTGGGATTCTTCGCGTTGCTCAGAATGACAGATGACCGCCGTGTCAAGCACGGCAATGACAGTTACAGATAACAAAGAAGCCTTGCCGCACATTGCACGACAAGGCTTTCTTTTGCGGTATAGGTGGTTTCGACAAACTCAACCACCGCACTTTGTCATGCCGAACTCGTTTCGGCATCTTTTTTACAAGATTTTGAAACAAGTTCAGAATGAGCCGCAACCTTGCGGTTGCTTCACGAGTTTGCAAGCAAACTCACCTATTTAATCATCGCGTGGTAACTCTGCAAAGAGCGCACGCCGCCTTCACCGCCGTTGCCATTCTTCACCACCGCGATTCCCTGCACCGCAGCCACCGCGCCAGCGAGCGTCGTAATGTACGGCACCTTGTACTTCAGGCACGCCTTGCGGATGGTCTTGCGGTCCTCGGCGTAGTTGCGCTTGGCTTTGGGCGTGTTGATGACGAGGCAGACTTCCTTGTTCATAATCAGGTCGTTCACATCAGGTCGGCCCGCGCCGATTTTGTTCACCTCGCCGCACTTGATGCCGTTCGCGTTGTAGAAGTCCGCCGTTCCCTTCGTGCCGACGAGCGTGAAGCCCAGGTCGGCGAGCGTCTTTCCGATAAGCAGCACCTGGTCTTTCTGCCCCTCCTTGTTCGAGAGCGAAATCAGCACCTTCTTGTTCTCCCATGCCGCCGGCGCGTGGGGTAATTCCGAGCCTGCCGCCTCCTGCGACTTGTAGAACGCGAGCGGGAAACTCTCCGCGATTCCAAGCACCTCGCCAGTCGAGCGCATTTCAGGTCCAAGAATCGGGTCTACGCCGGGGAAGCGCGCCCACGGAAGCACAGCCTCTTTCGCGCCGTAGTACGGAATCACCTTGTCCTTCAAGCCGAGTGATTCAAGGCTTTCTCCGAGCATCATTCGCGTGGCAAGACGCGCCATTTGGGTGTCGCACACCTTTGACACGAGCGGCACGGTTCGGCTCGCGCGCGGGTTCGCCTCAATCACATACACCATGCCGTCCTCAATCGCGTACTGCATGTTCATCAGCCCGCACACATGGAGCGACTCCGCAATCTTCTTCGTGTACTCCTTGATTGTCGCAAGGTTCTCTGCGGGAATG